>Ga0073928_10008056_pt1 | contig 13373 bp, 8 predicted proteins | sample PaiPotPPA55metaG_FD_76969 | JGI IMG/M metagenome (GOLD analysis project Ga0073928, IMG submission 76969) | Iron sulfur acid spring bacterial and archeal communities from Banff, Canada, to study Microbial Dark Matter (Phase II) - Paint Pots PPA... ...
CGTAATCGAGATTCCTCTGGGATCGAGCGTGAAGTACGAGCTCGACAAAGGCAGCGGCATCATCAAAATGGACCGCGTACTTTATTCCGCGGTTTATTATCCGGCGAACTATGGATTCATTCCACAATCACTCGCTGAAGATCACGACCCTCTCGATGTTCTGGTGCTCTGCCAGGTGCCTGTGGTTCCGCTTACGATCATGGATGCGCGAACAATTGGGTTAATGGCGATGATCGATTCGGGGACGAAAGACCACAAGATTATTGCAGTAGCCACGGCGGATCCAGAATACAGCGAGTACCACGAGGCAAGCGAGTTGCCACCGCACAAGCTGGCCATGATTCGCAGATTCTTCCAGGATTACAAAAATCTGGAAGGAAAAGTCGTGGAGGTGGATGAAATCCTCCCTGCCAAAACGGCCTATCCAGTCATCGAGGACGCTTTAGCGAGATACGACAAGAAGAGGCGCGCAGGCCATCACAAGAAATAACCGCATCAGAATGAGGGGAAAGAAACGTGCAACAATGCAGTGGAATTGCTGTGCGCCACATACTTTGGGAACATAAAGCGAACCTTTTTCCCTGCCCTTGTTCTGTCCTTCTGTCCAGTTGTAGCTTCCTTCACTGGCCGAGCATACTTGCTGTGTAGATTCAGCAGTTTGGAATCCACGAGACTCGATATGTATGGTCACTCCTTTGGCACAATTTTCCGCGCAAAACCGGGGGAAAGAATAATGCGAGGTAATGTCGCGCTGATTCCGATCCTTCTTGGTATCTGTGTTGCAATGCCGATGCAGGCAGCGGAAACCAGCCCGCTAAAATGCGGCGTGAACGAAGACCGCATATGGGTGTACGACTCGTTGAATAGCTTCGATGTGGCGATGAAGCTGAAGTGCGGCGAGCCGGTGGAAATCCTTAGCCGCGAAAAAGGCTATGTGAAGATTCGCATTGCGGGCGGCCGAGAAGGCTATGTAGAGGCCAAGGCACTCCCGAAGCCTCCAGGAGCAGAAGAGCCTAATCAGAGTTCGAGCGAAGCGCAAGCAAGCCAGAAACAACGACAGTTAGTTGCCGCTGCCGGATCGCACGCTGTAAGCCCCGCCAGCAGCACCGCGAGCAGCAAGCCGATCGCGAGCGCGCCTGCGAGCGGAATCGCAGCTAAGTCAAATCCGGCGCCCGATGCAGCCCGAAGTGAGTCGAGCAGCGCCAGTTTCACCAAGAACCCAACACCAGCGGTAGCCGAAAAAAACAGTCCTTCTGTTGCGGCTCCTAACAACGTTGCCAGTCACGAGCAGCCTAGCGCGGTATCCGTCCCGGATCACGCTGAAGATCAGCCGACGCACTCGGCAACATCCACAACCAAAGTAGCCGATTCAACTGCAACGACCAAGGCCGTGCACACACCTCCAAGCACGGCAAAATCTTCCCGAGCTACTGTTGCGGCGAAAACAGACAGCAACAATGCGGATACAAAGGTTAAGGCTAGTTCAAGCAAAACTGTGACGGTTTCGAGTTCGTCATCAACAACCCCAAAAGCTACGAAGGCGGCAAGCACGAAAGCTGTTTCAAGCAAGACCGCCGCTGCGTCTCGCGCATCTATCGTGGTGGAACCCGCTACTCCGCCAGCTACCGCGAACGTCGCACTGGCCGACAATATTTCCATCGAGCCCCAGCCTGACAGCAGAAACGCCCACGCGGCAAGTCCTCGCGATCCTGACGAAGAGGAAGACGCACCAATGGAATCGCTGGGAAGCAAGGAAAGCTGCAAACTTTATTTTTCTGCATATGGCCTTTCGCCGAACCAATACAGATGGATGACGCAAAGCAGAGGCAAGAATTTTTCGGGCATATGTCCGGCTCCGGCGCCGACCCTGGTGGATTTCGTGGTTATCTTCACCCACGACGCTGATTTTTTTAACGGCACGATGCCTACCCCCGTGCACACCGACAAAAATGGATTCTCAGACTTCACCCCCCTATCGACCATTGACACTGCGGTAGTTTCGCCATCCGATGCAGATAAGAACCGCCGCGAATATGTGTGGGTGTTCCATACCAAAAGAGGAACATTTAACCCGGCAACGTTTTCACCGAAGCGCCGGCCATTGTTTTCTACCACCGAGTCGAATAAACTAGGTACGGCGGCCGGAAGCAGGTCGGCGGAAGACGCTTTGCGCTTTATCGAGCAGCACGGCGCGGAGCGTTAATGTCGATTGCACCGCGCAAAATTTGCGATTTGAGCCGCCGTTAGATAGAAAACATACCGAAATTGTCCGCGGTTGTAAACGTGCACCCCTTACCGTAAAACTAGCATCTATTCTTGATATATGTCTTCGACAACTATTAATCCGAGTATTACACCGCGCGAGATACTCACATCCTGGGGACGGATTCTTACCGGCAGCGTCCCTCTACTCTCAATCGAGATCACTCGCGAGTGCCCGCTGAGTTGTCCGGGATGCTACGCGTATGGGGACACGCATCTTTCGGGGGGCGTTACACTGCGGGATCTGAACGACAAGCGCGGAGACGAGCTAGTGGAAGGAGTGCTCGATCTGGTGCGCAACCACAAGCCGATGCACGTTTCGTTGGTGGGCGGCGAGCCTCTGGTTCGGCATCGCGAGTTGAGCCGGATTTTGCCGGAGCTCAGCAAGATGTCCGTGTTTACGCTGGTGGTGACCAGCGCTGTGATTCCCATCCCGACGGAATGGATGAAAATTCCACGCGTGCGTGTTGCGGTTTCAATCGATGGCCTGCCGGAAGATCACGACATCCGCCGTAAACCGGCCACCTATGAACGCATACTCAAAAATATCGAAGGACGAGAAGTAAACATTCATTGGACCATCACGCGGCCGATGCTTTCGCGTCCGGGTTATCTGGAAGAATATGTTGCCTTCTGGAACGGCAGACCCGAAGTAAATCGAATTTGGGTCAGCCTTTATACTCCGCAGATCGGTGAGCAAACTCCTGAAATGCTGCTTCTCGAAAATCGCGAGACTTTGGCGAGAGAACTGCCGGCATTATCCGCTAAATATCCAAAGCTCCTGATGCCCGACGGCGTCGCGAAAACGTTCTTAGCGCCGCCAGCTAACCCTGACGAATGTCTTTTTGCGAAGATGTCTTCAAATTATTCAGCCGACTTCAAGAGCCGAGTTGAACCTTGCATATTTGGAGGCAATCCGGATTGCTCGCAATGTGGCTGCGCCATTAGCAGCGGACTCCATTGGATACGGTCGGTGAAGGTTGTGGGTCCGCTGAAGGTGAAACATTTTGTTGGCGCCTCGATTGGTGTGGGATTAGCGGTAAACAAGCTAAGAAGCGGTTCTTTGCGGCCGGCACGGTGGAAGGGCAACAAGCGCGCCGCTCCGCAGAAGACCGACTTGGTCCAACTGCGCCCGTAAAAGTCCGCTGGAAATGTCTGAAAATAAGCACCTTAGGTCCTAATAAGGCCTGTCCCTCCTCGTTTTTACAGGTCTCAGGGTATGGGAAACCCCCGATTACCTGTGTAACCTGCCTGGGTCGTAGCAAATTGTCCAAATGCGGGTCAGTTCGTTCCTGGAAGGGTCGCTCGTTAAGTTTCGTCGACCCGCAATTTGTTGGGACAAAAACTAAGGAGTGACGAGAATGAAAAAGTATCTTTTGAGTTTTTTGGCTATGGGTGCGCTTTTACTTCTTCCGGCGATCGCCTCGGCTTCCGACAAGGAAGACGACATCAACCGCACGCATAGAGCAGCTGAGGTTTTCCAAGAAATTATGAACGCGCCTGATTCCATTTCTCCGAGCATTCTAAACAAGGCTCGATGCATCGCGATAATCCCCGGCGAGAAGAAGTTCGCGTTTATCTTCGGAGCGAACTATGGCCGAGGAGTAGCGGTATGCCGAACGGCAAATGGATGGAGCGCGCCGCTGTTTTTGGCGGTAGAGGGCGGGAGCTTCGGATACCAGGCGGGCGGCTCGTCGACTGATCTAATTCTGTTGTTCATGAATGATCACGCATTGGGGCATTTGTTGGCCGATAAATTCAAGATGGGTGGCGATGCTTCTGTAGCAGCTGGTCCCGTAGGACGCAATGCTACGGCAAGCACTGACGTCTCGCTGACTGCAGAAATCCTTTCATATTCCCGCAGCAAGGGGATTTTCGCGGGAGTGAGCTTGGATGGAACTGTAGTTCATGCAGACCACAGTGGAGATAAGTCGATGTACGGTGACGATGTTTCGCGCCACGACGTGCTGGGCGGAAACGTGCCTGTACCGGAGTCCGCGCGTCCTCTCGTTGGTGAGTTGGACAAGTACTCCAGGTAATGTTTTTAAAGAATTACCAGCGAGGAGGCTTGCACAAGGCCTCCTCGGCTGGCCTTCTTATGATTTAGGAATTCCTGCCGAATGCCTTAAAGTTTTCGTCGCTATTTGCTACCCACTCCCGACGGTCTTCTTCAAGTAAGATACCTAGGATTCTCATCCTATGGGACGGCAATCTCTAGCCGAATTCTTCTCCGAATATAGCGGCCACGGCAACGACGTCGCTTTCACCGGCCATCGAGGCTATCGGACGAATCGCTGGGGTTACCAGCAAATCGCGGCGGGTGCACGCCGGTTCGCCCGAGAACTCGAAGGCCACGGCATCGGGAAGGGGGACCCAGTTCTGGTATGGGCCGAGAATTCGCCGGAATGGGCCATCGTTTTTTGGGGATGCCTACTGCGCGGCGCGGTGGTGGTTCCGATAGATCGAATTTCTACTTTAGACTTCTCTTCCCGCGTGGAACAACAGATATCGGCGAAAATACTGATTTACTCACATGGGATCCCGGCGGCGGATCTAAATATCCCTCACCTGGCGATTGAGACTCTGTTCGATACAATCGCGCATCACTCGGACGCTGAGTACGCTTCCCCGCAGCTTTCGCGGCAGGATATTTTGGAGATTGTTTTCACCTCCGGTACAACGGCAGAACCCCGCGGCGTAGTAATTACACACGGCAACGTTCTCGCGAATATTGAGCCGCTCGAGCGCGAGATCAAAAAATATCTTCGCTACGAAAGAATCTTCCACCCGCTGCAATTTTTAAATCTGTTGCCGCTTAGCCACGTCTTCGGGCAGATGCTCGCGCTATTCGTGGCACCGATTTTGGGAGCGAACACCATATTTCTTGAATCTCTGAAACCCGCGAAACTTTTGGAAACTATACGCAAAGAGCGAGTATCCGTACTGATCGCGGTGCCGCGCCTGATCGAAGCACTGCAAAGAGAGTTCGAGCGGCAAATGGAGGCGGAAGGGCGAATCGAGAAATTCATGAAGGACTTCGAAGCTTCGGAAAAGGAACATTTCTTCTTGCGTTGGTGGAGGTTCCGGCGAATCCACAAACGGCTTGGATGGAAATTCTGGGCGTTCATTTCCGGTGGTGCGGCGTTACCGGCATCGACCGAATCTTTCTGGAACAGGCTTGGCTATGCAGTGATTCAAGGTTATGGGCTGACCGAGACAACGTCGCTTATCAGCCTGAATCATCCATTTCGTTCGGACAAAGGTTCTATTGGAAAACTTTTCCCCGGATTGGAGATGAAGGTGGACGCCAGCGGAGAAATTTTAGTTCGCGGCGAAAATATCGCCGCTGGATACTGGAGCGCCCGCAGTCTTCAACCGGTCGTCGGTGAAGACGGATGGTTTCACACCGGCGATCTGGCAGAAGTGGACGAACAAGGACGGCTTTTTTTCAAGGGGCGCCAAAAGAATGTGATCGTAACTCCCGCCGGGATGAAAATTTATCCGCAAGACCTTGAGCGAGCGTTGCGCGAGCAGCCAGGCGTGATGGACAGCGTTGTAATCGGCCTCGAGCGGGATGGAAATGCTGAAGCGTGCGCGGTCTTGCTGCTCGACAATCAGGCAGTGGATGCTGGGATCGTTGTTCAAAGCGCGAACAAATCGCTTGCGGATTTCCAACAGATTCGCCAGTGGGTCGTTTGGCCTGACCGTGACTTTCCTCGTACGCCGACACAGAAGCCGCTGCTTCCACGTATTCGCGAATTCGCCGAGGCGAAAGTTGGCCGGCAGGTTGAAACTCAACACGTCAATCCTCTTTCTGAACTCGTGGCGCGCATTACCGGCCGGCCGCAAGGCACCTTGTCTTCGAACACCGCGCTGGAAAGCGAATTGAATATGAGTTCGCTGGATCGGGTTGAATTAATGAGCGCGCTCGAGGGGCGTTATCAGGTTGATTTGAACGAAGCGAAATTCAGCGAAATAAAAACTATCGGCCAGCTCGAGCAGCTCTTGCAAAAGCCGTCTGTTTCGCGCGCCGAATACGAGTACCCACGATGGGCGCAAAACTGGCTCATCACTGGGATTCGGCTGGCCACCTATTATCTGCTGGTGTGGCCGGCGACCTATATTCTGGCGGCTCCGCGAGTGAAGGGCCGGGAAAATCTGCGCGGACTTCATGGCCCTGTTTTGGTGGTTTCCAACCACATTACGTACATTGATGTCGGCTGGATTCTCGCGGCCCTGCCGGCAAGGTTTCGTCACCGTCTTGCGACGGCCATGGGGGGCGAGCGGCTCGCGGCGCTGCACTACCCGTCCAAAGAAATGAATGCCCTACAGCGGCTAGCCGAGCGGGTTGGCTATTTTCTGGTGATTGCGCTTTTCAACGTTTTTCCGCTGCCGAGAGGTTCGGGATTTCGTCGCAGCTTCTCGTTCGCAGGCGATCTAGCGGACCGCGCATGGAACGTATTGATCTTCCCGGAAGGCCTGACCACTCCCGACGGAGAGCTCCATACATTTCGCGCGGGCATCGGCCTGCTCGCAACTCAGCTGAACCTGCCGGTAATACCGATGCGGATCGACGGAGTATTTGACTTGAGGCAAGCTGGACGCCGCATCGCCAGACCCGGGCACGTCCGCGTAACGATTGGCGCGCCCGTTCGCTTCGCTGCAGAACAAGACGCAAATGAGATCGCCCGCGAACTTCAGCGCCGCGTTGCCGAATTGTAGTTAGAAAAAAGAGGAGGAGTTAAAATTCACGGGTTGGGGAGCGGCCAATCGTTTTCGAACAAAAGATGGTGCGGGCGAGAGGAGTCGAACCTCCGACAACCTGGTTCGTAGCCAGGTGCTCTATCCAACTGAGCTACGCCCGCAGCGAAAACAGAATAGCGGAACTGAACTAAAAACTCAAACAGTCATCAAGAATCTTGCTGTCCTCTCGTAATGACAACTTGCCCACAAAATCTTGAAGGCACTGGGCACGCGGAGCACAACGCGAGGATTGAGGGGCCATTCTAGACTCTAGCGGTCAACCAATTCGTGATCGAGCTGCGCCGGTACAGGAATGCCGCGACGCTTGCGGTCAAAATCCTTTTCCTTCAAATATTGCATCGATCGTTCTTTAAAGTCCCAGTCTCGCGATGCGTGCAGTCGCGCGAAAAACCATATCACCCGGGCTATAACGCAAAGCAAGAGCACAATCCAGGCAATCGTGGGGATACCGAATAGGCTCATGGTAGTTTTTATCCTTCGAGCGGAAATATACGCGCGGATTGTTGGCTCATCGTACATTTCAAGATAATGTTCTGTGAAATTCTGTTGAACGAAGCCTCGGTGAACCGAAACACGTTTCAAAAGCAACCGAAGATCGTGAGGTACCCGGACAGTCGGTCCATACGCCAAATTGCCCCGTTCATCTCTGTTCACACGGCTTTCACACTGCATTAACAAACACCCGGTAGCTTCAATCCCTCCAATATCTATCCGAGATAAGAATTCTTACTTTGAATTTCAAAATGGGTGAGGTGTAAGAATGGCCACAAGGTCAACAACCGTTCTGGATCAGAAGATTGGTGCGGGGCCCGGCAAAATCGGCATGCTTGTCTTTGGAGTCGCCTTGATCATCGGGCTGATTTATGCCGGCGGGCACCTGCTGTCTGACCTTCAGCAGATGCATGAGGTGTCCGTGGGACCGTATGTCTTACTCGGCGTGGCACTTTTGATCGCGCTTGGCTTTGAATTTGTGAACGGCTTCCACGACACGGCTAATGCGGTGGCGACGGTAATTTACACACACTCCCTGGAGCCTCACGTAGCGGTAGTTTGGTCGGGAATTTGGAACTTCATAGGGGTCGTGCTATCGAGCGGTGCTGTCGCGTTCGGCATCGTTTCATTGCTGCCGGTGGAATTGATTCTGCAAGTGGGAAGCAAGGCGGGATTCGCTATGGTGTTTGCCTTGCTTGTCGCGGCAATCATATGGAACCTGGGGACTTGGTATTTCGGTCTGCCATCTTCGAGCTCGCACACACTCATTGGCTCGATCATCGGCGTGGGCATCGCGAACCAATTGATGTCAGTGCAAAGCGGAACCAGCGGCGTAGATTGGGGACAGGCGGCCAACATCGGAAAATCCTTGGTTCTTTCGCCCATCGTAGGGTTTGTGGTTGCGGGTGGATTGCTCTTGCTCATGCGCAAACTGATTCCGAGCAAGGCGCTTTATGAAGCTCCCAAGGGAGATCAGCCACCTCCGTTTTGGATTCGAGCGCTTCTGGTGCTGACCTGCACCGGCGTCAGCTTTTTTCACGGATCGAATGACGGCCAGAAAGGGATGGGCCTGATCATGCTCATCCTGATCGGCACAGTGCCGACGGCCTATGCCGTGAATCACGCGGTTACTTATCAACAATCGCAGGATTTCGCTGCTGTTTCCATTCAGACCGCCGCCGTGTTGGACCATTACGTTTCTCCCAGCGCCGTGATTGGTGATCCGCGCGACGAGGTCACCGACTACATCCGCTCGAAACACTTCACGCCGAATACCATGCTGGCGCTGCGCAGCTTGGTAAATGGAATCGGCACCGAAATTTCGCAATACGGAGAACTTAAGGGCGTGCCGCAAGATAAGGTTCGCAACTTCCGCAATGACATGTATGTGGTCAGCGAAGCGTTGCGGCTGATGAAGAAGACTAAACAACCGGAGTTTTCGACGGCTGATGCAGCCGTTATTGATAACTACAAAAAACACATCGACAATGCGACCAAGTTCATTCCTACGTGGGTGAAGGTTGCGGTCGCCATCGCTCTGGGGCTCGGAACTATGATTGGATGGAAACGCATTGTCGTAACCGTTGGCGAGAAAATTGGCAAAGAACATCTGACCTACGCACAGGGAGCCGCGGCGGAAATCACCGCCATGGCTACCATCGGGGCTGCCGACGGTTTTGGATTGCCCGTCAGTACCACGCATGTGCTTTCTTCCGGCGTCGCGGGAACCATGGCAGCCAATCATTCGGGGTTGCAATGGGGCACGGTAAAAAATCTGCTCATGGCTTGGGTTCTCACACTACCTGCATCGATATGCTTGTCGGCGATTCTGTTCTGGACGTTTACCAGGTTGAGTCGCTAGCCGCGTAGGTTGGATAGAGAACGTCAAGACGGGCGCCAACCTCTCATGGTTGGCGCCAATTTTCATCATTGTTCCGGTCCCGCCATTCTCAACTGACCACAACAAATCTTCGCTACGAGTGTTCTATCTGATGAACGGGCGCGCGATGCGCTCGTCTGAACAGCACCTTTGGGGGAACTTGCCGGCGTTAAATACAGCTTTCCGGGGATTCCAATAGGAGTGCTGGACCGGCATGATAGTTTGCGGGCGTTTATAGACGCACGGGGCGTCGTTGTAGTAGTAAAATGAATCCCACTTGCAAACTGCTTTCCGGCCTAGCCGCCCGACCATGGGTAGTCAACGTAGCAGTTCAAACTCAAATTACGAGGAGAAGCCTTGAACAAGCATCGTTCCAACACAATTTCTGAACTCGCGCTCCTGCTCTTGAGCTTTGCATTTTTGCTTATCCTGCCGGGCGTGACACGCGCTCAAGACGCAGATCAACAAGACGCCGATCCTCCTAGCCGGGTCGCACGACTCAACTTCATACAGGGATCAATCTCATTCCAGCCGGCCGGCACGTCGGACTGGGTGGACGCAAACCCCAATCGCCCGCTAACTACCGGCGATCAACTCTGGGCCGACCAAGACTCTCGCGGTGAATTGCACCTGGGCGGAAGCGTGCTTCGCATCGGTGGGCAGACCGCGGTCTCTTTCCTTAACTTAACTGATCAAGCTGTTCAGATCCAAGTTGCGCAGGGGTCCGCAGATCTGCGCGTGCTGCATCTCGAAGACAATGAGAACTACGAAATCGATACGCCGAATGCGGCCTTCTCGATTTTGCGGCCTGGCGAATATCGCATTGACGTGAACGCCGATGGAACGTCCAGCGTAGTAAGCGTGGTCAACGGCGATGGCGAGGTCACTGCGGGCGGACAGGCTTACAACGTCGCTCGGGGCCAGCAATATTCTTTTTCCGGCACCGACGAAGTGAGTTATGACGCCGAAGTTCTTCCCGAACCCGACGATTTTCAACAATGGAATATCCAGCGCGATCAGCGTGAAGACAAAATGGCATCTGCGCAATACGTTTCGCGCGACGTAATCGGCTATGAAGATTTGGACGACAATGGGTCATGGCGTGACGATCCGACCTACGGCCACGTCTGGTTCCCGAATGGCGTAGCTGCCGGCTGGGCGCCCTATCACGATGGGCATTGGGCGTTCGTGGCGCCGTGGGGTTGGACTTGGGTGGAAGACGAGCCGTGGGGCTTCGCGCCGTTCCATTATGGACGTTGGGCTATCGTCGGCGGAGGCTGGGGATGGGTTCCCGGACCGGCACCCGTGGTTGGTGCGGTTTATGTTCGTCCCGTGTACGCGCCTGCTCTGGTAGCGTTCGTGGGAGGCGGCGGATTCGCCGCATCGATCGAGCTCGGCGGTGCCGCTGGAGTTGGAGTCGCCTGGTTTCCGTTGGGTCCGCGCGACGTTTGGGTGCCCTCTTACCATGTGAGCGAAGCCTACATGACGAGGGTCAACGTCACGAATACGCGAATTGTAAACCGTACAGAAATTGTAAACGTTTACAACACCACGGTGATCAACAGAAATACAAACGTGGCTGTGAATAGAACCTACCAGTATCAAAGCTCACCGGGCGCGGTTACGGCCGTTTCGAAGACTGCATTCCAGAACGGCGAGCCGGTTCGTAAAGCTTCCGTCCAGGTGAATGCTCAGGAAATTCAGCGGGCAAAGGTTGTGCAAACCGCGGCAATCGCTCCAACGCCTAGGGCCGTAGCTGGGCCCAACGCTCCGGCTAAACCGTCCTCGCGGCCTCCTGCTACGCTTGCCAGCAGGCCGGTCGTAACGAAGATGGCTCCGTCGGCTCGCGCAATTCCAGTGGGCCAGACGAAACCAGCGCCGCGCACCGCGTACCGCTCGATGGCGAACGCGAAACCTGCTACTTCGCAGCCACCTGCCAAGGCGGGGGCGCAACCGGCGAATCGGCCCAACGAGCCGGCAGCTAATCGACCGCCAGCAGCGCAGCCAAATGCGCCTGCCAATCGTGCGGAAGCTCCAGCGCGTACAAACGAACCACCGGCTCGGGCGAATCAGCCTCCGGCTCGTACCAACGAGCCACCTGCCCGGGAAAATCAACCGCCAGCGCGTGCCAACGAAGCGCAGCCGAATCGCCCGGCGCCACCACCGAATCGAACCGAACCTCCTGCACGCGAGAATGAACCGCCGGCGCGCACGAATGAACCGCCGGCGCGCAACAACGAGGCAGCTCCAAACAAGCCAGCAGCTCCTCCGCCGAATCATACGCAGCCGCCGGCTCGCGAGAATCAGCCCCCGGCTCGCACGAATGAACCACCAGCTCGCACCAACGAGGCAGCGCCGAACAAGCCGGCGCCTCCTCCGAGTCGCACACAGCCGCCAGTCCGCGAAAATCAACCTCCGGCTCACACGAATGAGGCTCCAGCGGAGAAACCGGCTCCCAACAGAACACCGCCGCCTGCGCGCGAAAATGCGCCGAAACAAACACCGCCAGCAGAGGCTAAACCTGCTCCTCATCCAGCGGCGCCCGAGGCAAAAAAGCCGAATCCGCCACCCAAGGAAAAGGAGTCAAAACCTTCTAAGGATAAAGAAAAGGACAAAGAACCGAAGAACTAGCAACGATACACTTCCGGTATCGTTGGAAAGGAGGCTTCGAGAAATCGAAGCCTCTTTTTTTTTAGAGAGATTTATTGGCCGTGCGCAACAGGCGAGCGGCGGGCGGGAACTTCGCGTCCCAAGAAATTACGTTTGTCGACGGTAGGCGGCCTGCTCTCGCAGCGAGCATCTGGAGATTCGGCAGCTTTCGTCTGAAGGCTAAGCCAGCAGCACTTGCCAACTGAGTCCCAGGATTTCGCTCGCGTGCAAAGCTTCACGCGGGTCTTGAGCTAGATGCGCAGACATCAGCTTCGAGAATACGGAGGGTTTGCGAGCAAATAGACGGAGCACCTTGCGCCTCACCACTTCACTCCGGTCCATTAGCAGCAACAGCCGCGTCATTCGCCACGGAGCTTTTGTAAGGTTTCGGTGTGCCACTTCGTAGTGGGACAAATCATCCAGAGCGAGAGCTTCGGCCAGGAAAACGGCTTGCTGAAACGAAAGACTCAACCCGATCCCCGCAATCCCGTCAACGGTGAACGAGGCATCACCCACCAATGCCATGTTTCCGCGGACCACACCGCGGGGCCGTCCGAGCGCAGTCACATTTCCCAACTCAGCGGTCCGAGCCTGTGCGCCCGCCAGATGTTTGGCCACTTGTGGAAAATGAATCAAAGCGCGGTCAATTCGCAGCCGGGGATCATGCGACATCAGCGCCACACAGACTTCGTCCGCAGCCGTGGGTGTCACAAATATCTGGCAGCCCGCACCCCAATGAGCCTCAACGAAATCGCTCCACGGGCGTACCCTGTAGTGCCGCGAAAAACCGAAACGTGAATGGCGAGGGCGCCCCGAACTGAGACCCGCCCATTTTGCCACTAAGGAATTTTGTCCGTCGGCGCCAACCAGCCACTTGCATGAAAACCGGACGCCATCCACCAAGGCACCCTCGCGCTCAATTCCTGCAACGTGAACGCCCCAATGAAACGACACGCCGACTTCATTTGCTTTCTCCACAAGCAGAGAGTGAAGCGTGCTGCGCCGCACGCCATATCCCATTCCTGTGGGCACACTCGCACTCACGGATGATTCCTGGTCGGAAAAAGAAATGCCACGGAACGGACGTCCGTGGCGTGAATCCAGTTGAATCCCCAGGCCATTCATGCTCGAAACGGCGCTGGGGACTAGTCCTTCCCCACAAGCTTTTTCAATCGGAGGTTTTCTACAATCTAGAACCGTTACGCGAAGTCCCCTGAGGGTTGCCGCAATCGCAGTTGCGATGCCGGCAGGTCCCGCTCCTATTACAAGGACATCCGCGCGCTCGGCCAGAATGTACCGCCTTTCACCATCTCAGCAGGACCAATTC
>Ga0073928_10008059_pt1 | contig 13368 bp, 12 predicted proteins | sample PaiPotPPA55metaG_FD_76969 | JGI IMG/M metagenome (GOLD analysis project Ga0073928, IMG submission 76969) | Iron sulfur acid spring bacterial and archeal communities from Banff, Canada, to study Microbial Dark Matter (Phase II) - Paint Pots PPA... ...
CAGGTACAGGTACAGGTACAGGTACAGCAGTACGCTGACGATCAGGGCCCAGACGATGGCTTTACGCCATGCGTCATGCCAGGTCGCTGCCTTCACTACTCGATGAGGGCTCAGCGGCGGAGAGCCTTGCCACCGCCGCATCCAGCGACTCGGTCAGTGCTTTGAGGCGCTCACGGAGCTCGCCGGCCTCGGCCAGATCCAGCCCGGTCGACGTCACGGTGCGCACCGGCACCTGGCACACGCGCTGCCTGAGCTCGACTCCCGCCTCGGTCGGCCGGACGGTGACCGACCGCTCGTCGACCACGCCGCGGCGGCGCTCCACCCAGCCGGCCGCCTCCAGCCGCTTGAGCAGGGGGGACAGGGTGCCCGAGTCCAGCCGGAGCCGCCGCCCGAGCTCCTTGACGGTCAGCTCGCCGTCCTCCCACAGCACGAGCAACACCAGGTACTGCGGGTAGGTCAGGCCGGCCTCGCGCAGGGTGACGCGGTACACGCTGTCGAAGGCGCGGGAGGCCGCGTGCACCGCGAAGCACAGCTGGGAGTCGAGGCGCAGCGCCTCGTCGAGGGGGGAATCCGCGGTAGTCACACATACAGGGTACCGCAATCGCGCCACTAAGTTGTGCCCAACTTAATTGTGTGCAATGCTTCATCCGGAGGCGGCGGACAGCCGCGTCGGACCGAGCACGGAGGTTGGCAGACATGAGTGCGTTGTACACAGCGGTGGCCACGGCGAACGGCCGCGAGGGCAAGGCGGTCAGCTCGGACGGTCAGCTGGACCTGAACCTGGCCTTCCCGCCGGCGCTCGGCGGCGACGGCAAGGGCACCAACCCGGAGCAGTTGTTCGCAGCCGGTTACGCGGCCTGTTTCGCCAGCGCCCTCGGCCTGGTCGGCCGACAGGCGAAGGTGGACACCGGCGAGATCTCGGTGACCGCCGAGGTCGGCCTGAACAAGGACGGCGAGGGCTTCGCGCTCTCCGTCGTGCTGCGCGTCGAACTGCCGGACGAGCTGCAGAACGAGACCGGCCGCAAGCTGGTCGAGACCGCGCACGGCGTATGCCCCTACTCGAAGGCGACGCGCAACAACATCCCCGTCGAGCTCGTGGTCGAGTAGTCGGCCGGCTAGTGAGTCAGCCGAATCAGTAGTCGAAAAACCGGATGGACGCTGGAGGCGGGGCACGGCAGCGGGCCGTGTCGCGCCCTGGCGTGTCATACGTCATACGCGTCGGAAACGGATGAGTGACGGAAGAGCGGGTACGCGGTGGACACAACAGCCGCCCCCCACCACCCGATCGCCGAGGAGGCAGAGATGCCCGTCACCGCCGTCATAGTCGCCGCACTCATCGGAATCGTGGTGGGCTGGCAGGTGCGCCGCCTCTTCGTCCCGGCCCCGGCTGAGCGATTCGAGAAGGAGTTCGCCGCCCTGGCCGCCGACACCCCGATCGACTGGGAGGGGCTGCAGGGTCCGGGCCCGGCCCACGCCTCGCCCGCCGCGGTGCGTTCGCTGATAGAGCCGACGTCCGACGTCGCGGTGCTCGCCCCGAAGAATCTGAGCCCGGAGGATCAGGACTATTACGCTTCGAGCTGGCAGAACGTGTGCGGGGAGTTCGCCGAGTCGCCCGCGAGCGGACTCGAGCTGGCGCGTCACCTGACTGGCAACCTGCTCCTCAACCGCGGACTCGTCCCCGCGGACACCGCGCGGCCCTCCGACCTGCCCGCCTCCTGGACTTTCAGCTCGGCATGCGGCTACCGGCAGGCCTTGCGTGCCAGTGCCAGTGCCAGTGCGCAAACCGAGCCTGAGCTGCGCCGCGCACTGGCCTTGATCGAGGACTTCTATTGGGAGATGCTCACGCTCTCCACAGTCCCCGAATGAGGCCCGCCGGTCTCGCACCCCGGACGCGCACTTCGCTGTAACCCGACGTGGTTAGACTGCTCGCCCACTGACCGGACCACCCGCGCCGAACAGATCGAGCCGTACTGACTCATCATGCTGCGATTCAACACGCTGCCGCGACTGGCAGCCGCCGCCCTGCTCGCCACGACGTCGTGTGCCATCCTGCTTCCCGCCCCATCCGCCTACGCGGCCGGGGCCGGGGACATCACCTCCCAGGTGCTCGCCGGGACGAACGTGACGCTCACCGGCGATTCGATCATCAACCTGCCCTCGGGGACGACCACGTACAACGGCCAGTTCTCCGGCCAGGGGACGCTCACCGTCGCGGGCTCGGGAACGCTGGTGCTCACCAAGGACAGCGACTTCACGCTGCCGAGCGCGGACCAGCGGCAAAGTGTCAGCACCAGCGGCGGTAACTGGCCGTACCCGATCATCGCGAATCCCGACGCGCCGGCCGTCATCGTCGAGCACGGTGCCACACTCCAGTACGGCAACGGCGGCTCGACCGGCATCATCGGCGATTACCCGTACACAAGCATCAGCAGTCCGACGCTGAACCATGACAACGTCGAGGTCGACGGAACCCTGATCCTCGACATCGCAAACCGCGAATACAACCTCGGCACGATCAGCGGGAACGGACTCGTCTCCCAGCCGAGATCCACCTGGGGCACCTGGGATCTGGCCGACGACCAGCCGTTCACCGGCACCATCAGCAACGGCACGGGGACGGACTTCGGCGGCGCCGCCTTCCGGCTCTCACTCCCCCACGCCACGGCCGTGGACAACGACGGTTCCGCGATCATCGGCGCGCGCAACTACACGCTCGTACTGCCGGAGAACTTCTACGAGGACCAGTACGGCAGCGACATCAACTTCCACACCTGGCAGGCCGGCCTGATCGAGATGGCCGGCGTCGACCACTACATCGACCCGTCCGAGGACACCGCGAGCATCGCGCACACGTCGAACTTCCGCGGCATCAACATCGAGGGCGCCAATGTCCAGTGGGGCGACGGCGCGACGAGCCGGTTCTTCCTGCCTGCAACGCCATCGGACTCCTATATCAACATCCACAAGAACGGGTCGCTCACCTTCGACTACGACGGCCCGGTCACCCTCGACACCCCCATATCCGGCGGCGTCTACCACGCTTCGCTGAGCACGCCGGCAGACGCGTCGATCACCCTCGCGGCGACGCAAGGCAACGCCGTCACCTTCGCGGTGCCGATGAACTACCACGGCCCCACCACGATCGGTCAGGGAGCAACCCTGCTGCTGGGGACCGGAGAGAGCGGTGGCGACAGCAGCCTGCTGACCGGAGCGACGAACGACAAGATCGTCGACGACGGCACACTCACGGTCCGGAACACCGGATCTGCGGTCACGCTGGCCAACATCAGCGGAAGCGGCGCCTTGACGCAGCAGGGCAAGGCGACCACCACCCTAAGCGGCACGACCGCCTACACCGGTTCGACGACAGTCGCGGCGGGCACGCTCGCTCTAGGAAACGGCGCGGGAGGAATCGGCGATAGCAGCAGCCTGAGTCTCACCGGGTCGACCGCAGTCTTCGATGTGAGTGCTGTGGGCGGCAGCAGTGCCCAGCAGAGCGTCAGGCAGTTGAGTGGCGTCGCGGGAAGCAAGATCAGCCTTGGCACCAGCACGATGACTGTGAGCACGACCGGTGCGACGACGTACGCAGGCGACGTCACTGGGACTTCCGGCGGCATTACGACGTCGGGCACGGGCACACTCACTCTCACCGGCCATGCCAGCACGCCGAATGGCGCGTGGCATCTGAATCAGGGCACGCTGGCGCTCGGCAAGGGTGGCGCACTCGACGTCGGCAGTCTGATTCAGGCGGACAGCAGCACCCTGTCTCTTGATCTCACCAACGGCGCCGACTCCCCCACCACGGCGCCGATCCAGGTCAGCGGCACCGCGCAGCTCGCCGGAACACTGACGGTCACCGCAGTGCCGCAGCAACTCGCCGCCGACGGCCGGATCGTGCTCGTCCACAGCACCAGCAGCAGTGCCAGCGCGAAGGCGATCACCGGCACCTTCGCCGGACTTCCGCAGGGTGCGAAGATCAACGCCAGCGGCAGGCAGTTCACCATCGACTACGCAGCGGACGGCGGCCACGACGTCGTCCTCACCGCCAGTGGCGCCGCTGCTGCAAGCGGCACTCAATCGGCTGCTGCCGCCAACGGTGCGAGGGCGGCCAGCGCGGGCGGCGGCACGTCGCTCAATGCAGGCAACACAGCCATGGAACTCGCCGGGGCCGCCACCGCGGCAGCACTGATTGCAGCTGCAGCGATCACCTACTTCGCCCGCAGCCGCAAACGCCGCACCGCTGATCCCGTCGCAGGCCCGGTCGCCGGTCCGGTCGTTAGCCCGCTGACCGGCCCGGTCACTGACCCTGGCGTTCAAGGGCAGGCGCGGCGTCACCGACGCGCCAAGTAAGCAAGTCGGGTCACCACACCTGGCTGCGGGTCAGCAGCGCAATGGCGTCGCCGATGAGCGCGTCGCCCTGTTCGGCCGGGATCCCTCCGGAGCTGACGAGCGACGCGATGCCCTGCAACGTGGCGATGACGAGCAGACACAGCCGATCAGGGTCGCCCGACGGGAGTACGCCCGCTTCCTGGCCCCTGCTGATCAGTTCGCCGAGAGCACTGAAGAGCCGGGTGGCCTGTTCCCGCGTCGCCGCGCGCCCGACGGCCTTGTTGGAGAACATCAACTCCAGCAACGCAAAGGCAGAGTCCGTGTCACGGCACTCCGTGCGCACGTTGAAATGGACGGCTCCGCGCCCCTGATCGCGCAGCACCGGGCACCTATAGAATCCCCTCGGGGGATCGACGAAGAACTCGTGGCAGTAAGCCACGTCGAGGCCTTCGGCAGGGGATTCGGTGCTTTCTGCGATGGGGCCGTAGTCGGCGGGTCCGGCAGCGCCTTCACTTCCACGCGCGACGATTCGCGCGGTACTCGTTCTTACCGGCCTCTTCGCGCTCGAACCGTCGTTGCCGAGGCATGGTTGAATCGTGACATGAGCGATCATGACGTGGTGCGGGTCTTCACCGGTCCGGACGGCTCGGGTGGCAGTCCGCTCGGCGTCGTCCTGAACGGCTCTGCGATACCCGGGCAGGTCGAGCGTCAGCAGCGGGCGGCAGAATTGGGATTCAGCGAGACCGTGTTCGTCGACGACGCCGAACGCGGCGTCGTCGACATCTACACCCCGAGCACCCGGATGCTGTTTGCCGGATATCCCCTGGTCGGCACCGCCTGGCTGTTGCGCCAGCACGGATATCCGGCCGACGTCCTACGCACACCGGCCGGTGACGTGCCCTGCCGGCAGGAGGGCGACGTCACCTGGATCAGCGCCCGCGCGGATTGGGTGACAGGTAAGCGCACCGAGCAGTTCGCCACTGCCGCCGACATCGACGGGCTGCCTGTGCCGCCGGCTGGCGAAGGCTGGCTGTACGCCTGGGCATTCGAGGACGAGGCTGCCGGCCGTATCAGGGCACGTGGCTTCCCTCGGCGCGGCGACGCGATCGCCGAGGACGAAGCCACCGGCGCGGCAGCCGTCATCCTCACTGCCGAGCTGGGACGGTCACTCACCATCCGCCAAGGCGCCGGCTCGTGGATCTTCACGGTGCTTCGCGACGACGGCACCGTCGAACTCGGCGGACGAGTGAGCGGGACGACGGCCGGCTCCGGCCACGTAACCCTGACATTATGAGCGCGAGAAATCAGGGGTATCAGGGCACTCCGGAGCATCAGGCCACGGCGAGCGTCCAGTCCTGGTTGCTGCCGCCGTTGCTCGCCCACTGATCGATCACGGCGCCGGTGGACACGGAGTTGCTCTCGTCCTCGGCGACCAGGCCGCTACCCAGGTTCTCGATCTGGTACGTCGCGTCGCTCGCGGACGTGTAGCTGCCCACGGCGTCGAAGGCCCACAGTTCGCCGGAGCTTCCGTTGCACGCGGCTTGGACCAGCTGGACTCCCTTGGTGGTGGAGCCGCTCGGCGCTGCCAGACATAGGCCGCTGTTGGCGTTGGTCAGCGTGTAGACGTTGCCCTCGGTGGAGGTGCCCACCGCTGTCAACTTCCAGTGCTGGCTCGCGACGCCGGTCGAGGAGTTCTGGACGATGCCGGCGCCGCTTGACGTCGACGAGCCCTTGACGTCGAGGACCAGGGAGCTCTTGCCGTCGGTCAGCTTGTATGTGCTCTGACTCGGCGACGAGGTGCCCGACTGCCAGGTGCCGGCGGTGACATTGAGCTGCCAGGAGTTCTGCCAGCCGACGTTCAGCACGTTGCCGGAGACGGTGAACGGCAGCCAGATCATCGGCGAGTCGCCGAGATCGGAGGTCGTCCATCGATCGCCGGCGTAGATGTAGGTGGTGCCGCTGGTACCGGCCACCGTGATGATGTTGGCCACCTGGGTGTTGTAGGTCTCTGTGCCCACCGGGGCGAAGTTCTGGAACGACGACCAGGGGCCGGCCGGTGAGGATGCCGTGGCGTAGACGTCGTCGTTGGTCGCCCAGCCGGTGAGGTGCGAGGCGAGCAGGTAGTAGGTCGAGCCGATGTGCACCATCGCGGGCGCCTCGAGGTCGGTCAGCAGGGCCACGCTGCCCCCGATCGAGCTGTTAGCGCTCACAACGCTGAGATAATCAGAAGACAGTTCGTCGATCCGCAGGCCGTTGGCGCGGTCCTCGGTGAGCAGGTACGCCGTGCCGTTGGTGTCCTGGAACAGCCCGATGTCGCGGCTCTGGAAGCCGAGCGGCTGGGAGGCACCGATGAAGGTATAGGGCCCGCACGGCGTCGCGCTCTCGGCGACTCCGACCTCCGCCGAGGAGTAACTCAAGGTGTCGATATGCATCCACATGACATATTCGTGGGTGGTCGAGTTGTAGATGACCTTCGGCCGCTCCACGATCCGGCTCGGGCCCAGGTCGCCGCTGGACTGCACGGTGAGCGCGTCGCTCACGAAGGTCCAGTTCTTCAGATCGGTGGAGCTGTAGCAGGGGATCGCCTGGAACGAGGTGTTCGCAGAGGTCTCACCCGCCTTGTCCTCGCCGTACGCGTACCAGGTGCTGCCGACCTTGATGATGCCGAGGCCGTGCATCTGCAACGGGGAGCCCGCCGTGTCGTCCCAGGCGGCGCCCGGGGTGAAGGTGGCGGTGGTGCTTGCGGCGTGCGCGGGTGGGGCCGTCCCGCCGAGGACGAGGGCGGCGACGGCGGCCGACGCGAGGAGGAGCAACGAGCGCAGGGTCGGGCGAGCCAAAGGTATCCACTCCTTTGAGGAAACCAGTCCATCACGATCCAACGCGACTGAACACGATCAGACAGTCGTGGTGAGTGTGACTCCGAAGGCGGGCGCCGTCAATGCGGCGAACGGGCAAGAAATTTCGTGGCGGGCATGAATTCCGTGCGGACGTGGTTGGCAAGTACACGACATCCGCGTCCAACCGACTGGAGTGAACCGAGAGACATGGTGGAGATTCCCGAGCGCGCCCGCGAACTGCTGGCCCGACCGATCCTGGTCAACCTGGCCACCACCCGCCCGGACGGAGCGCCGCAGGTGAACCCGATGTGGTTCATCTGGGACGGCGAGTTCATCTGGTTCACCCACACCAGCTATCGCCAGAAGTACAAGAACATCGCGCACGAGCCGCGCGTGGCGATCTCGTTCCTCGACCCGGACAGCAGGTACGGCTACACGGAGATCCGCGGCGTTGTCGACCACATCGACCCCGACCCGGAGGCCAAGCTCTACCAGCGCCTCTCCGAATGGTACGACGGCACTCCGGTGACGCCCGCGGATGCCGAGAAGCGTGTGGCCGTGGCGGTCCGGCCCACGAAGGTGTTTTCGCAGTAGCCGATTCCGGGCGGATTTCTTGAGGCTGGCGTGCCACCTCGTGCCCCTAGAATCGCGGGGTGGCTACGCGCACAGATCTCGACTCGGCACGGCTCCGTCTTCCGATGCAGGACCCGGCGCTGGCCGCGGCCTTCGCACAATGCAAGGCGATCCACCGCAAGTACGACCCGTCGTTCTACGCGGGCTGTCTGATGCTGCCGCCGGCCAAGCGTCCATACATCGACGCGCTCTACGCGCACGCCCGCATGCTCGACCAGATCGTCGACGACCCGAACGTGCCCGACGTCGATGAGAAGTCGGCGCGCCTGGACGAGCGCATCGCGGCCTACGAACTCGCGTTGGAGCAGGGCGACTCGACCGACCCGATCCTCAAGGCCGCCGCGTACACCGCGCGCACTTGGGACGTCCCGCTCGAGCACTTCCGCGCGTTCACCGACACCATGCGCAGCGACCTGACGGTCACCGACTACGCGACGTACAACGACCTGCTCGACTACATGTACGGCGCGGCGGCGCTGCTCGGCCTGCAGCTCATCCCGATCCTCGGGCCGCTCGACCCGTCTGCGTCCGAACGATCGATCGCGGTCGGTCACGCCTTGCAGCTCACCAACATCCTGCGCGACATCGATGAGGACCTCGGCCGCGGACGGCTGTATCTGCCGCAGGAGGACATGGCGCGCTTCGGAGTGAGCCGAGCGGACTTCGAGGCACGTCAGATGACCGACGGCATCCGTGCGCTGCTCAAGTTCGAGGCGGAGCGGGCGCGCGTCTACTACGCCGAGGCGCACGCGGCGATCGACCTGCTGCATCCGTCGAGCCGCGAGTGCGTCGGAACCGCGCTGACCCTTTACGCGGGCATCCTCGATTCGCTCGAGCAGGCCGACTACCAGGTCTTCGGCGTACGGCACGGATTCAGCAAGGCCAAGGCGCTGCGTATCGCAGCCCCCGCATACGTACGGGCTCGGCGGTCCTGGCGGGCCTGAGGCTGAGCAACCTGATCGGCGGGCTATGCGGGAGCAGGCGGGCTATGCGGGCGCAGGCGGCCTACGCAAGCGAAGTCCGGTCACGCGAGCGAACTCGGGTCGCCGATGACCCGCTGGACGATGACCGACGCGGCCCCGATCACCGGCCCTTCGCGTCTGAGCCCTGATACGACGAGACCGGCCTGCTCCCAGGGGCGGATCTTGACGCGCGCGCCTAGCTCCTGCTGCATGCCGGGCGTCAGCCAGTCGGCCAGATCCGCGTAGGCGCCGCCGAGTACGACGGCTTCCGGGTCGACGAGGTTGACCGCGCCGGACAAGGCGATGCCGAGCGCGCGACCGGCCTCCTCCAGTGCGCGCCGGACGGCGTCGCGGCCGGCCTGGGCCTCGGCCGTCAGGACCGCGACTCGGTCACCGGCCTCGTCCTGGAGTCCGCAATTCCTCAGCACGGCCTCCTCCCCCGCGTACTGCTCAAGGCAACCGTGTGAGCCGCAGGGGCACGGCAATCCGTCCGGGTAGACCGGCATGTGCCCGAGCTCGCCGGCGAATCCGCGTCGACCGCGCAGCAGCAGCCCGTCGACGACCAGCGCCGCACCGATGCCCGCCTCGGCCGACACGTGCACGAAGTCGCGGCCGACCGCACCGCGCCACAGCTCCGCGAGCGCGCCGAGGTTGGCCTCGTTCTCCACCTCGAGCTGAAGCCCGCGCAGCGACGGCGGAAGCAGGGGCCTGAGTTCTTCGGCGAGGTTCACGTCGTGCCAGCCGAGGTTCGGCGCGTGCACGACGGTGTCGGCTCGGCCGACCAGGCCCGGCACCGCCACCGATACGCCGACGAGGTCGAGTTCAAGCTCGTTTGCCTGCGCCAGGGCCTGGGCCGCGACCTCCGCGAGTTGCGCCGCGGCCTCCTTCGGCGCGCGGCCGCGGTTGGTCGCGGGCACCCGGATACGGATCCTGACGTCGCCGCGCAGGTCGACGACGCACGCGCCGACGTGCTCTACGCCGACCTCGAGGCCCAGCCCGGCCGGACCGCGGTCGCTCAGCGACAGGGCCATGCTCGGTCGCCCCACCCGGCCGCCCAGGCTGGCCCCGTGCTCGCGGACGAGGCCTGACTCGATCAGCTCATTGATGAGACTGCCCGCAGCCGCCCTGGTCAGCCCGGTCGCGTCGGCGACCTGAGCGCGGGAGGTGGCGCCGAGGCGGGCGACCGCACCGAGCACCAGCGCGAGGTTCGCGCGCCGCATCCCTTGCTGGGACACGGGCCCGTCGGCATTGCGGTAGCCGTCGGGTCGCGAGCGCTCGGGCCACTGGCCGTTGCTTCGTTCGCCGTTGTCCTGCCGGCCACTGCTTTGCCGGTCGCTGCTCTGCCGGCCGTCCGGCGGTGCGGTGCTCAAGCTCGGCCTTCCTTCCGGCGGCTGGTCAGGGCGATGGCTACGGCGCTACCGCTCAGCCGACGTCACCATCGCCGGCATTGGCGTCGGCGCCGGCGTGGTCGACGTCGCCGAGCAGCGCCTCGGCCCGGCCGCGCACCGCCGCGATCCGGTCGAGCACGCCTTGATCCGCCGTCAACGGATCATAAAGCCTGCCCTCGCGGGTGTTCCATCGACGCGCCACCTCGTCCGCGCGCTCCCCGGTGACCAGTGCCGCCGCCTGGGCCGCGGCGCCGAGCGCCACGATCTCCTCGGCCTCGGGCACCAGCACGGGTCGCCCGGCCAATCGGCGCACCGTCGTCAGCCAGGCGTTGCCGCGCGCCCCGCCGCCGATCAGGATCAGCGGCTTGTCACGGTCGGCGGTCTCGCCGCCCGCCGCGAGCACCTCGTCGACGGCCGTCAGCAGGCTGGCGGCGGCGCCTTCGTAGGCGGCCCGCAGGATCTGGCCCGGCGTGGTGTCGTGTCGCAGGCCGTAGAAGAGCCCTGACGCATAGGGCAGGTTGGGCGTACGCTCACCGTCGAGGTAGGGCAGCACCACGGCCGCGCCGCCCGGCTCCACGGCCTCCCGGTCCAGGCCGAACCACGCGGCCACCCGGTCCACCGCGAGCGTGCAGTTGAGCGTGCAGGCCAGCGGCAGCCAGTTGCCGAGGGCGTCCGCGAAGCCGGCCACGGTCCCCGAGGGATCGGCCGGACGGCCCCGGGTCACCGCGTATGCCGTGCCTGAGGTGCCGAGGCTGATGACCGGGACGCCGGGTTCCAGGCCGAGGCCGAGCGCGGCGGCCATGTTGTCGCCGGTGCCGGTCGCGACGAGCGCGCCCTCGCGTAGCGGCAGGTCAGCCCGCACACTCCCGGCGGACGTACCGGGCTCCGCGACTCGCGGCAGGTATCCCTCGTCCAGTCCGATGAGTCCGAGGATCTCGGAGTCGTAGCCCTCCGGTCCCCACCAGCCCGTCCCCGAGACATCGCCGCGGTCGGTCACCCGCTCGCCGGTCAGCCGCCACGTCAGGTAGTCGTGCGGCAGGAAAACCGTGCGCGCGCGCTCGGCGGCGGCCGGCTGGTGCTCGCGCAACCAGTCCCATTTCGCCGCGGTGAACGAGGCTCCGGGAACGCTGCCCACGCGCTCGGCCCACTCCTTCGCGCCGAGCCTTTCGACCAGGGCTTCGGCGTTCGGGGCGCTGCGGACGTCGTTCCACAGCAGCGCCGGGTGCACGCTGCGGCCCGCCTCGTTCAGCGCGACCAGGCCGTGCTGCTGGCCGCCGACGGACACGGCGGCGGCCGTGTCGGCGAAACCGGTCTGGCCGAGGGCCTCGCCGAGCGCGGCCCACCACTGCTCCGGCTCGCTCTCCCGCGCCGCCCCGCCGCTCACCGTGTGCGCGGCCCGGCCGCGGCCGACGACCTCGCCGGTCTGCACGTTCACCGCCAGCGCCTTCGTCGCCTGGGTCGAGCTGTCCACGCCGATGACCACCACGTCGTGCCCCGCGGCCATGCCGCCTCCCAATCGTTCGCATCCGTCGCCATCCGTAGCGGCCGCCGAGCGCCCGCCACGCGCTCGGCGCGCGGGGGACTTCCCAAAGACCGCACCCGCATACTAATTTGTTTTCTGCGTTTATCAATAGGGCGTGACCGGCGAGGGAGCCGGTGGCGTACCCGAGTCACCCAGGAGCTGCGATGAGCACCGCACTGACCCCGAGCCCCGCGGACAAGTTCACCTTCGGCCTGTGGACGGTCGGCTGGCAGGGCCGCGACCCGTTCGGCGACGCCACCCGGCGGGCGCTCGACCCGGTCGAGACCGTGCACCGGCTCGCCGAGCTCGGCGCCTACGGCGTCACCTTCCACGACGACGACCTGGTCCCCTTCGGCTCGACCGAGGCCGAGCGCGCGGAGAAGATCAGCCGGTTCCGGGCCGCGCTCGCGGAGACCGGGCTGCACGTGCCGATGGCCACCACCAACCTGTTCACCCACCCGGTGTTCAAGGACGGCGCCTTCACCGCGAACGACCGCGACGTGCGCCGCTACGCGCTGCGCAAGACGATCCGCAACATCGACCTGGCCGCCGAGCTCGGGGCCGAGACCTACGTCGCGTGGGGCGGTCGCGAGGGCGCGGAATCCGGTGCGGCCAAGGACGTGCGCGTCGCGCTCGACCGGTTCAAGGAGGCCTTCGACCTGCTCGGCGAGTACGTCGTGGAGCAGGGCTACAACCTGAAGTTCGCGATCGAGCCGAAGCCGAACGAGCCGCGCGGCGACATCCTGCTGCCGACCGTCGGCCACGCCCTGGCCTTCATCAACAGCCTGGAGCGCCCGGAGCTGGTGGGCGTCAACCCGGAGGTCGGGCACGAGCAGATGGCCGGGCTCAACTTCCCGCACGGCATCGCGCAGGCCCTGTGGCACGGCAAGCTGTTCCACATCGACCTCAACGGCCAGAGCGGCATCAAGTACGACCAGGACCTGCGCTTCGGCGCCGGCGACCTGCGCTCGGCGTTCTGGCTGGTGGACCTGCTCGAGACGGCGGGCTATCAGGGTCCGCGGCACTTCGACTTCAAGCCGCCGCGCACCGAGGACTTCGACGGCGTGTGGGCCTCAGCCGCCGGCTGCATGCGCAACTACCTCGCGCTGAAGGAGAAGGCCGCGGCGTTCCGCGCCGACCCGGCCGTGCAGGAGGCCCTGAAGGCCTCCCGGCTCGACGAGCTCGCGCAGACCACGCTCTCGCCCGGTGAGAAGCTCACCGACCTGCTCGCCGACCGCAGCGCGTTCGAGGACTTCGACATCGAGGCCGCCGCGGCCCGCGGCATGGCGTTCGAGCAGCTCGACCAGCTGGCGATGAACCACCTGCTGGGGATCTAGCAAAATCAGCCCGCCGTGCCCGTCTCAGTCCATTGAGGCGGGCACAGTGGGCTTGGTGGGCACACCGAGCTCTGTTGGTACAGCGGGCACAACTGGTACGGCCGCAGGCAGTTCGGGCACGCTGCGGACGAGCAGTTCCCGCGCGAGCCGCTCGGCCGCTGCGGCATCCTGCTGCGCGATCCGTGCGGCGAGCGCGCGGTGGGCCTCGACGTCGAGCAGTTCGGCGGAGCGCAGGTCGAGCGGCGCCTCGCCCATCTTGATCGCCCCGTCGACCAGGCTGTTGAACGACAGCAGATAAGCCAGATTGCGGCTGCCTTCGACGATCAGCCGCCACCACCCGATGTCGGCCGCGTTCAGCTC
>Ga0073928_10008061_pt1 | contig 13366 bp, 12 predicted proteins | sample PaiPotPPA55metaG_FD_76969 | JGI IMG/M metagenome (GOLD analysis project Ga0073928, IMG submission 76969) | Iron sulfur acid spring bacterial and archeal communities from Banff, Canada, to study Microbial Dark Matter (Phase II) - Paint Pots PPA... ...
CGCACTCTAGCGCTCACCCTCTACGGCGATCTCGACGTGAGCGTGATCGACGAAATGCCGCCCGGGCGAACGCCAATCGTCACGCGCTGCGTATCCGACGAAAGATCCGCCGAAGTCTGGGATTTCGTGCGCAAACAAGTAGCCGCCAAACATCAGGTCTACGTTGTCTATCCCGTGATCGAAGAAAACGAAGAGACGGAATTAAAAGCCGCAATGAAAATGTACAAGGAACTCAGCAAGCGCATTTTCCCCGAGTTGCGGGTCGCCGTATTGCACGGGCGGATGGAGCCCGACTTGAAAGAGCATGTCATGCGCCTGTTTCAGAAAGGCGAACTGGACATTCTGGTTTCAACCACGGTAATTGAGGTAGGCGTCGACGTAGCCAATGCGACCATGATAATCATCGAACACGCCGAGCGTTTCGGCCTAGCCCAACTCCATCAACTTCGCGGCCGTATTGGCCGCGGCGCCGCAAAGTCATATTGTGTCCTGATGACTGGCGGCAAAGTTTCCGAAGACGGAGAGCGCCGCCTTGACGCCATGGTTCGCACCAACGACGGATTTCGGATTGCGGAACTCGATTTGGAGCTGCGAGGCCCAGGAGAATTCTTCGGAACAAAACAGGCCGGTATGCCCAGCTTTCAAGTGGCCAATCTTATCCGCGATCGTCAGTTGATCGAAGCCGCAAAACGCGAAGCCGCCGCCGTCCTGGCCTGTCCGAACTCCGAGATCACGCAAGCAGAAATCGACGCAGCCCTGCGTCACATGCGCACGCGATGGCACAAAAGCTACGGCTTGGTGGAAGTGGGGTAGTCAATGGAGGACTGGCGTCTCGCCCGTGCTGGGTGTGAGCATTAGCCGGAATGACGTGGGATAATCGTCGCAGTGAAACTTCAAACCAAAGCCGATCTGTACCGCAAGCTCCCCTCGGTAGACGAGCTACAGCGCGCTCGGGAGTTAACGGACCTCGCTTCGAGAGAAGGGCAAGCTTCTGTTACCGATGCGGCCCGCGCCGTCCTCTCATCGCTCCGAGAGGAAATAGCCGAAGGACGGCTCGATGCAAATGGGATTGAGTTGGCCCTCACTGGTCTCGAAGCCGCCGTGGCACGACGAGTTCGGCAAACCCTGAGTTATTCGCTGCGACCCGTAATCAACGCGACCGGAGTTATTCTGCACACAAATTTGGGACGCGCGCCAATTTCGCCTGCCGCGGTAGAACACGCTCGCGAGATTGCGGAATCGTATTCCAATCTTGAGCTAGATCTCGAAACCGGCGAGCGCGGTAAACGCGATGTCCACGCCAGCCGATTGTTCCAGAAACTTCTCGATCAGGATCATGTAGACGCGGGCGTCCACGACTATGTCGCTGAACCTGCTGTCTCCACCATCGTAGTCAACAACAACGCCGCCGCCGTCCTGCTTGCACTCAACACGCTGGCGGAAAACGGCGAAGTAATTGTTTCCAGGGGTGAGCTGGTCGAAATTGGCGGTTCGTTCCGGATCCCGGATGTGATGTCCAAATCAAATGCCATCCTCCGCGAAGTGGGAACAACCAATCGCACCCGCGTCGCCGATTACGAAAAAGCAATCAACGAAAAAACCCGCGCACTGCTGCGCGTGCATCGCTCCAACTTCCAGATCACCGGATTCACCGAGCAGCCTGCAATTGAAGAATTGGTGAGCCTGGCTCGCAAGCGCAACATCCCGCTGGTGGAAGACCTGGGCAGCGGCGCATTATTTGATCTGCGGTCAATTGGCGTAAATGGAGAGCCAGGCGTGCTCGATAGCCTACGCCAGGGTGTGGACGTGGTCACTTATAGTGGCGACAAACTGCTTGGCGGCCCGCAAGCGGGCATTCTGAGCGGCCGGAGCGATCTCATCACTCGCATGCGCTCGAATTCATTATTCCGCGCTTTGCGCGTCGACAAATTAACGTACGCAACGCTCGAAGCCACGTTACTCGCCTGCGTGAAGGGCGACCACGACGCGATCCCCGCTTTACGCATGATGCGATTATCTAAAGAAGAAATTAGCCGGCGCGCGGAAACTGTCGCGAGTCGAATGGGGTCGTCCAAGCTGTCGGTAGAAGTGCGTGACGGCGAATCCGTGATCGGCGGCGGAGCCGCACCTTCAGCAGCCCTGCCTACACGAGTGCTAGCGATAACTTGCGAAGGCTTGAGCGCCGACGAACTTTCCGCGCGACTCCGAGCTTATGATCCGCCGATCATCGCGCGGGTTGAAGACGGACGCGTGCTGCTCGATCTGCGAACCGTATTCCCTGAGCAGGACGAAATTATCGCGAGTGCTCTCAAACGAGCTGCCGAACAATGATCGCAGGTACGACTACCAAAAAAGCAACCGCATACACCATCGGCCACTCCACCCGCCCGCTGGATGAATTCATCGCGGTGCTGCATGCCCACTCCATTCACACCCTGGTCGACATTCGCTCGCTGCCTATGTCGCGCCGCTTGCCCCATTTCAACCGCGAGGTGCTGGAGAAAACGTTGGCTGCCGCCGGAATCCGCTACGTGTGGCTCAAGGAACTTGGCGGACGCCGCAAAAAAATCCGCGGTGACTCACCGAACATCGCGTTGCGCAATGACAGTTTCCGCAATTATGCGGATTACATGCTCACTGAAGAATTCCAACAAGGCGTCGCCGAACTGATCACACTTGCCGAGCAATCTCGCACCGCCTACATGTGCGCGGAGCGAGTTTATTTTCGTTGCCATCGCATGCTGGTCTCCGATTGGCTCGTTGCTCACGGCTACGAAGTACTTCACATCGACGGAACCGGACCCGTCAAACCTCACAAGTTGATGGCCGAGGCAACATTAGTTGATGGGCAGGTGATTTACCGCGGCGACAGGTTACTCTGAACGTGCTGGGAGCGGTTTCCTGATTTAGACTTTCAATTGTCGTTGAAGAGGTGGATATGCCCGAACCTTCTCTGCAGACTCTTGCCCACCATGTGAAGATTGATCCTCCGTTCCACTATTTCATATTGCCGGTTTTTGCAATCTCCTGGATCGTGAGCCTGATCTTCGTGGTACGGCATCCTAATTTCCTGCACTTCTGGGTCGTCATCTTCAACACTGCGCTGCTGGTTGCGGCAATCCGCTTTCGCCAGTACGCGCTCAAAGTACAGGACCGCGTGATCAGGCTTGAAGAGCGGCTTCGGCTCGCCGCGTTGCTGCCCGATTCTCAACGCCCGCAAATCCTGAGGCTCACCGAACGCCAACTTATCGCGTTGCGCTTTGCCTCCGACGCAGACATACCGATCCTCGTCGAACAGACTCTCTCGTCGAATTTGGCCCCTGCGGATATCAAGAAGGCGATCAAGACTTGGCGACCTGATTATTGGCGGGTGTAACGTCTTTATGATTGTAGGAACCGGCATCGACATTGCGGAGGTACCGCGCATCGCAGCGTCCATCGCACGCTTCGGCAATCGCTTTCTGCATAGAATCTTCACCGAAAATGAGATGCGCTACTGCGACTCGAAGGCGAACCGTATCGAGCGCTACGCTGCGCGCTTTGCCGCCAAAGAAGCGGGGATGAAGGCCATCGGCACGGGTTGGAATCACGGCGTAACCTGGCGCGATGTTGAAGTGTGTCGCCAGCCCGGAGGCCGTCCTACGATCGCATTTCATGGGAAGGCGGCAGAATTCGCGTCCAACCTGGGCGCAGTCCATGTTGCGCTTTCACTCTCGCACACCAAAGAGTTCGCCATCGCGCAGGTGATTCTGGAAAGCTAAGGGGATATTCTTAGCCGACGCGGCTCCCCGACGCGCAAACAGCCTGAAAGCTGACAGCTTTCTGTTAGACTGTCGCATCCAGAGCGAACCTTCGAATGTCTGTCGTAAATGAAACTCCGCCAATAAGCCAAGCCTTGCCAGCGGAACAAAGCCGCGAGCGCGCCCTGCTGGCCGGCGTGGCCCTCAGCAGCTTCGCAGCCCTGCTGCTGGAATTGGCGCTCACTCGGTTATTTTCGGTCGTGCTTTTTTATCACTTCGCGTTCCTGGCAATCTCGATCGCGCTGCTCGGCCTCGGCTCCGGCGGAGTATTCGCATATCTAGGAAAGAGCTGGTTGGTGCGCTTTCAGACTCGCAGCTTGTTGTCACGGCTGTGTCTCGGTAACGCTTTCGTGGTTCCCGTGGTTTTAGAAATCGTGTTGCACGTTCCGGTTTCACTCAGTCTATCGTCAGCCAACTTTTTTCGGCTCACGGCAATCTATCTCGCTGCCGCATTGCCGTTTTTTATCACTGGGCTGCAATTCTCGATTCTCTTCGCCCGTGAATCGCGACACATTTCGCGCCTTTACGGAGCCGACCTCATTGGGGGCGCGCTTGCGTGTTTGGCTGTTGTCCCTCTGCTCAACTGGCTGGGTGGGCCAAACGCGGTGCTGTTCGCGGCTCTGATGGCAGCAGTCGCGGGAGCGGTCTGGGCCAATGACACCCAGATTCGCAAAACCGCATTAGGATTAGCTGCCGCACTGCTACTGCTAATTGCCGCGAACTGGTCAGGCAGGTTGATCGACGTAGTCTATGCAAAAGGCATTTTCCGCGACAAAGCCTGGGTCGAGTTCGCTCGCTGGAATGCCATCTCGCGCGTGGAAGTCGATCGTCAGCGCGACGCCAAAGCAGTAGTCATTGACGCCGACGCGTCCACCTTCATCATGAATGCCGATCTCAAACAGTGGCAAGGCTCGGAGTGGCAGGAAGACTTGATGTCCGCGCCGCCGGCACTAGCAAACATTCTGCGTCCTCACGGCGATTACGCCATCATTGGACCGGGAGGCGGAATTGACGTGCTTCGCGCGGTAGCAAACGGCAGCCCCAGCGTTACCGGAATCGAAATTAATCCGATTATTGCGAACACGGTGATGCGCGGGCGCTATGCGGACTATTCGTATCATTTGTACGAGCGTCCCGAGGTTCACATTCAAGTCACGGACGGCCGATCGTTTGTCCGCAATGCGAAACAAAAATTCGACGTTGTACAAATGACTCTTGTCGATACATGGGCATCGACGGCCGCAGGAGCGTTCGCTCTGAGTGAAAACAGCCTTTACACGGTAGAAGCCTTTCGAGAATATTTCGAGCACCTGAAGGCTGGCGGAATGGTCGCGATCACTCGTTGGGAGTTTCGCCAGCCGCGGGAAGCCCTGCGTGTAGTGTCGGTCGCGATGCAGGCTCTGCACGAGCTTGGTGTGCAAGATCCCAGTCGAAATTTTATCGTTGTCTCTCAAGGAAATCTCGACGAGGATGGAATTCCGGTGGTCGTACTGGCCAAGAAGAGTGCATTCACCACGGAAGAAGAGCAAAGTGTTCGAGATCACTTAAGCAGAAATCCTGAGTTGATGGCGCTATTCCTTCCTTCTGAGCATAAGCAAAATCCATTCTCAGAGCTTATCGCGCGCAATGATCCCTACGCCTTTGTTAAACAGTATGCCTACGATGTTGCTCCAGTAAGAGACGACGCGCCGTTTTTCTTTTTCACGTTAAAGATCGGCCAGATTCTTCACCGTGACGATTTAAGCCAGGGCATCGATTGGAAAGTTAATCTAGGGGTCGTAGTACTGGCCATGGTGCTGGTGATTTCTTGCCTCGCAGTACTGGCTTTCCTGGTAGTTCCTTTGGCGCTGCGTGGAGGACGCAAGCAACAACGCCCGCTACAGCTTCTGTATTTTGTTGCGGTCGGGCTGGGATACATCCTGGTAGAGATCGCCTTCATCCAGCGATTCGTTTTGTTTCTTGGACACCCCACTTATGCACTTACCGTGGTTGTATTTTTGCTATTGTTGTCCAGCGGCGCCGGCAGCCTGGCCTCGCGCAAATGGCTGGCCCACCCTAACCACTTATGGCTTCCGCTGGCCCTTATCGCAGGCAGTCTTCTGCTTTACGTTTTCATTTTGCCGCGCCTTCTGAACACCCTCGTGGGCCTTCCCTTTAACGCGAAACTTATGATTAGCGCTGTGCTGCTGGTTCCTCTCGGATTTGCCATGGGCATGCCCTTCCCCACTGGATTGCGAACAGTGGCAGGCATTCCCGTACTTGAGTTCGCCGCAGCAGACCAATTCGAGGAAAATCAGGAAAATGCAGTGGAATGGGCATGGGCCATGAATGCGGGTTCGAGCGTGCTCGGGTCAGTTCTGGCCATGGTCATCGCGATTCAGTTCGGCCTGAACGTCGCTCTGGCTTGCGGAGCCGCGGCATACTTAATCGCCATTCTGTTCTCACGCACACTGCAGCCGCGTCATTTCTTGCGATTGTCTTAGCTTCTTTATTGAGCGAGACTGCCGTTATGCGAGGTTTTATGAAAGCTGAATAACAGAAAAGCCAGCCTCCAGTGCAGCCTTCGAGAGTCGCTGATCTTCGCAGACAAACGGTCTTTTCGTGGGACGCTGTTGACACCAGGTCAGGGCTGCGGCGAGTTGCACGCTATCAACTGCGCGCAAATCATGCAAATCCAGCAAACGCGCTGCAAGACTGCGAACTTCATCTGTAGGGAGGATCTCTCTCCAGCCTTGATTCAGCAGATTGAGACGGGCCAAAGCGCCCTGTCGCTCAACATCCTTCAATTTTCCGATGCGGTGTAATCGCGCGACTGCACTGTGCACTTCCACGAGGCTGCCCCACCAAACCACCGGCAGGAACGCACGCAGACGAGAGTGGGCTTGACTACTGGTAATTTCATGAATGCATAAAGGAACCAGCGCGCTGGCATCCCAAAAAGCCAATACCCGCCTCATGACCGGTCGTTCCTGTCATCGATAATCGCCTGCACCCCCGCGCTGCCGGCAACCTTTCCGGTTGGAATTTTCAGCAGTTTTTCCGGCTTAATAGGATTCTTCGGTAGCCGTAGTTTGCCTGCAGCTACCAGCAGCAGTTCTTCCTCGCCCGCCCCGTCCGACACAAAAGGAACCAGCTTCGCTACGGGCAGATTGCGATCGCGGATAATGATTTCTTCCCCACTCTTGGCAAATGTCAAATATTTGCTGAGACGATTTTTTAGTTCCGCTACATTGACGCTGCGCATTCCGGGGCCTCACTCATGGCTATTATAGCCATGATTTCATTTAACGGGTAAGGACGGCGGTAACCTTCGAGCCTGCTACGAACACAAGGCCGTCCAACAGTGCTGATTTGCCAACCTGCCGAGGGTTTGTAACGATAACAGAATGCAAGGGGCTGAAAGTTTAATACGTACGCTGGTTGCCGGCGGGATCGCCACCTGTTTTGCAAACCCCGGGACATCCGAAATCCATATCGTTGCCGCGCTCGATCGCATTCCCGAGATGCGCAGCATGCTTGCGCTTTTCGAGGGCGTCGTAACCGGAGCTGCCGACGGTTACGCGCGGATGGCGGAGAAACCTGCCTGCACTCTATTGCACCTTGGACCCGGCCTGGCAAACGGCATTGCGAATCTTCACAATGCCAGCCGGGCTCACGTGCCGATCGTCAACCTCGTCGGCCAACATGCAATTTATCATCTGCAGCATGACACTCCACTAACTTCAGACATTGAAGCTATCGCGCGGCCTTATTCCAAATGGCTGCGGACCTCCCGATCTTCTACCGAAATCGGACGCGACGCCGCTGATGCAGTGATTGCCGCGCGTACCGCTCCCGGACAAATCGCAACGCTGATCGTCCCCGCGGATGTTTCGTGGAGCGAAGGGGGTTCGGTTGCTCCTATCCCAGCCTCGCCCGCACCTTCCGCGCCCGATCAGAAGACTGTCGAGCGGGCAGCCGCGATGCTTCGGGCGGGCCTTCCGTCCGCGATCTTACTTTCTGGGAATGCCCTGTATGGCAAAGGCCTCCTAACGGCCGGACGCATCGCCCATGCCACCGGGGCGAAGTTGATGGCTCCGTATCCGATCACTCGGGTGCAGCGCGGCGCAGGACTTCCTCCGCTAGAGCGGGTTCAATACGTGCTCGAACAGGGCATCGAGCAGTTTAAGCCGTTCCGCCAGCTCATTCTGGTGGGTGCGCGGGCTCCAGTCGCATACTTCGCCTATCCCGGCAAGGACAGTTCATTCACTTCGGCCGAATGCGAGATTCACACGCTGGCGAGTCCCGGCGGGAATTACATTGGCGCGCTTGAAAGCCTGGCGACGGCTTTGTCAGCGCGGGATGTCGAGCCGACATCGGAGAACACGGAACGACCACAAATGCCAAATGGAGAAATCACGCTCGCCAGTCTTGCCGCGGCAATAGCTGCGCTCCTGCCAGAAAATACAATTGTGGTCGACGAGTCGAATACGTCGGGGCGAGGATTGATGGCTGCCAGCAAGGGCGCTCCTCCGCACGATTGGCTGACCAACACCGGTGGCTCCATCGGAATTGCATTGCCGCTTGCGGTAGGCGCAGCGGTAGCTTGTCCGGATCGTCATGTGTTGTGCCTGACCGCCGACGGCAGCGCCATGTACACAGCACAGGCCTTGTGGACAATGGCACGCGAGGGCCTCAATGTTACAACGGTAGTTTTCGCTAATCACAGCTACGGCGTTTTAAAACGTGAATTTTCTTATCTTGGAGTTGGCGATCCCGGGCCACAAGCCGCAGGTATGTTCGACATCGGAAATCCTGATCTTGATTGGACGCTGCTAGCGAAGGGTATGGGAGTGCCTGCCGTCCGCGTTGCTTCATTGGATGCATTCGGAAAAGCAGTGCGGGCGGGATTGGCTAATCAGGGACAGAGCCTGATTGAAGTGCTTGTATAGAACGTTATCTGCCAGCTCTTGCATGAGTGTGCTTTCGGAGTCCGCTGAAATCGCATGCCAGAATTGCCCGATATTGCCAGCTACATCAGCGCGCTCGAACCCCGCATAGTCGGCCAGACACTCGAGGGGGTACGGATAAATAGTGCCTTTCTCTTGCGTACTGCCCAGCCGCCGATTGCGAGCGTGGAAGGCCGCATTGTCCGCGAGCTGCGGCGAGTTGGAAAACGAATTGTGATTGGCCTGGAGGGCGATCTCTGGCTGGCACTTCATTTGATGATTGCCGGCCGTTTGCACTGGCGCGGGCGCGAGGCGAAGCTGGCCGGCCGCAACAGTTTGGCTGCCTTCGACTTTCCCAATGGTTCTCTGGTTCTTACCGAGGCGGGCAGCAAGCGCCGCGCATCACTGCACCTCTTAGTCGGCGAAGAGAACCTGCGTGCTTTGGATCCTGGCGGAATCGATGTCTTCTCCAGCGATCTCAATTCCTTTCGCGCAACGCTCACCGCGGAAAACCACACCCTGAAGCGGGCGCTTACCGATCCGCGCTTGATCAGCGGTATCGGCAATGCATATTCAGATGAAATCCTGCACGCGGCGCAACTTTCTCCCATCATGCTCACGCAAAAATTAAGCCCGCAAGATTGGGAAAGACTTTTCGTCGCGACCCGAAGTACGCTCGCGCTGTGGGTGGACCGGCTCCGCGCCGAGGCAAACAAGAAATTCCCGGAAAAGGTGACCGCATTCCGCGAGGGTATGGCGGTTCACGGACGTTATGGAGAGCCGTGTCCGAGATGCGGCGACGAGGTCCTCCGGATTCGCTATGCCGATAAGGAAACGAACTACTGCGCGCGCTGCCAGACGGGCGGGAAAGTTCTCGCTGATCGCAGTCTGTCACGGCTGTTGGGATCCGATTGGCCGCGGACGCTCGAAGAGCTTGAGTCCCTAAAGCGCCGATGAGATGCCAGTCCCGCCAGGTTGCTTCGTCTCCCAATGAGATGTCACAATGCTTTATGCAAAAACTGTCGTATACCCTCGTAACCATTGCCGCACTCATACTGGCGGGAAGCGCCGCGGCGCAGCAAGCTCCCGCGACCACACCTCAACCCTCTCACGCTGCAGGAACTCAAGCGGGAAGCGCGAACAGTTCCACCCTGACAACACAAAAAGAAAAAGTAAGCTACGCGATCGGGATGAATATTGGAACGAACCTGCATCGGCAATCGGTGGATGTGGACCCGAAAATCCTGCAGCAAGGCCTGGAAGATTCGCTTTCTGGTGGCAAGACGCTGCTATCGGAAGACGAAGCCAAGGCAACGCTCACGCAGTTCCAGACTGAGATGCGGCAGAAGCAGCAGGAGAAGATGCAACAGGCGGGAGCGGCAAACAAAAAGGAAGGCGATGATTTTCTCGCCGCGAACAAGACCAAACAAGGCGTGGTCACATTGCCCAGTGGTCTGCAATACAAGATTCTGAATGCCGGCACCGGACCAAAACCGACGGCGAGCGACTCTGTGGTATGCAACTACAAAGGCACACTTATCGACGGCAAAGAATTCGACAGCTCCTACAAGCGCGGACAACCTGCGACGTTCCCCGTAGCCGGAGTGATCAAGGGCTGGACTGAGGCGCTCCAACTCATGCCCGTAGGTTCGAAGTGGCAACTGTTCGTTCCCTCTGACCTGGCGTACGCCGAACGAGGCAGCGGTCCCGACATCGGTCCGAACGCCACGTTGATCTTCGAAGTGGAACTGCTTTCCATCCAGAGCAAAGACAAAGCGGGAGACGCAGAGAAAAAGTAGCCGAGACGGCGTTGAATGATCGGTTATGCAGATCAACCGCGGATGCCGGCTACGCCCATCATTCTCCCGGTAATGCCCTTTTCTGCGCGATAGGAAAAAAGCAGCTCGGGATGGCACGACGTGCACAGCTTTGAAACGCTGATGTTTTTCCGCAAGACACCAGCGCTAATTAGTTGCCGGCGGTTGGCTTCGACCAAGTCGAGAAAAATCTTTGGAGGCAGCTCACCGTGGCCCGGCGCCCTGGCGGTGAGAAATAACAGCGGATATTTTTCGCGAACCGGGTCCGATTCCTTTACCTCGCGAAATAAATCATCGGCATAAGCGAATTGCGATTCGAACTGCTGCCGCACTTCTGCACCAACTTCGTAACAGCAAGCATGAATGCCCGGTCCGATTGCGGCCTTAATATTCTTTGGCACTGTCCCAAAATAGCGCCGCATTTCTCCCACTCCTTTTTCAACAATGCGTTTAATCGTGCCGCGCCAGCCGGCATGGAACACTCCGACAGCTTTCTGCTTCGTGTCCACCAAAAGTACTGGGAGGCAATCGGCGGTTTGGATGCCGAGGAGAATCTCGGGCGTACGGGTGATCAGGCCATCTCCAACTAAGCCCTCCTTCGGCAATTCGGAAAAGCAATGGATGAGATCGGAGTGGATCTGCCGGAGCGTAATCAGCGGCCATTCTTTTCTTCCAATTGTGGCGCCCAGTTGCCCCAAAAATGCTGTTCGATTTCGTGTCACGGCCACGCGTGAGTCTTGGGCGGTAAAACCAAGGTTGAGAGTGCACTCGCCATAAAGCCTCGAAGATCCTCCAGATCTGGTGCTGAATCCATGAATCAACCAGGGAATGGAACTGAGACTCTCCGACTTGAGAATATTTATCCGTTTCTTAGCGACATTCTTTGGCACTAGAACATACTAGAGCAAGCAACATAGTTGAAGATCATGCTTCGCCCAAATCTGCACGTTGTTTGAGCCACGTCGTGGCCTGTTCGTAGGCATATGCAATCTGTATGACTCTGTCTTCGCGCCAGTGCGGGCCGATGATCTGCAGTCCGATGGGAAGACCTGCCGCGGTAAATCCGCAGGGCACAGAAATCGCTGGTAGTCCCCACATATTCGCGGGCCGGCTATTACGAAGCAGTAGTAATTCTCGTGGACGCAGCAGATCCAGATTCTGTTTCAGCTCAACAATCGCGGGCGCGGCGACCGGCGTGGTTGGCGTTACCAGAACGTCTACTTTCTCGAACACGCGGCCGATTTCGGTGCGCATCTTCTGCAATTCGCGGCGGCGATTCTCTACTTCCTCGCTGATAATGTCTTCGCCTTTGCGGATGCGGTTTAGCGTTTCCGCTTGGTAGAGCTCTGGACTCCGAGAAACGAAGTTTGCGTGATAAGCGTACGACTCCGAGGTTTGCAACGTGCGGTCAGTCGGGACGTCAAGTTCGATCTCGCGCAAATCGCATCCGAGAGTTCCTAGAACGTCGAGCGCCCGCTCCACCGCCGAAGCAACTTCCGGATCAAGATCTTCATAGAAAAAATTCCGGGGAACGCCGAGCTTCACCGCCTTTAGTTCTTCATGCAGCGCTGCGAGGTAGTCGGAGACCGGCATGTCCGCGCTGTTGACTTCGCCCGCGTCGTGCCCTGCGATCGCTTGCAACATCACTGCGGCATCTGAAACCGTGCGAGCAAGTGGACCCACGTGATCGAGCGATACCGAGAGCGGTATCACCCCGTGAGCACTCACGCGACCATACGTAGGTTTCAAACCGACGATTCCGCACAACGCCGCTGGCTCGCGAACCGAACCCGCAGTATCGGTGCCGATAGCTCCATAGCAAAGGCCCGCGGCCACGGCCGCCGCCGACCCTCCGGATGATCCGCCAGCGATGTGCGCCGGGTTCCATGGATTACGCACTTCGCCGTAAAAGCTGATCATCGAACTTCCGCCATAAGCAAACTCGTGCAGGTTGTTTTTCCCCAGGAATACGGCCCCCGCATTTTTCAAACGCCGTACCACTTCAGCATCTTCTGCCGGGATTCGATCCTTGAATATTGCGCTGGCAGCGGTTGTGCGAATTCCGGCAGTATCGATGAGATCTTTCAAGGCGAGCGGAATGCCGTGCAGAGGTCCGCGCCAGTGTCCCCGGCCAATTTCATCCTCGGCGCTGCGTGCCTGTTCAAGGGCTAACTCCGCGGTCACTGTGATAAAAGCATTCAGAGTGGAATTCAGTTTCTCAATCTGCGCCAGGCACTCCTTAGTCAATTCCACGGGAGATAATTCCCGATTGCGAAACAACTCGCTGGTTTCAACAATGGATTGCAACACGTTCTCTCTTTCCCTGGTTCGAACCGTCGACAATTAATTATCGTGCGAGGTCATGCGTTGTCTGCTGCGAAAAGTCTATAATCTTTAATTCGCTTCCGGGAGGCGCAAGAATTTCACCATGGCACAGATGACTGTAACTCCCGTCGCAACCCACGGATTCCTGCTCGATGGTAAATGGATCGAGCAGGGCGACCAGGTCGAGATTCATGCACCCTACGACGGCAGTACAGTCGGCCGCGTATTCCAGGCAAGGCGCGAACATGTCGATGCGGCTATCGCAGCCGCGATCAAGGCTTTCGGCACAACGCGCCGGCTGCCGGCATTTGAGCGCCAACGCGTGTTGCGCCGAGTAGCCGAAAACATCGCTCTCCGCAAAGAAGAGTTTGCCCACACCATAGCCCAGGAAGCGGGAAAACCCATCAAGGCGGCGCGCAGTGAAGTGGAACGAACTATCTTCACTTTTACTGTAGCCGCAGAGGAAAGCACGCGCATCTATGGGGAATATCTGCCA
>Ga0073928_10008064_pt1 | contig 13361 bp, 9 predicted proteins | sample PaiPotPPA55metaG_FD_76969 | JGI IMG/M metagenome (GOLD analysis project Ga0073928, IMG submission 76969) | Iron sulfur acid spring bacterial and archeal communities from Banff, Canada, to study Microbial Dark Matter (Phase II) - Paint Pots PPA... ...
GCCGCCGGAGCCAACTGCGACATCGTCGCGGACTTCGCGCCACTTTCCTCCGGTTCGAAAAGCGCCGCCATTCAGATCAGCGACAATGCCGCCAACAGCCCGCAATCCATCAGCCTGAGCGGAATGGCTACGGCGCCGATCGTGATTCTTGCGCCCACGGGTCTCGCGTTCGCACCGCAAGACGTCGGGTCGACCAGCGCGGGGCAGACGGTGATGCTGACGAACACGGGGACCGCCGCGCTCAGCCTCGCGTCCATCTCTTTCACCGGCGCAAACCCCGGGGACTTCGCTCAGACGAACAACTGTCCGCCCCTCGTCAACCCCAACGCCAGTTGTCTCACAAGTGTGACCTTCACGCCCACCGCCACCGGCAACCGCGCGGCGGCGCTGACGTTTACAGACAACGCCGCGGGCAATCCCCAGCTGGTTCCCGTGACAGGGACTGCGACTGCGCCGATCGTGACGATGATGCCGGCAAGCATAAATTTCAACGGACAGCTTGTGGGTTCGACGAGCAATCCCGCGCCCGTCCAGGTTCAGAACGGAGGCAACGGACCCCTGAATATCCGCAGCATCGGTTTCTCCGGAAGCAATGCGGGCGACTTCAGAGAAACCGATAATTGCGGCGCGCCGGTGAATGTGGGTTCGAGCTGCACCATCAACGTGGTGTTCAAACCATCCCTGGTTGGCAGCGAGACGGCGAATCTTCAGGTGACCGACAACGCTCCAGGAAGCCCGCAGAGCATTCCGCTGAGTGGCACGGGGACGAGTTTCTCGTTTTCAACGGCCACGGGCGGGTCCACTTCGGCCACGGTGAGCGCCGGGCAGTCGGCGGTTTATAACTTGCAGCTTGTGCCGGGAAACGGCTTCGGCGGGATGGTTACGCTATCCTGCAGCGGCGCCCCGCCTGCTGCAAGCTGCACGGCTTCCCCGGGGACGCTGAATGTGAATGGACCAGCGCCGGTTCCTTTTATGGTGAACGTGACGACGATGGCGCGGGGGACGGTCCCATCGGGCCGGCCGGCGACGCCGGGAGGGAAGAGTCTGCCATGGGCACTTCCCCTTTTGCTGGCGTGGGCGCTGGCGCTGGCGACACTTGCGCTCGCCAAGCGCGACGAAGCGCGAAGGCTACGCGGAGCGAGGCCGATGCGCTGGCTCGCGCCCGCGGGCGTGGCGGTGGTGCTGCTGATGCTTGCGGGTTGCGGAGGGTCGGGAGGAGGCGCGGCACCGTCAGGAACGCCTGCGGGAACGTACACGCTTGTCGTTACAGGCACGCAGCAGGGCGGCACGGTGACGATGAAACTCACGCTGACCGTGAAATAAACTTCGCAGGCGGCGTTCTTCAGCAATTTGGCCTCGTTCGTCGGGCATTCGGACGCGAAGAGTTTCCGAATCAGTTGCCGACAACAAAGAGCCGGCCGTCATTTTGCGTGTACAGCTTTCCGTCGATCCCGATCGAAAGCGGCGTATACGCGGCACCGAGAGCTATGTTCAGGAATTTCTTTCCGGTGGGGGTCGTGAAGACGCCCTGGTTTCCTTGCGGCAGCTCGTAGATATTGCCATCTTCGCTGTTCACGTAGACGTTGCCGTTCATGTCGATGGCCGGCATGTTGATGCACCATTCGTAGCCATTGGGGTGCTGGTTGTCGATCGTCGTGCTCTTGAAGGACCATTCGATGTTCATATTGGCGTCAACCTGGGAGACGTAATAAGGCCCCGCAGGCACCACGAAGCAGACGGGATTGTTGAAGCCACAGTAAGCCGGCGACGGGTAGTGGTTGTCTTTGATGACGATGGAATAAGTACCGTTGTGCGAATAGACGCCGGGCGTGGAATCCCATCCGAAGGCGAACGCGTTGATGTAATTCCCCTGCGAATCGAAATGGAAGAGATGCCCCCGCGAGAAATTGTAGTTATCGAGCGCACCGAAAATGACGGAGCCATCGGGCAGCACGGTGGGAGATGAGGATGCTTCGTCGACTACAGAAGCAGAGCCATTGGCATTCGTTGTGGGATCGACGCCCACGGTGGTGCCGTTGCGGCAGGAATTGGGAGTGGTGTTGTTGTTTAGCGGAGCGATGACCAACAAGACGCCGCAGCCATCGGTGAGGCGGTTTTGCAGGGAAGCGGTCCATTTGGGCGTCAAATCGGAGTTGACCGCGACAAGATACGCTTGCAAGCCGTCAAAGTGGGCGAGGCTTACCGTGTAGATCGTCCCATCGGGCGCAACTGCGGGCGCAATATTCACACCGGGGCGCTGCGAACCGCAGGCCTGAGGGGGAGGCGTCGCGTTTGAGCTGGGAGGCCAGGGGAGCGACGCGCCGCCATCACCGAGGTTGAAGAACGTTCCGAGGCAGGTGAAGGAATTTGCCGGCGGGGCACCGGGCACGAGAGTAGCGTATGTGACCATAGTGGCCGCGTCGCTCGGCGTGATTTTCACCAGCCACGCGTTCACCACGTCGTCCACATCCCAGGGGTTGGTGCCAGTGACGTTGAGCTCGATCACGTTGTAGAAGATGTTGCCATTGGCGTCCGCGGTGAGCGGGCCGGAGACAAATGTGTTGGACGCGGACACGCCGTTGACACCGTTAAACGGCATGATCTGGGTCCCCGTCCCTTTTGTCTTGTCCACTTTCCAGACCGAGCCGGCGGCGCCGGGAACGTAGATGAAATTATTTGCATCCACGGGGTGGAACACGGGCTCCCAGCCAAGCAGGCCGCTGAACCCCACGCCAAAGTTCGTGGCATTCGGCTCCGGCTTCCAGTCACTCTTGAAGCACCAGATCTCAACCAGGCTGCCGCTTTCCCAGGAGAAGCGGGCCTCGTTCCAAATCATGGTGTTCCACGTGTTGGGACCGCAGGCTACTCCAGAAACCCAAGCGGCGTTGTTGCAGGATGTATAGCTTCCCGTCTTCATGACCATGTAGACGTCATTGCCGTCGGTGATGGGCGCCTGATAATGGACTGTAAGTACGCCCACACCGTTATTCAGCGGTGCCTGCTCCGCTTTCTCCTGGTCCACAAACGAGTCGTACTTGATGCTAAAGAGTTTGTTCGCTAGATTCTGCCCCACCACGTTCACCATGCCGGAGTGCTGCGGGTTCGATCCCCACTGCGCCCAGACGGGGCTGTTCGAAGGAGGGGGAGGCGGGGTGCCGTTTCCCCCTCCGCCCGTGGTGCTGCAAGCGGGGAGGAAAGAGCAGAGGAGGACAAGCAGTGCGATTCGCTTCATGGCGACCCCCCAAGAGAGTCTGTCGGCCATCCGGGTTCCGGGGCGGAGCGGAGCGATGCAACCAGAGTGAGAATGTGGATGCCGGATGCCTCCCAAGGTAAGCGTCCGAAGCCAGGATGTCAATAAGGGGAAGTGGCGACGAGGGAAAAGGCTGCGAGCGCAGGCGCGAAAAGCAGGGCTCGCGGTGGGGTCCGTGTGCGCGCCAAAAAAACCGTTATTTTTGGCGATTAGACTTGTCGTCGGCATTTTGTTTTCAATCAGTTGCGTCATTTTCTAATTCCGACGGTTGGCGATTAGAAATGAAGCTAAGTGCAGCGTTTCTCGGCCGGCTTTCGGCCGCTGTGCCGTCCATAGCCGCCAGGCTTATCCCCCAAGCTCGCCGAATCTCCCAGGCTCGACTCACCGTCGACCTGGGAGCCCTTTCTGCCGTCGACTTGGGCGGCCCTTTGCGCGCGTGCACGGCCCTGACGGGCCAGTGATGCGCTCTTGCAGCGCTTAGCATCGCCGCGCTCCCCTGACTGATCCCCCGAGCGCCACTCGCCGTGGCCTCGGGAGGCCCCATTCTGGACTTGGGCGGCCCCTTCTTCACGTATAGCATGCGGGGAGGAATTTGCAAGTGGTCGCCCCTGTAAGGATTTTTTCAGGCGATAGACATTATGAGTGCGTACGATGAGCGACCCAGCGCAGGCAATGAAACCCGAGGCGAGAGAAATGGCTTATAGCGAAGGAGGGACAGCGCTAGAAGGATTTGAGGGCGACGTCGCGGGGCTCGTGGCCAACGGGGATGATGGTAATCAGGCTGTTGGTAAAGGTGCGGAAGACGGCGAGATCGTTCGAGCCGGCGTCCACGACGAGCAGGAGGTCTTCGCCGGTGGTGAGGCGGCAGGCGACGGGGCGGTCGCCGACGCGGATGGGCCGCAGGGCTTGCCGGACCTCGATTCCCACGGGCGTGACCTGGTTTGCGGCGCTATCGAGAATGTAGAGGGTGCTCGCGTCCGGCGTGAGAACGCCGCTCGAGGGGGCGAGGCCGAGGAGCATGTAGTCGGCCACTTCGTTTGTCACCGTGTCGACGATCACCAGGCCATGGGTTTCCGGCGTGGGGATGTAGAGCTCGCCGCCATCTGGCTTCACGATCAAATCTCCCGCGATGCCACCGAGCGACAAGTTCGCGAGTAAAACATGCCGCCGAAGATCGACTGCGGAGACCTGTCCGGAGCGGCCGGAGGCGATGAAGGCTTTCGAGCCGTCAGGAAGGATGGCGATGCGCTCGGGCTCGGGCGCGACGGGAACGACGGCGAGCGTCGAGAGCGTCGCGGCGTCGAGCAGGGAAACGGTGGCGTCGTCGCGATTAGCGACGACGAGCGTCTTGCCATCCGGGGTGACGCGCGCGATCCACGGGCGGCGGCCGGCGCGGCCGCGGGCGACGATCTGGCGCGTGGCGCAGTCGATGGCGACGACGGCGCCCGAGCCGGAAGCGGCGACGTAGGCGCGCCGGGCATCGGGCGAAAAATCGAGGGCGTAAGGGGCGGCGCCGACGGGAACCTGCGCGACCACGCGGCCGAGGTGCACGTCGAGCACCCAAACGTAGCCGCCTTCGGAGCTGACGCCCCAGATCTCTTCGCGGTGAGGATGAGCGCGGACGCCGCTGGGCGCCGGGCCGACCTGAATCGTTGCGAGCGGCGAGAGACGCACCAGGTCGACAACGGTGAGCGTGCCGTCGCGCGTGTTCGCGACGTAGGCGAAAAGACGCAGGCCGGGGCGGAGGAAGAAATGGCGGTGTTCGAGCGCCACCTCGCGTATGGCCAGCACGGCCAGGAGAGCGAAGATGAACAGCAGGCGGACGTTGCGAGGGCGCTTCATCCGGCCGCCGGTCTGCGAAGAAGCATAGGGTTGGCGCTGCGCGGGCTCAGTTCAGCGTGCGGGAGAGCACGCCGGCAATCTGGCGTACTTCGATCATCAACTGATCAAGTTCATCGGGAAGGATGGATTGCGCGCCGTCGGAGAGGGCGCGGTCCGGGTCGTGGTGCACTTCCACGAGAATGCCGTCGGCGCCCACGGCGACGGCGGCGCGCGAAAGCGGAAGCACCTTCTGGCGGCGGCCGGTGCCGTGGCTGGGGTCAACAACGATGGGGAGATGGCTGCGGCGCTGCACGGCCGGAATCACGCTGAGGTCCAGCGTGTTGCGCGTGTGGTCGGAGAAGGTGCGGACGCCGCGCTCGCAGAGAATGATGTTGTAGTTGCCTTCGGCCATGATGTATTCGGCGGCCATCAGAAATTCATCGAGCGTGGCGGACATGCCGCGCTTAAGCAGCACCGGTTTTTGGGCGCGGCCGGCGCGCTTGAGGAGGGAGAAGTTCTGCATGTTGCGCGCGCCGAGTTGAATGACGTCGGCGTGTTTTTCGACGAGGTCGAGGCTTTCGTTGTCCACCGCCTCGGTGACGATGCCGAGGCCGAAGCGCTCGCGGACCTCGTCCAGAATCTTCAGCCCCGGCTCGCCCAGGCCCTGGAAGCTGTAGGGCGAGGTGCGCGGCTTGTAGGCGCCGCCGCGGAAGAGGCGGACGCCGGCTTTTTTCACGCGCGCAGCAATCTCAAAGGCCTGCTCGCGGCTTTCGATGGCGCAGGGGCCGGCGACCATGGCGACGGCCTTGCCACCGAAAGAGACTTCTCCGAGAGGCGTGGGAATGCGGATGACGCTGTTTTCCTCTTTGATGTCGCGGCTGACAAGCTTGTAGGGTTTGCTGACGGGGATGCATTCGACGACGCCGGACATGGCTTCGAGAGAGCCGATGTCCACGGCGCCGGTGTTGCCGGTGATGCCGATGGCGGTGCGAATCGAGCCGGGAATCGGGTGGGCTTTGAAGCCAAGCGATTCAATGCGCTCGCAGACGGCGCGCACCTGCTCTTCGGTTGCGTGCGACTGCATCACCACCAGCATGCGTGTCTCCCTGCCTCGCTCGAGCCGCCGAGGGAACTATCAATCTTACTGTATTGGCAGCGGGAGGAAAACCTCTCGTTGAGGCTGGGCACCGCAAAAGGACTCCGCCGCAGGGATTTGCCGGGTTTGCGGGTGGGCGCGTAATCCGTTAGAATAGGGGTTCAGCATGAGCCTGCGGCGCGGACCGGAAGCGGCGATTACGCGGCCAGCGCTCCGGCTCATGGGACACCCTGAGGGAATGGCGGAAGAACAGCACATCTCAACTCCAGCCTACGACGCCGCTGACGAATATCGCCCCGAACCTCCTCCGCTCCCTGAGATACCTGCCTGGAAAGACGGCAGCCTGCGCATCGGAATTCACACCTCGATCGCCGGCGATATCGTCTCTTCGCTCGAACTAGCGCACGGACTCGGCGCGAATGCGTTGCAGATTTTTTCGTCCAGCCCGCGGATGTGGGCGCGGCCGGGGAAGGGAACGCGCATCGGCGTTGCGGATGCGGAGCGTTTCCGGGCGCGGCGGCGGGAGCTGGGGCTGGGCCCGCTGGTAATTCACGACAACTACCTGATTAATCTCGCTTCGCCGGAGCCGGTGCTGCGGGTGCGGTCGGTGCAGGCGTTCCACGATGAGATTGTCCGAGCGCTGGAGCTGGGCGCGGATTTTCTGGTGGCGCATCCGGGCAGCGGTCGCGGGCGCATCGCCGGCGAGGCGGTGCGAACCGTGGCGAGCTCGCTGCGACAGGCAGCGCGCGGGATGAAGCTCGGCGAGCTGCGCATCCTTCTTGAAAACACAGCGGGGCAGGGAACGGCGGTAGGGTCGCGCTTTGAGGAGTTGCAGGCGATTGTGGAGGGATGCCCGGAACTGGGCCTGGGCATTTGCGTGGACACGGCGCATCTGTTCGAGGCAGGCCATGATATCCGGACTGAGGAAGGATGGGAGAGTGCGCTCGAGATGATTTCGCGCACGGTGGGGCTGGAGCGCGTGCGCGTGGTCCACGTGAACGATTCGAAGACGCCGCACGGCTCGCAGGTTGACCGGCATGAGCACATCGGGCGCGGACATATTGGCCTGGAAGCTTTTGGACGAATCCTGAACGATCCGCGGCTTGCGGGGCGGGCCTTTATTCTCGAGACGCCCATCGACAAACCGGGCGACGACCGGCGCAACGTCGCGGCGCTATGGAAGCTGACCGGCAGAGAAGTGAAATCCTCCGGGCGCGACGGGATGCGGCCGCGGCGGCGCGTGAAGGCCCGGAAATCGAAGAAGAGGCGGAAAAGCTAGAGGAAGGGAAGAGGGACGTGGCGGAATATCAGGCACAGGAGATCGAAGCGAAGTGGCAGAAAGTGTGGGAGGAGCAGGGCGCCTTCCACGCGGAGGCGGACGCCTCGCGCCCGAAGTATTACGTGCTGGAAATGCTTCCGTATCCGTCGGGGACGCTGCACATGGGCCACATGCGCAACTACACGATCGGCGACGCGGTGGCGCGCTACAAGCGGATGCGCGGGTTCAACGTGCTGCATCCGATCGGGTGGGATTCTTTCGGGCTGCCGGCGGAAAACGCCGCGATCAAACACGGCACGCCGCCGCGCGAGTGGACGAATGCGAACATCGCGCAGATGAAGTTGGTATGCAGGCGCTTCGGATTCAGCTACGACTGGCGGCGGGAGATTTCCACCTGCGAACCGGAATACTACCACTGGAACCAGTGGTTTTTCCTGCGCATGCTGGAGCGGGGCCTGGCCTACCGTAAGCGGAGCAAGGTGAACTGGTGCCCGCAATGCCAGACGGTGCTGGCAAACGAGCAGGTGGTCGACGGGTGCTGCTGGCGGCACGAAACCACGATCGTGGAAGCGAAGGAGATCGAGCAGTGGTTCCTCAAGATCACCGCATATTCCGACGCGCTGCTCGATGACATGGCCGAACTGCGGGGCAACTGGCCCGACCGCGTCCTTACGATGCAGCAGAACTGGATCGGGAAATCACGAGGGACGCGGGTGCGTTTTGCCGTGCAGAAAGTGGAAGGCGCGGGCATCGACGTGTTTACGACGCGGGTGGACACGATTTACGGCGCCTCGGCCGTGATTCTCGCGCCGGATCATCCGCTGCTGCCGCAACTTTTTGCCGGGGTACCGGGCCAGGCGGCGCTGGAAGCGCAATGGAACCGGCTGCGAGGCCGCGTGCTGCGCGCGGCGGAACTGGCGACCGCGGAGAAGGAAGGAATCTTCACCGGGCGTTTTGCCGTGAACCCATTTTCCGGAGCGGCGGTGCCGATCTGGGTGGCGAACTTTGTCCTCGCGGAGTACGGCACGGGAGCGGTGATGTGCGTTCCGGCGCACGACCAGCGGGATTTCGAGTTTGCGAAGAAATACAACCTTGCGGTGAAGCTGGTGATTCGGCCGCGCGATGGCTCGGCCCTCTCCGCCGAGCACATGAAGCAGCCGTATACGGAGTACGGCCGGCTAGTGGATTCGGGCGCGTATTCGAATCTTCTGTCGGATGCGGCGATCGAAAAGATGAATGCCGATGCGCGGGCGAAGGGCTTTGGAGAGGCGCAGACGACTTACCGGCTGAAGGATTGGGGAATCTCGCGGCAGCGTTACTGGGGCACGCCGATTCCGGTGGTGTATTGCGATGGCTGCGGCGTGGTGCCGGTGCCGGACGACCAGTTGCCGGTGAAGCTGCCGGAAGGGGTGGCGTTGACCGGGCAGGGGCAGTCGCCGCTGGCGGGCGTTCCGGAGTTTGTGAATACGACGTGCCCGAAGTGCAGTGGCCGGGGCCGGCGCGAGACGGACACGATGGACACGTTCGTGGACTCGTCGTGGTATTTCTATCGCTATACCGACGCGCACAACAACAAAGCGCCGTTCGCGAAGAGCGCGGCGGCCTATTGGTTTCCGATTGACCAATACATTGGCGGGATCGAGCACGCGATCCTGCATCTGATCTACTCGCGGTTTTTTTGCAAGGTGATGCACGATCTCGCGCTGGTGGAGCACCGGGAGCCGGTGAAGCGGCTGTTTTCGCAGGGCATGGTGCACAAAGACGGCGCGGTGATGTCGAAGTCCAAGGGCAACGTGGTCGGCGCGATGGATATGGCGGAAAAATACGGCTGCGACACGGCGCGCATGTACACGCTGTTTGCGGCGCCGCCGGAAAAGGATTTGGAGTGGAGCGAAAACGGGATCGAGGGCTGCTCGCGCTTTTTGAACAAGGTCTATCGCCTGATCGCGCGACATGCGGAGCGCCTGCGGAGCGCGCCGGCGGTGGAAACGGTGGACCCGGGCGGCGCCACAGAAAAGGAAAAGGCGCTGCTGCGCAAGGCGCATCAGACGCTGAAGCGCGTGACGCACGATTTCGACATGCGCTGGCATTTCAACAGCTCGGTGGCGCTGGTGATGGAGCTGGCGAATGAGCTGCAAGCGCAGGAGCCGCTGGAGGCCGACGCGCGTCCCGGTGTGGTGAAGAGCCTGCTCGAGATGATGACGCTGATGCTGGCCCCGGTTGTGCCGCACCTCAGCGAAGAGCTATGGGAGATGTTGGGACACACGGGCGGCGTAGGACGCGTCGAGTGGCCGGCCTACCGCGAGGAACTGGCGCGAGAGGAGCAGCACGAGGTGGTGATTCAGATCAATGGGCGGCTGCGGGGAAGGATCCTGGTGGAGGATGGGCTGGCCGACAGCGAAGTGGCGGAGCGCGCACTGGCGGACCCGCATATCGCTCCGCTGGTGCAGGGCAAGCGCATTGCAAAGACGATCGTGGTGCCGCGCAAGCTGGTGAACCTGGTGCTGGCACAGGCGGCCGGCGGGGGAGGGAAAGCCAAGTGAGCGTGCACGGCGGCATCGTGGTGCTTGATTTCGGCGGGCAGTATACGCAGCTGATCGCGCGGCGGATCCGGGAACAGGAGGTGTTCTCGGCAGTCCTGCCGTGCAATGCGACCCTTGAAGATATCCGGCGCTGGGAACCGGTGGGGCTGGTGCTTTCCGGAGGACCGAGCTCCGTCTATGACGAGGCGGCCCCGGTGTGCGACCCGAAAGTGCTGGGGCTGGGCGTGCCGGTGCTTGGGATCTGCTACGGGATGCAATGGCTGACGCACACTCTCGGGGGCCGCGTGCAGCGCGCCGACCGGCGCGAGTACGGCCCCGCGCTCCTCAATATCGAAAAGGATTCGAAGCTTTTCCGCGGGCTGCCCGAACATCTGAAGATCTGGAACAGCCACGGCGACCACGTGGTGGGCCTGCCGGCGGGTTTTGAGGTGACCGGGCGGACGGACAACGCCGTCGCCGCGTTAGAAGATACGATACGGAAACTTTACGCCGTCGAGTTCCATCCCGAGGTGCAGCACACGGATCGTGGAACGCAGATTCTTCAGAATTTCGTGTTCGATATTTGCCGGGCACGCGCGAACTGGAGCCGGGCCTCGTTCATCAGCGAGACGGTAGAGGGGATTCGGGCGAGAGTGGGGGAAGGACGCGCGCTATGCGCGCTGAGCGGCGGAGTGGATTCAGCGGTGGCGGCAGCCCTGGTGCACCGGGCGATCGGCGAGCGGCTGGTGAACGTGTTTGTGGACACCGGCCTGCTGCGAAAAAACGAATTTCAGGAAACGATGGAACTGCTGCGCGACCGCCTGGGGCTGAACGTCATCGGCGTCGATGCGAGCAAGCGATTTCTGGGACGGCTGAAGGGAGTGACGGACCCGGAAGAGAAGCGCCGGGCGATTGGGGCGGAGTTCATCGGCGTTTTCGCCGACGAAGCGCGCAAATTGTCTTCCGGGGCAGGGCAGTCCCCTCTGCGTTTCCTCGTGCAGGGCACATTGTATCCGGACGTCATCGAGTCGGTTTCCGTGAAGGGGCCGTCCGCAACTATCAAGTCGCACCACAACGTAGGCGGGTTGCCGGCGGACATGCCGTTTGAGCTGATCGAGCCGCTCCGCGATCTCTTCAAGGATGAAGTGCGGCAAATCGGGCGGGAACTGGGGTTGCCGGAAGAAATCCTGACCAAGCATCCGTTTCCGGGGCCGGGCTTGGCAGTGCGGCTGCTTGGCGAAGTTCTTCCGGAGCGATTGGAGCTGCTGCGCGAGGCAGACGTAATCGTGGTCGAGGAAATTCGACGCGCAGGGCTTTACGAGAAGGTATGGCAGGCGTTTGCCGTGCTGTTGCCGATGCGGAGCGTCGGAGTGATGGGAGACGGCCGGAGCTACGGTTTTACCGTGGCCGTGCGCGTGGTGGAATCACAGGACGCCATGACGGCAGACTGGACACGCCTTCCCGTTTCGGTGCTGGAGAGGATTTCCGTGCGGATAGGAAACGAGGTGCCCGGAGTGAACCGCGTCGTGTATGACGTCAGCTCGAAGCCGCCGAGCACCATCGAATGGGAATGAGCCAATCCGACCAGAACGCGAGCGCTTCAGCGATTGGCCATCTTCTGGGCCATATAGAGCAGCAGCCGGCGGTCGCCCTCATCAATGCGGCTCAACAGGTGACGGAAGCGTCCCAAAACGCGCGCTTCTTTGCCGTGGCTGCCCCATGCGATGTCGTCCGCCGTCTTGCGCTTCGGCAGGTTGGGAAGTTCGGGAGGCTCCTCGCCGTCGTAAAAAAGCTGATAGAGCGGGATCTCCATTGCCCGGGCCAGTTTTTCCAGGGTCTCGATCGCCGGGACGGTGTGGCCGTTCTCGACGCGAGAGATATAACACCGCAGAAGCCCGGTACGCTTCTCGATGTCGCCCTGGGACAGTTTTTTTGTTTCGCGTAGGAGTCGCAAACGTTCGCCGATTATCATGAGTGGCATTGTCACATGAAGGGTTGACTGCTGCAAGAACAAACACAGAAGAAAGCGGAGGAAGATAGGTGTAACCGCCCGGCCATGGAGAACGTCCCAAAAGACGTGGCAGCTTTCGCCAGCGCGATGCCGCTGCGGGCCCGCCTCCGGACAAGTCCGGAAGAGGATCGCGCGCTCGTCCGCCGGGCCCAAAATGGGACGGCGGAAGCCTACGAAGAATTGGTGCGGCGCCATCAGCAGCGGGTGTTTGCCGTAATCGGCGGAATCTTGCGAAGGCGTGAGGACGTGGAAGACGTTGCGCAACAAGTGTTTATGAAGGCCTACGCTTCCCTACGCCGCTTCGACCAGCGCTCCGCCTTTTCCACCTGGTTGCACAAGATTGCGGTGAACGAGTGCTGGGATTACCTGCGGAAGAAGAAGGTGCGGCCGCTGCTGTACGAATCCGACCTGAGCGAAGATCAGGCGGAGAAACTCGATGGGCTGGCCAGCGCGGATGCCCCGCGCGATCCCAGCCAGCGCGCGGTACTGCGAGACCTGGTGGAGTTTTTGCTTCAACAGTTGCCCGAAGAAGACCGTCAGATGCTCGTGCTGAAAGAGGTCGAGGGCTTTTCGGTGGAAGAGGTCGGCGGCATTCTGAATTTGAACATCAATACGGTAAAGGTGCGGCTCTTCCGCGCCCGAGGCAAGTTGCTGAAGATGTATCGCCGCAAGGTGGCAGACAAGGCGCGGCCTGCGGCAAAGGAAAAGGAGGCCAGGTGAACATGGATGCCGATCGAAACTCGTGCGGGGAATGGGAGGCTCTTCTGGAGGATTTTCTGGAGGGCACGCTCTCACGGCATTCCGCGGACCAAGTTTCCGCACACCTAGCCCGCTGCGCCGTCTGCCTGGAAGCTCTGGATGCGGCGCGGGCGAGCGGCCATCTGCTGCGCGCGGGATGCGAACCGACAGAGGACCCGGGGCCCATTTTTGCGCGCCGGGTGATGGCGCTGATTCGGGAAGAGGAGACGCAGGGCGCGAAATTCCTGAAGCCGCTGGAGGTTCTGGCGTGGCGGTTGGCGATTTCCGCGTCCTTGGCAGTGGCATTGCTGATCGGCTACGGGCTGCGCCCCCGGACCGAAGCGCAGACCGTTATCATGTCGGCGCGGCAGGCCGGGACCGAAGAGATATTCCCGGATCCCGACCAGCAACCGGCGAGCCGCGATGAAGTCTTATTGGAGATTGCGCAGACAAACCATGGAAAATAAGCCACAGAATCGCAAGGCGGCGCTGCTTGTGGCCGTCGTGTTTTTGCTGGGAATCGTTCTGGGCGGGCTGGTGACGCACCTCTGGGGCGAGCGCATGATGCGGCAGTACAGCGAGCGTCATCATCGCGAGGAAGTTGTGCGGAGGCTGACCCGCACCCTCGATCTATCCGCGGACCA
>Ga0073928_10008066_pt1 | contig 13358 bp, 12 predicted proteins | sample PaiPotPPA55metaG_FD_76969 | JGI IMG/M metagenome (GOLD analysis project Ga0073928, IMG submission 76969) | Iron sulfur acid spring bacterial and archeal communities from Banff, Canada, to study Microbial Dark Matter (Phase II) - Paint Pots PPA... ...
GCGATCATCTTGAGGCCCGGTGAAGCTTCGGGCGCGCAGGGAATCCGTTTCTGGAAAAATTTCAGGGCTTCGCCGAAGCGATAGCCGTTGGCCAGCGGTTCGCAGATGTTGAGATCGACGCGGCGGGTCCACATCCGGCACTCGGCGCGCTGTTCCGGCGTCGATCCGATCATCGCCGGATCGGGCTTTTTCTCCTCGAGATATTCGCAGATCGCGGTGATCTCCGACAGATAGCTGCCGTCATCGAGCTCCAGCGTCGGCATCTGGCCATGCGGATTGCGCTTGAGATGCTCTGCTTGCCGATTTTCGCCGCCGCGCAGGTCGACGGTCTGCTTGAGCATCGAGATGTCTTTTTCCGCCATGAACATGCGGACGACGCGCGGATTCGGCCCGACCGAGTCGTAGAGTTTCATCGCTGGCTCCCCCTTTGTCTCTCATATCGGTGTTTGTTGCCGGAGCTTTGAACAGGCCCCGGGCCGGTTTGTCAAACCGGCGCGAGGCGCTCAGGCGTCGTCGAGCTTGTTGAGGTCGCGCACCGATTGCATGATCGGCTCGAAGTTCGACCGCGCATCGAGCGCGTCGAACAGTTGGGCGGTGTCCGACAACAGCGCGTGCGACCGCGCGATCGCGATTCGGACATCGTCCTGCGGCGTGTCGGACAAGCGGCCATGTCCCGACAACAATATCCTGGAATTGAGACCCTTCAGCCGCTCCAGCGACTGGATGTAATCGCTGATGCTGCCCGACCCGAACACGCCGCCCATCACGCCGCCGGGCATCAGGGTGTCGGCGGCGAACAGCAATCCCTTGTCGTGATCGAACAGGCTGATGCATGCCGAGGTGTGGCCCGGCGTGTACATCACACTGAGGCGGAAATTGCCGAGGTCGATCAGATTGCCTTCTTCCAGCCAGATATCGACATTGATCGGCACGTCAGGTTCGTTGAACATCTTGCGCAGCATCGAGAAGTCGTCGCGCAGCATGATCTTGTTGGCGGCGAGGCGATGGGCGGCAGTGATGGTGCGGCCGCCGAAATGATAGGCGGCACCGATGTGATCGAGATGTTCGTGGCTGAGGATCACCATGTCGATCTTGTCGGGTGGGCAGCCGACATGTTCGAGGCATTGCAGCAAATGCGGGAAGTTGGAGGACAGCCCGACGTCGATCATGATGGTTCGGGATTTGCCGCGCACCACATAGGCATTGGCGGCGCGGTTCGTGAACCGGATCTGGTAGACATCCTCGGCCGCCTGGATCAGCGAGCAGACGTCATTTTTCAGGAGAACCGGAAACGGGCTCGGTTTGCGGTCGCTCATGGGTTGGCCGCCCTGAAGGTGACGGCATTGGACGCCCGCAGCCGTTTGCTCAGCGCATCCATGATCATCAGCGCGAACGCCGGCTGCTGACTGACCAGATAGACGAAGCGGGCGTGATTGATCCGCATCACGCGGGTTTTAGGCGCCGCCGCGATCGCGGTTGCCGAGCGCGATGAGCCGTCGATGACCGCCATCTCGCCGAAGAATTCGCCCTTGCCGAGGGTTACGATGACGGTCTTGTTGCCGCCGTTGATCTTGGCGATCTCGATCTGGCCGTCGAGCACCACGAACAGCTCGCGTCCGCTCGAGCCTTCCTCGAAAATGACGTCGCCCACATCAAAGTCGTTGATGCATTTTTCGATGGTCATGGAGCCCTCCGCCTTCTGGCTGGACCGCGCGCCATGTTAGTCGGGAAATCCGGCCACGCAAACGACACATCGGAGCCTTCAAGACGATCCCGCAGGGCAGCATGGGTCAGGCCAGCGCCGCCGCCGCGTCGATGCGGGGTCAAAACCGGACCCGATGACTTCCTAAAATTTTCGTAAGTCCGCTGCCGGTAACGATTTCGCAAGCAATGAAAGTTACCAAAAGGTCAACCTTTACTGGAGATTTTGACGTGAGCGAGCAACAGGCCGAGCCAATCAGCGGTGAACCCGGTTCCGTCGGTGCCGGACCGGCCGCTCCCAATTCATCGGATGCGCAGGGCGCGCCCCTCGCCGCCTCGATGCAAGGACCAATCGAAGCATCGATCGAAGCATCGACCAGCGTCGACTCTCCGAAGCTGGTGCCCGAGCAGGGCGGTACCGACGAAAAGCCCAAGGCGGAAATGCTCAAGGCCGACCCGTTCAAGGTTCTGTTGGATAAGGCCGACGCCGACAACGCTGAACCTTCCAAGTCAGAAACTTCCAAGTCCGAAATCCCGGCAGCAGACGCTCGGCGCATCCCTGGCAGGGTGATGATCATGTCGGCCGGCGAGCGCTCCTGGAGCGGTGAGCGCTCCTGGAGCAGCAACGATGCCGGTCCGGCGCCGGAATCCGAGCCGAACCCCGGAATGTTCGGCAAGCGCCGGCTCGGCGCACTTGCGGCGGTGGTGGCGCTGGCGGCGGTGGCCGGTGCGCTCGGCGGCGCGGTGGCGACCGCGAGCCTCGGGCATTTCAGTGGCGGTGACACCGCGAGTGTCGCCAACCACGCGCTCGAAGCGTCGGTTGCGCGGCTCGATGCCGATATCCAGGCTCTGAAGGTCGGTGCCGATCATGCCTCCAAGCTCGGCATGACCCAGTTCAACAAGACCAGCGAGCGTCTCGACAAGGTCGAGAAGGCGCAACTTGAACCCGCCGCCAAACTCGCCAGGCTCAGCGAAGCCGTGGAAAGGCTCCACGCCACGCCACCGGTCGCTGCGGCAGCCGCCGCACCCGCCGCGGCGAAGGAAATCACCGGCTCGATTTCGCCTCAAGCGACCGCGCCGGCAGCTGCGCCCAAGGTCGAAGTGGCGAGGCTGCCGACGGTCGAAGGCTGGACGTTGCGCGACGTCATCAATGGCAGCGCCTTGATCGAAGGGCGGCAGGGGATCTTCGAAGTCTATGCCGGCGACCCGGTGCCGGGTCTCGGCCGGATCGATGCGATCCGGCGCCAGGACGGCCACTGGGTGGTTGTGACCAGCAAAGGCCTGATCGTCGCGCGCTGACGACCGACCGCTTCACCACAGCGTGAAGCGGCGGCGCGGCCGCCTTCCGATTGCTGCGAGACAGCGCGTGCGCTCTTCGGCTATTTTCCCGAATGGAAGCCGTCGCCCGAATGCGTCCTGAACGGGCGCAGCGCGGGCCGCGGCGTTTGTGGGGACGCGGCCAAGTGCAATTTCAAGTGCAATTTCAAGTGCGATTTCTTGCTATCATCCTCGTTTTGCTCGGCAGCGCGCAGGCGCAAAGCGCGGCTCTGCTGGAGCGCGGTGCTGCGATCACCGACCCGCTTGCCTTGCGCGAACTCGATCGCGGAAGATTTGGCTTAAGCCGTATTCTGATGCCGATGCGATCTGCCGACGCGCCGATCACCAACAGCCAGTTGTTCGCTTTGCCGTCGATCGCTCCCGTCCGCAAGGCGCTCGACGACGAGTTCGAGCGATACGTCACAAGGCACAAGGCCGGTCAGGCGAGCGAAACCATCGGCGTCGGCAGCGCCTATGACCTTCAGCTGTTCGATCGCGCGCTGCTTTATTCTCCTGCCTCACGTTTCGTGCTGGCCGGTATCATCAACCGGATGGACCGTGCTTACCTCACTGAGGCCAATTGCGGCGAGATCAGGCTGATCTATCGTCTGACGCGGACGGACGTGCCCGAAACCGGCGATGCGGCGACCTCGCCGCGGTTGCCGATGACGCTCAACGTCGTGCTGAAGGCCAAAGCCGATCACGCGACCACCCGCGATGGCGCTGCGATCACCTGCGCCGAGATCGCGCGCCGCTGGCTGGCAACAGCGGATTCTCCGCTGACTGGTGCGGAGCTTGCGGAACAATTGCTGTCGAGCAACGGCCCGCTGGATTTGATCGAGCCTGCGAACATCGATCTCATGGAGACCAATCTCCAGATCGCGCATGTGCCGAAATCCGCGACCCGCGATTTCCGGACCGACTATCTGTTGAAGGTGTTTCACTATAACGCGCAGAACGGCGCGTTCGAGCCAGTGCCGCTCGAGAACCAGATCGATCGCGAGCGGATTCTCGCCGACGATCATCTCAAGCGCGACTTTCGGGCGTGGCTGCTCGATGTCAGGCATATCGGCGAACTGGATCGCGGGACGGTTTTGATCCCGGAGAAATTCCTGGCCACCGCCGCGATTGCCGCAACGCCGGCCGGGTTTGCGGCCTCGAACCTGCAGCCCGCCTTCGGCCTGGTGCAGGGCGACGACGCAACGATTGATGCTGTGTTCAAGGAGAGCGACGTTGTCGCGGCATTGAAGAGGGCGGCAGACAGCGGCGTCGGCCTGGAAAATGTCCGCTCGCTGGCCGGCTTTGAGCGCCGGCTCAATGACGTGACCTGCTCGGGATGCCATCAGACCCGCGGCATCGGCGGCTTTCATTTCCCCGGCGTCGACTGGATGGCGGCCCATCCCTCCAATTCGACGGTTGTGCCGGCGTCGCCGCATTTCTTCGGCGACCAGATCAGGCGCCGCGATATTTTGACGTCATGGCGCGACGGCCGGCCGCCGGATTACTCGCGCGGATTTTCCAGCCGCCCGCAACTGCGCGGCAGCACCGAACTCGCAGGAACCGAATATGACGACGGCTGGGGTGCGCATTGCTATCAGCAAAAGCCCGATGCCGCCGACAATGATCGCAGTTTTCGCTCATGGGCCTGCGCCGAGGGGCTGGCCTGCCAGGTCGTCGGCAATGCCTCGCGCATGGGGATGTGCTTCATCAAGAGCCGGTAGCCAAGCTCTCGGAGATCGGCAAATCCGGCGCGCTTCATGACCTCTCATCGTCGCCTAGACATATCTCGCAAAGAGTCAGGCCTTGGGTTGTGACCCGAGAGGGGAAGATCTCGCCCAGCTTCTCATCGTGGATCGGAATGACTCGTCTCACTTCACCTCCGACCGCATCCAGCATTGCTTGCGAGCTGAGCAGAAGGTTGGTCTGACTGCCCGCTGCAAGGCCGATAGGAATGAACTGAGGGTCGCCGGCGTCGGGTCCAGTCAGGTTCTCATAAGTGTAGACGAGATCTCCCGCCAGCACGTAGCTGTCCGAGCTCGGCCTCTTGCGATCGTTCCGAACATGCACGTACATTGAACCCCAAGTATGGGTGTCGAAAGCGGCCCGAAGGTCTATGCCAGGAAGCACATCCTCCCGATCCCCGTCGACGCAGACGAGGCGTCCGTCGCGCGCCAGGTCCACTACGCGCAATATGTCTCCGGGATCCGTTGGACCCATCAGCCAGCGGAAGCGCCGCTGGAGCGACATCGCCCATATCCATTTCGACAGTTCCCTCTCTTGGATGTAGAAGGTGGCCGCGGGGAAGTCGTCGGTGCCGCCCATATGGTCGAAGTGGGCATGCGTAATGAAAATGTCGGTGACGTCGGCCGGCTTCACGCCACACTCCGCGAGCACGACGGACGACGCGCGCCAGTTCTGAACCCCGAAGCTGTCTGCCATCACGGCGCCGTAATCCTTATGGTTGTATCCGACATCAACCATTATTACGCGGCCGCCGCCTTTAATCAGGACATATGACCAAGGCAGCTTTACCGTTCCCTGGTTGAACGCTCCGTGCACAGTTAGACCCTTGGGCGCTTGTGGCACCCAACAATACTCAAGAACCCAAATTGAATACATTCCCATGCGCATATCCCCTTGACTCTCGCGAATTTATTTGGCTTCCCGGGCCCAGCTAGCATGGGCGCTGCAGCACCCTTGCGAGAGGGCGACCACCTCAAAGCCGGGGAGAGCGCCGGTAGCCCATTGCAGATGCTGATAGGCGGCGCGCAACGGCTTCATGATCGTCTCCCCAGAGGCAGGGTCCGCTCGGTTGATACCCATGGCGGCGGCCTTCAGGGATCGATCCAGCCCCTTCCCCGCTTGCGCGAGATGTCGATGATGATGGACCGCACGGTTTGGAACCGCTTGCCGTCGGATAAGGTCCTGCGCCTCTGCTTGTTCGTGACAGATCCGTTCGAGGATGTCGTGTGCCGCCTCGTTGCGGGCCCCAACCATCGCGAGGACCATCAGTCCCGCGAGTTGACTGACGCCTTCTCGCACCAAGTTGAACGCTGGACGTATGGCAAGCACGTAGGCGGTCGTGGCGTCATCGATCTCACCGATCGACATGCCCAGCACGCCGACCGCCGTTGCGGGAAGATCGTCCAACACTTCGCTCGGCGTCAGGAGGCCCGGTCCGAAAGCTATTCCAGAGACGGCTTCAAATCTCGCCATTGAACGCTCCTGTCCGTTTCCCAACGAGACTCAGGCTTGGTGCGAGTACATAGGCCGACCGGGCTCGGGCATCTCGGCCTAAGGATGCATCCCGACTCAGATTCCGTGATGAACATGATGCGTTGGTCGGCTCCGCCATAGGCGATGTTGGTGATGAGCCGGCCACGGCAGGAATTCACGCGATAGAGCGGCTCGCCGTGTGGACTGAATACCCAGACGCAGCCGAGCCCAAAATGAGCGATGGCGAGGTTGCCGGCTTGGTCGAGGGCAAGGCCGTCGGGGCCGCCGGGACCGCCAGAGAGCTGTACAAAGATCCCAACCTTGCCGCTCGGCCCCTGATCCGGAAAGGGCAGTCGCCAGACGCAATTGCCCCGCGTCGCCGCAACAAAAAGCGCGGACTCGTGGAGATCCATCACGAGCCCGTTCGGGCTCGGAACGGTGCCGATCAGGCAATCCAGCCGCCCATCCGTCGCAAGCCGATAGACGCGGCCGGTCGGATCGTGGAGGCCCGTCTCTCCCTGATCCGTAAAGTAAAGGTCGCCATTTGAGCCGAAGAAGAGGTCGTTCAGTCCCTTGAATCGTTCGGAACGCCGACGCTCCAGCACGGGTTCGATTGCGCCGGTTGCCGCATCGAGCCGCATCAGACCATGTTTGTAGTCGGTGATGAAGATACGGCCATCTCTGTGGATCTTCAGCCCGTTCGGCTCGCCGTCGTACTCAGCCACGACTTCGAACGACCCGAGCGGAGAAATGCGGAACACCCGCCCGTGCGGAACGTCGACTACGTAGAGGTTGCCCTCGCGATCGAAGGACGGGCCTTCGAGAAAGGACGGCGTCGGAACGCCGGCTCGGTTCGTCATGGTCCACGCGGTCGACTTCGCCCGGTGAAGCGCAGCGGGAAGCTCGGCGAAAACTTCAGTTTTGATGACCTCTGGAGGGGCAAACATCCGGCTGATCCGTTTGAGAGATGAGGATCTTGGGCGCGCGACTACGCGCGCCCTCAACGTGGTTCCGCGCCCCGAGGGTCTTTCCAGGCGGCGTCGATAGGCGCCCTGAGTGGGCTATGAGCCGTATATCGCGCCAGAGCTGCCGATCGGCTCGGGCCTCCGGTCGAACCTGTCGACCATGCTTGCCGCCTAGCCTCTCGATGCATGGCTTCGCCGCCCGAGACCAGGCACCTGCAAATGCTAGTCCGGGATGTCCATGTCGATAGCGCTGGCCTCGAAGCCGCCCCCGTCTACGCGCAGTAGGTGCCCGTACATGAAGGATGCCGCGTCCGAGCACAGGAAGAGGACGACCTTCGCTTGTTCGTCGGGGTGGCACAGTCGCTTGGCCGGTACGAAGCGCGTGACGATCCGTTTGGCCTCATCGGCGCCGCCAAACATATCGTGCAGGAGGTTGGTCATCACCGGCCCAGGCGCCAAGGCATTAATGCGGATCCCCTTGCGGGCGACCTCGAAGGCGGCCGACCGCGTAAGCGCCGCTACGCCGGACTTGGTCGCGCAGTAGACGGCCGTGCCTGGAAAGGCGAGATCGCTGAACAGCGATGCCGTGTTGACGATTGCGCCACCACCATGCTCGAGCATGTGCGGGATCTGCACGCGCATGCCCAGAAAGATGCCTTTCAGATTCACATCCATCAGTTGGCTATATTCGGCATCGGTCATGTCCTGCACGGGCTTGTTGGGCCCCGGGATGCCGGCGTTGTTGAAGGCGCAATGGATCCGACCGAAGCGCGCGATGGCGCGATCCATGACGTGGCGGATTTCCGAGGCCTTGGTTACGTCGGCCTCTACGAACTCAACATTCGCGTTTCCGGCGGCCTTTATCTCGTCAACCAGCGATTTGCCTTCATTGGCTCCGAGGCCAGAAACGTAGATGCTCGCGCCGGCCTTGGCGAAGTCCTTCGCGGTGGATCGCCCGATTCCTGTCGTTCCTCCGTAAATCACGACGTTCTTACCCGTAAAGTCGTAGGCGACCTTGCCGAATGCGTCTTGTGTGTATGCCATCTTTTCTACTGCTCCTCCTGAAAAGTCGGGTGTTTGGCGTCCTGCCCACCCGATCGCTGGATCACTTTATGATCAGCCCGCGCATGCGGTCCTGGCTCACGAGAACGGCGCCGATCACGACGAACCCCTTGATGACAAGCTGCCAGTAGGGCCCCACCCCCACGAGATTCAGCCCGTTGCTCAAGACCGTGATGATCGCGACGCCGATGAAGGTGCGTTGGACCCCCCCGCCGCCGCCCGCCAGCGAGGTGCCGCCTACCACGATCGCGCCGAGCGTGTTCAAGAGAAGGTCGCTGCCCAGGCTGGGCCCGACGGCGCCGAGTCGCGACATGGCGAATATGCCCGCCAATCCGGCAGTCATGCCGGACACTGTGAAGGCGTAGATCTTGTAACGGTCTACGGGGATGCCGGCCGTACGGGCGACCTGTTCTCCGCCACCGATCAGCATGACGAAGCGCCCGAAGCGCGTCCGCGCGCCGACGAAAATCGCAATAAGCCAAAGCAGCACGGCCCAGAGCGCGATGTTAGGGAGATGCGGGACCGTCTGCCGCAGCGAGAGTGTATCGAAGATCGGCAGGTCAAACATGATGGTCGCGCCGGCCAGAATGCTTAGCGCCGTGCCGGTGAAGACGGAGAGGCTGCCGAGCGTCACCACGAAGCTCGGCACCCTGCCTAACACGCTGATTGCGCCGTTAAATGCGCCGAGCAGCGCGCCGAGCAGCGCGCCAAAAGGCAACACGAGCAGGCCGAGGTGTGCGCTCGGGAACATCTTCAGGCCGGCAACCGTCGTTGTTCCCACCAACAGCACGATAGCGCCGACGGAGAGATCGATGCTTCCCATCAGAATGACGAAGGTTGCGCCGAGGGAGGCAATCAGCAAGGTTGCGGCCTCTCCCGTGGTGGCCGCGAAGTTGCGCCATGTAAAGAACGCCGGCGATGCTATCGAGAAGATCACGATAAGGCTCAGAAACACCCCGACCGGCAACCACGTGCCGCGATCGAAGAGAGCGGCCGCGCGCATTCCGTGAAGGGGCGCAAATCGTGTTTTCGAAGCGACTGTCTCGATCATCGTCGACCCGATTCAGTTAGGCGGCGCTGGGGAGCATATGAGGGATAAGGTCATGCTCGGTCGGCTTTGCGTGAGGCGGGGCGGGTATTTCGGTGACAATCAAACCTCGTTGCATGATCAGAATCCTGTTCGAAAGGCCGATGAGCTCCGTGAGTTCGTCGGTGATGAGAACGATGCCGACGCCCATCGTGGTCAGGCCCCGGATATGCCGGTAGATCTCCTCCTTGGCGCCCGAATCGACGCCCCGCGTCGGATTGTCGAGAATCAGCAGGCTGAGGTCGCGTTGCAGCCAGCGAGCGAGTACGACTTTTTGTTGGTTGCCGCCCGACAGGTCGCGAAGGGGTATGGCCGGTGTTCCCGAGCGAATGCCGAACTGGCGGATCGCATCGAGCGCCGCGGCCTTCTCCTTGCCGAGCCGCCAGATCCCGTTGGGCGAATAGCGGTCGGAGCTCGGCAGTGACAGATTCACTGCAAGGCTAAAGGCCGGGACGATGCCCTCGACCAGTCGTTCTGCCGGCACATAGCCCACTCCCTCGCGGACCAGTTCGCCGATGCGCGGCCGTTGTGGGGCGCGATCCTTAAGCGCCATCGTACCGGATCTGGGCGGCTGGACCCCGCGATCGCCTTCCCAAGCGGGCTCTTACCGGAGTCGAGCAGCCCGCCGATGCCCAGTACTTCGCCGGCCCCGAGCTCAAACGAAACATCGCTGAACTCGGCGTCCGAGAGGTTCCGGATTGTACAAACTGTTCTACCTCCCGCCACGTCTCGCTGGCGGTTCGTCTGATAGTAGTCCTGAGCGCGATCACGACCAACCATGAGGCCGTGCAGGGTCTTCTCATCCGCAGCCTCGGGCAAGAGCGACCCGCTGAGCCGTCCATCCTTCATGACGACGATGGTGTCGCTGATCTCGCGTATCTCGGTAAGCCGATGTGAGACGAAGATAAAAGCCGCATGCCGCTTCATCCTTGTCAGCAGATCGATGAAGGCGGTTTCGTCCTTTTTGTCGAGGGCCGAAGTTGGCTCATCGAGCAGCACAAGCGGATCCTCGATGCCCATCAAATGCTTCGGGGCCAGGCAGGCGCGCGCAATCTCCAGCGCTTGGCGGCGCGAGAAATCGTACGCGCCGGCGTTGCGCCGCACGTCGACGTCCAGACCTGCTTCCTCGACGATCTTTTCCGCGACGCGTATCATCGCGCGGCGGTCGACGAATTGACCCCACCGCGTGTAGCGGCGCTCTTGAGACAGGACCATGTTCTCGAAGACGGGGACATTCAAGATCAGCGATTGCTCTTGGAACACCCTGCTGACGCCATGCGCGAACGCTTCGCCGTAGCTCTGCGGCGCGAACGGCCGACCGCGATAGAACATGCTGCCGCCGTCCGGTTTCGTGAGCCCTGTTATGATATTGAACAGCGTAGACTTGCCTGCGCCGTTCTCTCCCACAAGACCGACAATCGATCTCGCCGGTGCCGCGAGGCTCACGACGTGCAGAACGCGGATCGGCCCGTAACTCGTCGCGAGCCCGGAGACCTTAAGCAGCTCGGGCCGCCCGGAAGTCGACGCAGACGCCACCGTTTTACACCTTCTTGAACGGCGAAGGTCCAAACATGTCGATCTTGTAGTGGCTCTTGTATTCGGCGGCGACCTTTTCCATCTCGCCACTCTTCTTTGCGTCGAGATACGCCTGCGGGTACTTGAAATCGGCCGGTTTCGCGATCCCTCCCCATTCGGCGTCCATGTCCAAAGGCGTGATGAGATCCTGCGGGTCCCAATCATTGGGATGCAGCACCTTGGACATCAGCTTGTAGTCGAACGGCGCCACCTTGCCGTTGTTCACGTAACGCTCAAGATACTGATCGACGTTTTCGGTCGTCATCATGCGAGAGCCCCAGAGCATCATGCGTTCAGGGGCGCGAGGTTTCCAACCGTGCATGACGTCGTAAATACGCGCCGTCATCATCGCTCCCATGAATTGGGGCACGTTGGCCGCCGTGCAAAGCAGGTAACCCGCTTTGATCGACTGGGCCGCCTCGGGATTTCCGTCGCCGGCGGATGCGATGAGGACGTCTGCGCCGGGCTGCAAACCGAGGCTCTTGAGGACCGCAATGGCGCCTTGGGCCTCCTCGTCGTTTGCCGCGTAGATGCCCACCGCGTCCGGATGTCGTGTCATAAGTGCCTGGGCGGCCTTATGCCCATCCTCCATATTGAAGTTTCCAGGCAAAGCATCCGCGAACGAAAATTCCGGGAAGTCTTTTATGGCTGCGAGCCGACCCTGCTGCCGCACCACATCGATGACGAAGCCAGGAATGCCATCGAGGGCAATGATCTTGCCTTTCTTGCCCTTCTTCCTGAGCTCGGACAAAAGTTTGCTTGTGATCTCCTTTGCCGCGTTGAAGTCGTCGGGACAAGCATAATACGTGAAGTATTCACCAGCGTCGAAGGGCGTGTACCACGGTAGCGTCGCCCAGACATTGCCCATCCATATTTTGTTTTTCTGGCAATCTTCAGCGATCCGCTTGATGTTGCTGGCGTCTGGCGGATTGAGAATAATGCCACCAAGATCACCAGCGACCTGCAGTTGCTGGAACTGATCGTATTCCTTGTTGCTGTTGAATTCCGCATCCAGGGATACGCTTCTGGCGCCGAGCGCGGACGCGGTATCTTGCACAGACTGACTGACGGTGCGGCAGTATTCCAACGTCGCCGAAAAGTACATGTAGGCGATCTTGCCGTTTTCCGACGCGTAAGCACTGACAGGCACGCCCATCAGTTCCGCCGCCGCGCCGGCAGCAATGCCGCCGCTAACGACCTGCACGAAATCACGCCGCGATATGCCGTGCGCGTCCATCCGCTCGAGGTGGCGGTCGACCAGCTTCTTATCCATGAGTTCGATGACCCGCGCGGCCCGATTGAAACGCGGAATTTTGAATGCCATCACAATCCTCCCGATTTTGATACTGCTTCTTTAGCGAGCAGAATAGATTTCAGTCCGAAAACTCGGCTGCCACGGAGATCGCAGGATCCGCACTCCAATCAAATGGTGATGCAGATCCATTGTTATTTCTGGCGCCGTCATCACTGAACATCGCGAACCGACCTCGCGTGTTTGTTAGGGACGGCGCGACATCACAGGAGTCCCAACCACACTGCCCGCACGTCTGTGCAGCGGGCAGCGCTCCACGACGACGACGACGGTGGTATGACACGTTGACATCAACACGTCAACATGGCACTTAAGTCGATAGGTAACATATCATACCACTGGGCATGCTGAGCCCGATTGTGTCGGCTGGAGTCGCCGGGATCGGTTGCGTTCGGGGCGGCGCACCCGGACAACGGACAAGGCAAGGTCGTATGTCAAAAGTGGCAGTCGTGGGTTGCGGGGTCGTCGGCGCCTCCTGGGCGTTGGTTTTCAGTCGCGCGGGGTTTGACGTTTCGCTCTACGACGCGTCGCCGGCCGCCCAGAACGACACAGTCGCGTTCGTGCGCTCCGCGCTTATGGACCTCAAAGCGCAGGGCTTGGCCGGGGACGAGCCCCTCGAACGCGTGATGGCCCGGCTAGCGACAACGACCGGCCTCGATGAGGCGCTGGCCGGCGTAGACTACGTGCAGGAGAGCGCGCCGGAGGTATTGGAGATCAAACGTGAACTCTACAAGAAACTCGACACTCTCGCCGCTCCGGACGTCACTATCGGAAGTTCGACCTCGGGACTTCCGGCCTCCTCCTTCACCGAGGGGCTGGCGAATGCCCGACGCTGCCTCGTTGTTCATCCCATCAACCCGCCCCACCTCATCCCACTTGTGGAAATCGTGCCGGCGCCTTGGACCGCGCCTGAGGCAGTCGAGAAGGCTGCTCGAATCATGCGGAAGGTAGGTCAATCGCCGATCCGACTAACTCGCGAGATCAATGGCTTCGTCGTCAACCGACTGCAGAGCGCAATGCTTGCGGAGGCCTTCAGACTGGTCGAAGATGGCATCTGCGACGCCAGCGATGTCGATAAGGCGGTCGCCGACGGTCTTGGTCTGCGGTGGTTCTTCATGGGGCC
>Ga0073928_10008067_pt1 | contig 13358 bp, 16 predicted proteins | sample PaiPotPPA55metaG_FD_76969 | JGI IMG/M metagenome (GOLD analysis project Ga0073928, IMG submission 76969) | Iron sulfur acid spring bacterial and archeal communities from Banff, Canada, to study Microbial Dark Matter (Phase II) - Paint Pots PPA... ...
GCGTCCGCGCCGGGCGTGATGGCGTGCTCCACCGCCTCGTAGCGGATGGCCGGACAGGCTCGGATGGTGAGTGCGATGAACTCAAGCGTGCGCTCGATGCCGTCGATCCGGGCCGGCCAATCGAAGAGGCGCACCGTCGGGCTGATGTACACCACGTCGGGCTGATAGAGGTCCCGCGCAACCGCCGGATCGCCTTCTGCGAATGCCCGCGCGAAGCGCGCCTCCTGCGCTAGCAGCGCGTCCTGCGAGATGCCGCGCGTGGTCATCGACGCTCCTTCTGCTGGACGACCCCGGTGCCGCCGAGCGACCAATGTTAACCGGCCGAGACGGCGGGGTCGGCGGCAGCGGCGGCACCTCCGGCGTCGGCGGCCATGGTGCCCACAGCTGACTCCGTCGCTCAAAGATATTGACCCGCAAACCAATACATTTCGGCGCTCATCGTGGATGACGAGCAGGCACTCACGACGCTGGCGATGTCGGCGGCCCGGAGCAGACGAGTGGGTTGGTGCGCAAAGCTGTCCCACCACACCGGATTTCGGCCCGGCCCGTGTCGCCGACAACGTCACGCCGTCGATCATCGAGGTTGTCCCGCCTCAGCCAAGCCGACGTCTGCGCTTGTGCGGCAATGATGCAATTGTGGATCCGCTAGAAACTGCCGCTTGGCCGCACGCCCTGACTTACCCTTGACGCCTACGTTAGGGGTTGCCGATGAGAACGATTCGAATCCCGCCGAGGCTGATCGTCGCCGCGGCCAGTGGCATGCTCATCGCCGTTGCCCCGGCAGCCGCAATTCTGGCCGCGCCGAACGTCGATCCCGCACGGGCCGTCGCCCAGGGGTGTTCGGACAGCGAAACCGAGGACAGCTACTCCATGCAGTGCGTTCCCAACATGGTGCCGGACTTCAGCGACCAACTCACCGAAGCCGAAGTGGCTGAGCCCGGTTTCAACGGCGGTGATGCTCACGGCGGCGGCGGCGGTGGCGGTGGCGGCCACCACTGATCGCTCGCGAAACTAGTGTCGCCGATCACGCACCTTGTACGTCGACGGCCATGACTCACGGGTGTCGTCGCCCACGAGCGGAACACCCTTGCTCCCGATCCTGATGTCGTAGGCCTCCTTGCCGGCCCCGACTTCGCGGTTCGCGTGTTCGGTGGCGAGATAGATCAGCTGGTCGATCTCCATTTCGGCGAACGCGACGAATGTGGTGCTACGGGCCACGTCGTCGCCGGGACCCATCCGTTCGGGCAGGACCCGCGACGCGAGCGCCGCCAGGCCCAGCAGCGAGAACGGAATGACCCAGTAGAAGACGAACGACAACGGCGTCTTCGTGTCGAGAATCGTCGCATTGCCCTCCACGATCGGCGGGATCACCGATGACAGCGTCATGCCTGCGAACGCAGCGACCCAGATCCAGGTCAACGTCCTGGTGATCCGGCCAAACTCCTCGCTCTTGACGACCTCGGGAGGCTGGTCCGCTTCGGCGAACTCGCGCACGAACGGCTTGCCGACCAGCACACCGATCAGCGCCACGAGGAAGATCCCGGCATTGCCCAGCGGCTGCATCCACTGCTCCATGAACGACTGGCTCATCGCAAAGGTCAGAATCGTTAGCACCAAAAACGTTGCGACAGCCCCAATTTCGAGGGTGCGTCCGGGCCTACCCTTGAGACGCCCGATCACGAACGAGAGCACCGCGACCGCGAGCGCGACCAGAACCGCCGTGGTGAATGGGACGTTGCCGACCAGAACCCAGTAGACGATCCACGGCGCGAAACCCAACAGAATGCCCACGACGGGTCAGTCTAAGTTGTCAGTCAACGATGGGACTGTAAACCTGTTGCGCCGGCGAACGCCGTGACTAACTTGTACTGATGACCGAGCGCCGCAATGTCTCGTCAGGGTCGGAGTTCGAGGAACTGGTTGGCTACTCGCGAGCGGTGCGTACCGGACCCTTCGTGGCGGTGGCCGGCACCACCGCCCCCGGCGACGGGATCGCCGCCCAGGCGCGGGAAGCGTTGCGTCGCACAGAAATTGCGCTCCAGCAGGTCGGCGCGTCGTTGCTCGACGTGGTGCGTACCCGCGTGTACGTCACCGACATCTCGCTGTGGCGTGAGGTCGGCGCGGTGCACGCCGAGGTGTTCGGCGACATCCGGCCGGTGACGACCATGCTCGAGGTGTCGGCGCTGATATCGCCGGAGTTGCTGGTGGAGATCGAGGTGGACGCCTACCTGGACGCCGAGCCTCGCCCCTAGCAGCCTCGCCCCTAGTCGGAAAGAGGCGCGAACCGACCGTTGGCATCGGGCCGATAGGGAGTGACGCTTATCACAGCGTCTGCCCGCAACGGTCCGTACAGGTGAGGGAACACCATCGAGCGGGGATCGGTTGCGACGCCGGGTTCCCATTTGATCGGTGCCGTCAGGCGTTCGGGTTCGATGCGCAGCAACACCAGATCGGTGCGCCCGGCGTAGAGCCGATTGGCCGGCAAATGCACCTGCTGAGGCGTCGAAAGATGGATGAAGCCGTCCGCACCGAGAGAGTCGGGACGAAGCTCGCCGCGGGTCTGCACAAGGCGCCAGTCGTCGGCGCCGCAGAGGTGGACCAGGACATTCGGGGACCGCGTCATAGCGCCAGCCTGCCCTCGCCGCAAATCGGCGCAAGCGTGAGACACGACACACCCGTAAACGCCCGGGGAACAAGGCCGGAACCGAATACGTCTGAGACAGTAGATGGATCCGAAGGATTACGGAGGTGGCCATGAACGCAACGCTCACCAGTCCCGAACTCACCCGGGCTGACCGCTGCGATCGCTGTGGGGCCGCCGCGCGCGTACGCGCGAAGCTTCCGTCGGGAGCCGAGCTGTTGTTCTGCCAGCACCACGCCAACGAACACGAGGCAAAGCTGGTCGAGCTGGCCGCCACTCTTGAAGTCAGCGCGGTGGAGTAGTAACACCAAAGCCTCCAGCAGTGAAATTGGCCAGGACGGCCAATCGTCAGTAATGCTGAGCTGGTCATGAATGACCAGTCGCCGCCGTTCAAGCCATCTCGCCACCACATCTTGCACATAGCCCGGCGGACGTTGGCGAAAAGTTGGGACGACTCGATCTTTTCGGAGTCCGCGCAGGCGGCGTTCTGGTGTGCGCTGTCTTTGCCGCCGCTGCTGCTGGGAATGCTGGGCACCCTGGCCTACATAGCGCCGGTGTTCGGTCCGGACACCCTGCCGATGATTGAGGAGCAATTCATCAGCACGGCCGGCCGGTTCTTCTCCCGCAACGTCGTCAACGAAATCATCGCGCCGACGGTGCGAGACATCGTCAAGGGCGCCCGCGGCGAGGTGGTGTCGCTGGGATTCGTGATCTCGCTGTGGGCGGGCTCGTCGGCCATCTCGGCGTTCGTCGACTCGATCACCGAAGCCCACGACCAGACGCCGCTGCGCCACCCGGTGCGCCAACGGTTCTTCGCCCTGGGTCTGTACGTGGTGATGCTCATCGGGGTGATCGTGACGGCGCCGTTGATCGCACTGGCGCCGCGCAAGATCGCCCAGTCCATTCCCGACAGCTGGACCAACGTGCTGGCCTTCGGCTACTACCCGCTGCTGTTTTTGGGTCTGGTCCTGGTGATGACCATCCTCTACCGGGTGTCGCTGCCCAACCCGTTGCCGTCGCACCGGCTTCTCATCGGCTCGGTGCTTGCGACCGTGGTGTTCCTGATCGCCACGTTCGGGCTGCGGGTGTATCTCACGTGGATCACCAGCACCGGATACACCTATGGCGCGTTGGCGACGCCGATCGCGTTCTTGTTGTTCGCCTTCTTTCTCGGCTTCGCGATCATGGTGGGCGCCGAGCTGAACGCAGCGGTCCAAGAGGAATGGCCGGCGCCGGTCACGCACGCGAAGCGGCTGCGGTGGTGGCTGGAGGAGAAAGCCGAGTCGCTGAACGGCAATAGCGACGACGCCGAGGAGCCGGCGGCCGCGGCCAAGGCCGACGGCGCTACGCCTTGAGCTTCTCGAAGATCCGCTTGCAATCGGGGCACACCGGCGAGCCCGGCTTGGCGGCCTTCGTCACCGGAAACACCTCGCCACACAGCGCGACGACGTGCGTGCCCATCACCGCGCTTTCGGCGATCTTGTCCTTCTTGACGTAGTGGAAGAACTTCGGGGTGTCGCTGTCGGTCCCGTCGTCGACGCGTTCGTCGGTGTCGGTGCGCTCGATCGTCTGGGTTCGCATATGACCATTTTGCCCGTAAGAAATCCAACACGTACAGCGGACGACGAGTGTGGAACAGTGGAGGTATGAAACACGGCCCCGAGCTGAGTTTCGACGACGACGGCCAGCCCGTCCTGATCACCCGCGCCGCGCCCGCCTACGAAGTCCAGCACCGCGAGCGGGTGCGCAAGTACCTGACGCTGATGTTCTGGCGCATCCCGGCGCTCATTCTCGCGGCGGTCGCGTATGGCATCTGGGCGAACGGGCTCGTTTCGCTGGCGATCATTCTCCTATCAGTGCCCCTGCCCTGGATGGCGGTGCTGATCGCCAACGACCGCCCGCCGCGGCGGGCGGAGGAGCCGCGGCGCTACGAGTCGCGCCGCCGCATCCCGTTGTTTCCGACGGCCGAGCGGCCGGCTCTGGAGAGCCACGCACACTCGGCGCCGCAACCCGATGACGGCGATCCGCCCGGCGATGTTCCTAGCTGAGGAAGTTCTGGCTCTTTTCTCAGTACATTCTCAGGTCGACCGCGAATAACCGCAGATCAGAAGGTGTGAACCGGCCAACGAGCGGGAACTCTAAACGGCACATGGGCGTTGTAGTTCATGACTGTTGGATCCGATCAGGAGGCCGTAATGGCTAATGCCACCACCACCCGCTTCGACACCGACTTGGACGCTCAGAGTCCGGCCGCTGACCTCGTACGGGTGTACTTAAACGGCATCGGCAAAACGGCATTGCTCAATGCCGCGGATGAGGTCGAGCTCGCAAAGCGCATCGAGACAGGCCTTTATGCGCAGCATCTGCTGGACACCCGGAAGCGATTGGGCGAGAACCGCAAACGTGAACTTGCCGCTGTCGTTCGCGACGGCGAGGCCGCCCGGAGCCACCTGCTGGAGGCGAACCTTCGACTGGTGGTGTCGCTGGCCAAGCGTTACACCGGTCGCGGCATGCCGCTGCTCGACCTGATCCAGGAGGGCAATCTGGGTCTGATCCGCGCGATGGAGAAGTTCGACTACAGCAAGGGATTCAAGTTCTCGACGTACGCGACCTGGTGGATCCGTCAGGCGATCACCCGCGGCATGGCCGACCAGAGCCGCACCATCCGGCTGCCGGTCCATCTGGTCGAGCAGGTGAACAAGCTGGCCCGGATCAAGCGCGAGATGCATCAGAACCTGGGCCGTGAGGCCACCGATGAGGAGCTGGCCGCCGAATCGGGCATCCCGGTGGACAAGATCACCGATCTGCTCGAGCACAGCCGCGACCCGGTGAGCCTGGACATGCCGGTCGGCAGCGATGAGGAAGCCCCGCTGGGCGACTTCATCGAGGACGCCGAGGCGATGTCGGCCGAGAACGCGGTCATCTCCGAGCTACTGCACACCGATATTCGCCACGTGCTGGCCACGCTCGACGAGCGCGAGCAGCAGGTCATTCGGCTGCGGTTCGGCCTCGACGATGGCCAGCCGCGCACCCTCGACCAGATCGGCAAGCTGTTCGGGCTGTCCCGCGAGCGGGTCCGCCAAATCGAGCGTGAGGTGATGTCCAAGCTGCGCAACGGCGAGCGCGCCGACCGGCTGAGGTCATACGCAAGCTAGCCACCGATACATGGACCCCGCTGGTCTGACCGGCGGGGTCCATGCTTTGTCGGGCGGCGATGATGGAGCCCAGTTTTCCCAGCTTGACCGGTAGACTCTCGCGTGACGGAGGGTTGCCTAATGAACGATCTTGTCGATACCACCGAGATGTACCTGCGAACCATCTACGACCTCGAAGAAGAGGGCGTAGTGCCGTTGCGTGCACGCATCGCCGAGCGTCTCGAGCAGAGCGGCCCAACCGTCAGCCAGACCGTGTCACGGATGGAGCGCGACGGGCTGCTGCATGTCGCCGGTGACCGGCATCTGGAGCTCAGCGACAAGGGTCGCGCCCTCGCTGTCTCCGTGATGCGCAAGCATCGGCTCGCCGAGCGGCTGCTGGTCGACGTGATCGGACTGCCGTGGGAGGAAGTGCATGCCGAGGCATGCCGCTGGGAGCACGTGATGAGCGAGGACGTCGAGCGCAGGCTGGTGAAGGTGCTCAACAACCCAACCACCTCACCGTTTGGCAACCCCATCCCCGGCCTTTCCGAGCTCGGGGTCGGCGAGGGCTGGGCCAATGACGAGCTGAACCTTGTCCGGCTCACCGAGGTGCCGTCCGGGATGCCCGTCGCGGTTGTGGTGCGCCAGCTGACCGAACACGTCCAGGGTGACGCCGAATTGATCGCCCGGCTCAAAGACGCCGGCGTCGTGCCCAATGCCAGGGTGACGGTCGAGGCCAACGACCACGGTGGCGTCATGATCGTGATCCCCGGCCACGAGCAGGTCGAGCTGCCCCATGAGATGGCGCACGCCGTGAAGGTCGAAAAGGTTTAACGGCACCGGCTTATCCCGCCCGTCGGCCGAACGCCTGCATCGGCGGTAACTGCACGCCGAGCCGATCTGCCAGCCGGTAGCCCGTGATCGCCAGGTCGCGGATCCGCTCGGGCCGCAGCCCCGACTGCAGGGCAGTATCCAGCATGCCCGCCATCCGGTGCGTCGGGTCGCTGCGCAGCGCCGCGTCCAACGACACTCCGGCGAGCGGACCGTCGCCGCGCGCGTAAGCCGAGAACCCCAGCAGCACAAGCGCCTCGACCCGCCACGGCTCCGGCAGGGTGCGCGACAGCACAGCCCACAGCGATTCGGCCTGACCGGCGTTCTCGCCGACCGCCAGCGCGTAGAGAGTGTCCCGCACCCGAACGTCGGTCAGCGCCAACGCCAGCCGGGCCAGTTCGTCGTCGCCGAGTTCGCCGGCGTCGGTCACCTGCGCGGCCGCAGCGACGGCCGCTTCGACGTCGGCGCGCGCCGCGTCGTCGGGGCGCTGCGCCGAGTGCGGTTCGCGGCCCTCGATGACCCCGGCGAGCGCCTCGGTTCGGGCGGGATCGCTCACCTCGATAACCTCCAGCAGCTCGGCGCGTCGGGTATACAGCCGGCGGCCGTCCAGAACTGCAGCCACCGCCAACGGCGACGCCCACGGGTCGTCAACGGTGCCGGCATCGCCGCAGCCGTCGGCGCAATGCCAGCGCCCGCCCGCGGCGACTCGGTCGACGATGTGCGCCGCGGTCAGTTCGATCCCGCGCTCGGCCAGCGCCGTCGTCAGCAGGTCGGCCAGTTCGCGGTGTTCGTCGTTGCACATCCGGCAGTTAACCCCTTCCTCGTCGATCACCACTGCGATCGCCGAATCGGGCCTCGCCGCGGCGGCGACGTCGGCGAGGTGATCGAGCGAGTCCACCAGCTCTTCCGAAAGGTCAACGCGCATAACACATCCCATTTCACCGTGATCGATGGTGACGAGCACGAGGGATTTCTCGGGCACGAAGCCAAGGACTGCGGGCAGGGCCGCAATCAGGACGCCGGGCCGGTTGAGGTAAAAGTCGGATCGTTGCGATGTCGTCATAACGGACAACTTCGCAACCGGCACCGCCAGATACGGCCCCAGCGGGCGCCGTCCCGCGGCGTCTGGGGATGAATTCGCGATTGTGGAGAACTACGGGCCGCCGATGCGGCGCACCTTGAGCACCGCGTCGGTGAACAGTGTGTCCAGCGCCTGGTTGTCCGGGGCGGCGTCGGGCGCGGTTCCCGGTGACCCATCGTGCAGCCAGGAGGCGCTGACCCGCACATCGCCGATCTGCGCGGCCAGCGTGAGCGTCCTGCGCGCCGGCTCCGACGGCTCGCCCGTGACCGTCTGGTCGACCGCGTAACTATCGTCGGCGTCCACCGGTGGCGCAGGAAGGACCGTCACGGTGACGGCGGATGTGTCCTGGCCGTGGACTGCGGTGAACGACGGGCACGCGGTTAGCTGCTCGGCCCGCTCACGCAGCGGCGTGGCCGGCCGCGTCACGACGACGATGAGGCTGTTGGCGTGCTGGCTGTCGATGCCCTGCACGGCAGCGGTGTCCTGTGGCGCCTGCGGGGGCACGCACTGCGGCGGCTTCACGACCGAGGCTGCGGCGACGCCGTCGATAGCCTGCAGCGCCTGATGCACCGCGGCGCCGTCGAGCACGACGGCCGGATAGCCCGCGGGAAACTTTCCGGGTTCGATCACTAAGTCCGACACCCGAATCCGAGCGGTGGCGGCACCGGGCGTCAGCTGGACAGTGCCGAAGATCACCCGGGTGCAGCCGGCGATCAGCGTCAGCATCATGGCGAGCGCGCAGCCGCGTAAGCACCGCGAAAGTGTGCAGACCATTTCGCTCATCGTCTCATCGGCCGCCCGTCGGGCCGGTGAGGCGCGCCACAGCGGCGATTATTCACGCGGTATTGACGGCTGTCGGCATGCAATATTGCCGCAACCGGCGTAGACCTTTTGCCATGGGTTCCATGGTGGAGTACGACCTCGTCGTGATCGGTTCGGGTCCGGGCGGCCAGAAGGCCGCCATCGCGGCGGCAAAGCTCGGCAAGTCGGTCGCGGTTATCGAGCGCGGACGGATGCTGGGCGGAGTTTGCGTGAACACCGGAACCATTCCGTCCAAGACGCTGCGGGAAGCCGTGGTGTACCTCACCGGCATGAGCCAGCGCGAGCTGTACGGCGCCAGCTACCGGGTCAAGGAGAAGATCACGCCCGCAGACCTGCTGGCCCGCACCTCGCACGTGATCGGAAAAGAGCAGGACGTCGTCCGATCGCAGCTGATGCGCAACAGGATCGACCTGATCGAGGGCCACGGCCGGTTCGTCGACGCGCACACCGTGCTGGTTGAGGAACCTACCCGGGACGAGCGCACGACGGTCCGCGGTGAGTTCATCGTGATCGCCACCGGCACCAAGCCGGCCCGGCCGAGCGGCGTCGAGTTCGACGACGACCGGGTGCTGGATTCCGATGGCATCCTCGACCTGAAGTCCCTGCCGACCACGATGGTGGTGGTCGGGGCAGGCGTCATCGGCATCGAGTACGCCTCGATGTTCGCCGCGCTTGGCACCAAGGTCACGGTCGTGGAGAAGCGCGACAACATGCTGGAGTTCTGCGACCCGGAGATCATTGAGGCGTTGAAATTCCACCTTCGCGACCTGGCGGTGACGTTCCGCTTCGGCGAGGAGGTGACCGCCGTTGACGTCGGCGGCGCGGGCACCGTCACCACGCTGGCCAGCGGCAAGCAGATTCCGGCTGAGACCGTGATGTATTCAGCAGGTCGGCAAGGCCAGACCGAGCATCTCGACCTGCCCAACGCCGGTTTGGAGACCGACGACCGCGGACGCATATTCGTCGACGACCAGTTCCAGACCAAGGTCGACAACATCTACGCCGTCGGCGACGTCATCGGCTTCCCCGCGCTGGCCGCGACCTCGATGGATCAGGGCCGACTGGCCGCCTACCACGCGTTCGGCGAGCCCTGCGCGTGCATGCCCGACCTGCAGCCGATCGGCATCTACTCGATCCCCGAGGTGTCCTACGTGGGCGCGACCGAAGTCGAGCTGACCAAGAACTCGGTCCCCTACGAGGTCGGGGTGTCGCGCTATCGCGAACTCGCGCGCGGTCAGATCGCCGGGGATTCCTACGGCATGCTCAAGCTGCTGGTCTCGACCGAGGACCTCAAGCTCCTCGGCGTGCATATCTTCGGCACCAGCGCGACCGAGCTGGTGCACATCGGCCAGGCCGTGATGGGGTGCGGGGGCACTGTCGAATACCTGGTCGACGCGGTCATCAACTACCCGACGTTCTCGGAGGCCTACAAGGTCGCTGCGCTGGACGTGATGAACAAGCTGCGTGCGCTGAACCAGTTCCGCACCTAACTGCAGGTGTCGGTGGAAGTCGTCGGTGCCGCGTCGCCGGGGCCGGCGGCCTCGGCGCGTGCCAGCACGCGGGTGACCGAATCGTCGAACGGCGGTGAGAAGGAACGCTTGTCGTCGCACCCACCACCGTCGAGGCCGCCAATCACGCCCGTGACCGTCGAACCGTCGATCCACGGTGCACCGGAGAGCCCGTCAACCAGTCCCGCGCAGGCCAGTGAGGGAAAGCCGCGGGTGTTCGGCGCGGTGGCGGTCCGGCAACCGACAGGGCCTCCGCCGACACCAAGGCCGTAGCCGCTGACGGTGATGACGGTGCCCGGTTTCGGCGCGGGCCGCAGCGTCAGGCCTCCGCCTGCCTGTGCCTGGACCGTTCCGCCGGAGCCCCGGCTGACCCTCGCGATCGCGAAGTCGGCCAGCGGATCCTGACTGGCCACCCAGCGCGGATCCAGGTACACCGCATCGACATGCCAGACGTCCGCCGGCACCGTGTCGTTGTTGAAGCCCGAAATGAACGTGGCGTCCTCGCCTTCGGGCAGGCAGTGCGCGGCTGTGATGATCAGGTTTCCGCCAGGGGAGTCCAGCACCCCACCGGTGCAGCTGTGCAGCGAGCCGCCGCCGAGGAACACCGCGCCCACCCTCGGGTCAGGCGCCACGGGCCGGGCCGAGAGCTGGGCCGCCTGCACGGTCCGCGGCGCGGTCGCGGGGTGCTGCGCGGGCGCGGGCCGGCTGCAGGACGACGACAACGCGACGAGCAGCCCGGTAGCAAGGGCCATCCCGCAGGCCGCAGACAAGCGCATGCCCACCGATCTTGCCCGAACGCGGGCGCCGACGCTGGATCGGGCAAGCTGTGCGCTCAGTGAGTTCACAGCGCCCCAAACGGGCCACCCACTGGTGGAATGCGGGATCGCGGGCTTCATGTTGCAACGATTGGGTGGGGGCGCAAGCGCGTCCACCGCAAAAGTGCGCGACACTAGGTGTCAGGAGGCGAGGCGAGTGACAGACAACGCAGATAGCCCAGAACAGCGCTACCAGCCCGAGCAGACCGGGATGTATGAGCTGGAGTTCCCCGCGCCGCAGTTGTCCTCCGCGGACGGCAGCGGCCCGGTGTTGATCCATGCCCTGGAGGGTTTCTCCGACGCCGGTCACGCCATCCGGCTTTCGGCCCAGCACCTCAAGAACACCCTGGACACCGAGCTCGTGGCGTCGTTCGCCATCGACGAACTGCTCGACTACCGGTCCCGGCGGCCGCTGATGACCTTCAAGACCGACCACTTCACCCACTACGAGGAGCCCGAGCTCAACCTCTACGCCATGCACGACAGCGTCGGCACGCCGTTTCTGCTGCTCGCCGGCATGGAGCCGGACCTGCGCTGGGAACGGTTCATCACCGCCGTGCGGCTGCTGGCCGAACGACTCGGCGTCCGTCGGGTGATCGGCCTCGGCACCATTCCGATGGCGGTGCCGCATACCCGGCCCATCACGATGACGGCGCACGCGAACGACAAAGAGCTGATCGCCGACCACACGCCGTGGGTGGGCGAAGTGCAGGTGCCGGGCAGCGTGTCCAACCTTCTGGAGTTCCGGATGGCCCAGCACGGCCACGAGGTGGCCGGCTTCACCGTGCACGTTCCGCACTATCTGGCCCAGACCGACTACCCCTCGGCCGCCGCGGCGCTGTTGGCCGAGGTCGCCAAGAGCGGCTCGCTGCAAATCCCGCTGGCCGAGCTGACACAGGCCGCTGCCGAGGTGCACGACAAGATCAACGAACAAGTCGAGGCGAGCGGCGAAGTCGCTCAAGTGGTGGCGGCCCTGGAGCGACAGTACGATGCCTTCGTCGCCGCTCAGGAAAATCGGTCGCTCCTGGCGCGCGACGAGGATCTACCCAGCGGAGACGAACTCGGTGCCGAGTTCGAGCGGTTCCTCGCGCAACAGGACGATGACAAGTTCAAAAAGGGCGACAACTAGCAGCCTCCCCCGGCCCGACAACGAAGTTGGCGAACATGATCGCGACAACGCAGGTGGCGCAATGAGCAAGCGAAAACCCAACCTGCGCTCCGTGCGGGAACTCACCCCGTCGCTGCAGTTCCGCACCATCCACGGCTACCGGCGCGCGTTCCGGGTGGCCGGTTCGGGTCCGGCGATCCTTCTGATCCACGGGATCGGCGACAACTCCACCACGTGGAGCACTGTGCAGAGCAAGCTGGCACAACGATTCACGGTGATCGCCCCCGATCTGCTTGGCCACGGCAAGTCCGACAAGCCGCGGGCCGACTACTCGGTCGCCGCGTACGCCAACGGGATGCGGGACCTGCTCAGCGTGCTCGACATCGACCGGGTCACCGTGGTCGGTCATTCGCTGGGCGGCGGCGTGGCCATGCAGTTCGCCTACCAGTTCCCGCAGCTTGTCGAGCGGTTGATCCTGGTCGGGGCCGGCGGTGTCACGAAAGACGTCAACATCGCGCTGCGCATCGCGTCTGTGCCGATGGGCAGCGAGGCGCTCGCACTGCTTCGGCTGCCGTTGGTGCTGCCGACAATGCAGGTGGTGGGTCGAGTGGCAGGCGCGGTCTTCGGGTCAACCCCACTGGGACGGGACCTGCCCGACGTGCTGCGGATCCTGGCGGACCTGCCCGAGCCAACCGCATCGTCTGCCTTCGCTCGAACGCTGCGCGCCGTGGTCGATTGGCGTGGCCAGGTGGTCACCATGCTGGACCGATGTTACTTGACGCAATCCGTTCCGGTGCAATTGATTTGGGGCACCCGGGATTCGGTGATTCCAGTCAGCCACGCCAATATGGCCCATTCCGCAATGCCCGGTTCGCAGTTGGAGGTCTTTGAAGGCGCCGGCCATTTCCCATTCCATGACGACCCGGACCGCTTCGTCGAAGTGGTGGAGCGGTTCATCGATTCCACCGAACCCGCCGAGTACGACCAGGAGCGTTTGCGCAACCTGTTGCGCACCGGCATCAGCGAGGCCGCGATCACCGGATCGATCGACACTCGGGTCGCGGTGCTCGACGCCCTCGACGTTGACGAACGCAGCGCCACCTGACCGTCGCCTGACCGCCACGCCGTAGCATCGGCTCATGGCCATCGATGCGGCAGTGTTGCGCGTGTTCACCGACCCCGACGGCAACTTCGGCAACCCCCTCGGAGTCGTCGACGCCAGTAGTGTGGAACCGACCGACCGGCAGCGGATAGCCACCCAATTGGGTTACAGCGAAACGGTATTCATCGATCTGCCCGAGCCGGGCGCGAACACCGCGCACGTGCTCATCCACACGCCGGCGACCGAGTTGTCGTTCGCGGGACATCCGACCGTCGGCGCTGCGTGGTTCCTGCGCGATCAGGGCACGCCCGTCCAC
>Ga0073928_10008068_pt1 | contig 13357 bp, 11 predicted proteins | sample PaiPotPPA55metaG_FD_76969 | JGI IMG/M metagenome (GOLD analysis project Ga0073928, IMG submission 76969) | Iron sulfur acid spring bacterial and archeal communities from Banff, Canada, to study Microbial Dark Matter (Phase II) - Paint Pots PPA... ...
CGGGCCGGTGTCGGGCAGATATGCGATCAGCGTCTCACTCAACGCGCTCGGCAAGCCACCTTTGCGCAGCTCGACGACCTCCGCGGTTCCGCCGGGTCCGCGCGCCTGTAAGCCATCCCAAAAGGCGACCAACACGTTGCAATAGTAGGCGATGAACGTCGCGACGTCGACGTAGTTCTGTTCGCGATCGGCCGATCTCCCGACAACGGTGACGTCCCAGCAAAGCGGTAGCACGCGTCGAAAACGCTGCAGCTCTTCCGGCGTGAAGTCTTTTTCGTACTCCGCCTGCGGCATCGGCAGACAGCCCAGCACCGCGATGCCGCGATCGATCGCTTCTTCCGCCGCAATGATGTCCGCGCCGGCAGCCAGCCCCGAGAGCACGAGCAGGGACATCGACGGATAACGACGCGCCAGCCCGTCGAGGACTTCGCCGAAGCGCTCGCGCAACTGCGGTTCGGCGTCTGCCGGTGGATCGCGATGCCCGGACACGCCGACGACCAGGGGCAGATCATTGAAATCCGCCCTTGTGGTTTTGGCCTTCAACTGTAGCACTGTCAAAGTCGCCGCGTTCTGGAGCGGACGCGCCGAACCCCGCCTGTTGGAAGAAGTAAGGGCCGGCTGACCGAATGTGGCGTTCGTGCCATCGCAGGTGGAAGCGCGCTTGACCGCGCCTGGTCCGAAGAGGCTTCTCTCGGTGGACGGCGGTGGAATTCGCGGATTGATCGCCGTCGAGTTCTTGTCGCGTTTGGAGACGTTGTTGCGGCAGGCGACGGGCCGCGACAACCTCGTGCTGGCGGATTTCTTCGACTACGTGGCCGGCACGAGCGCCGGTGCGATCATCGCCACGCTCGTCTCCCTGGGATATACGGCTGCGCAGATCCGCGAAATCATCCGAACCGCCGCCCATGCCATGTTCGATCCTGCAAACATGTTTCTGCGCGCCGCGCGCAGGTTCGGTCCCGATTCGGCCGCCACCAAACTCTTGAGCACGGTGGGCATCCTGACGTCATCGTCGATGTTCACGCACAACGCGCTGGCGGCACGGATAAAATCGATCATCGGCCAGGACGCGGGGCGCGAGGCGACACTGGGAACGGACAAGCTGCGGACCCTGCTGCTGATCGTCATGCGCAACGCCTCCACCGATTCACCGTGGCCGCTCTCGAACAACCCGCGAGCGACGTTCAACCGTCTCGAGTCGCCTGATTGCAACCTGAACTTACCGCTCTGGCAACTCGTACGCGCCAGTACGGCTGCTCCGATATTCTTCCCGCCCGAGGTCATCGAGGTGGGCGACCAGCAGTTCATCTTCGTCGACGGCGGCGTGACGGTCTACAACAACCCTTCCTTCTTGCTCTTTCTCATGGCGACGCTGCCGCCGTATGAGGTCCACTGGCCGCCGGGCGAACGGGACTTGTTGCTCGTTTCCGTGGGAACCGGACTGAGCGAGAGCGCCAACCGGAAGCTGCGAGCGAACGAGATGAACCTGCTCTACAACCTGCAGTCCTTGCCCTCGGCGCTGATCTCCGCCGCCGCGGTGGAGCAGGACATGCTGTGCCGCGTTTTTGGCAGGACGCGCCGCGGCGAGGCGCTGGATTCCGAGATCGGAGATCTGGTGGACAACCAGGCGCCGCTGGCCGACAAACTCTTCACGTATGTGCGCTACAACGTCGATGTGTCGCGGCAAGGTTTAGATCGCCTCGGGTTGAAGGCCATCGACGAGCGCGCGGTTGCTCCGTTTGAGGCTGATCATCTCGACGAATTGCAGCTCGTCGGTAAGACCGCGGCAGATCTTTACGTTTCGCCGGACGACTTTTTGGGATTCTTGCCGGCGCAATGATCGGGAGACCGGCCTCGGGAGGCAACGTCTCATGACTCGCAAGGCTTTCGCACTTGTCGCCGCAGGCAGTCTCATCGCCGTTGCGCTGAACATGGCCGCTCCGAGCGGCGCCGTGGGTCAAAGCGCGGCGCCCTCGCTGTCTTCGTCGATCTGCACGACCGCCGATCTCTATGACATCATAGCGGTGTACAATTTTGACTCGCCGAACTATCGAAGCGCAGAATCTATTCCCCAGGGCGTCAAGTCGTACTTAGCGCAGCTGCTCATAGGCCGGTTGAACGCATGCGCCGCACTCGCCGGACAAGCGGCGGCACGGAGCGCTTGCACGCCGGGCCAAGGCCAAGCCGACCCGCGCACGCTGTGGGAACAATTGAAGTTCTGCGAAGGCGTGCTCGGACGTCAGCCGCAGGAGCGCCCGCTTATCGCGACGCAGGAGCCGACGTTCTACGTGCTCCTGTCGATCGGCGCCCCCAGCGCCGGCCCCTCTTCGGGGGGCGGTTCAGGGGCGACCAAACCCGCCAATGCCGGTGGTGGTGGCGGCGGCAAGGGCGGCTCGGGGCCCGCGAGCGGCAGCACCGCGACCGGATCAAGCGTCGACAATCCCTCCTCGTTCCTGCTCTTCATCATCGCACAGCATCTCGAACGCGACGTCTGTGCGCGCAGCGGCATTTCGATACAAGAGTGCAATGCGCGGCATCCAGTCGCCGTCATTCCCGAGTCGTCGTGGACGCTCGAAGATTTTCGCGCCCAGTGTCTTGAAGATCCGTATGTGCCGAACGATCCGGGCAACCCATTCGGCATCGGACAAAACGCGTCAGCGGGTCATGGCACGCTTGGGGCGGTCGTGCTCAATGGTTCGACGGTCTCGGTGGACGGCACGTTTGCCATCTTCACCGTCTACGGCTCAAGCGAAGCCAACTACGCAGCGCAAGTCGTCACCTGTAATTCGAGCGGAGGCCCGGCGCTCGCAAACGTCTGGTCCGACAACATCTCAGGCAGCAATAAAACGACCGCGATCTCGTTCTTCCCACTCGCGCTCGGAGGGGTATTACTAGCGTCAAACGCGACCGCCCACGAGGCCGTCGCGCCCGCACCCAATCCATCAGCGTCGCCCAATTCAGTCGGCAACTTCATCACCTATCAGAACGACGTCGCGGTTGGCACGTTCCTCGGTAACACGAGCGGTTTGACGCTCGGCAATCCGTCGTCTGCACAAACCCTCCGCCATTCGTTTGAATCGTGGGCGGGCAAGTTCGCGAACGACCTGAATGCATTTTGCAAGTTGCAGGCCGCGCAAGGCGTCTGCAAGGCCCTCAAGCTTCCAGGCTGACTGGTGGGCGAAGTAGGTTTCGAACCTACGACGCCTCGCGTGTGAAGCGAGTGCTCTACCGCTGAGCTATTCGCCCGAAACCCCTTATCCTACAAGGTTTCTTGGATAACGACCTGCGCCGACAAGAGCTTCTTTCGCGGTCATAGCGATTGCGCCGACAACCAAGCTCCCTTTGTGCAGTTTGTGTACCACTCGATTGTAAGACAGAAAGTTGCTTCAGTCTTTGAACGGCTCGATAAGGGCGACTACGAGTACGCTCTTTCTGGTATCGGAACCACAATCGAGCATCGTTTTGCTGGCGAGCATTGCCTGGGAGGTACGCGCACAAGCACCGAGGCGATGCGTCACTGGTTTCAACGTTTGTTTCGACTGTTTCCGAATCTAGCGTTCGAAATACATTCAATCGCGGTATCCGGTTGGCCCTGGTATACCACCGTCGTCGTTGAATGGACTGATCGCGCCACTCCCGCTAATGGGAAAGACTATGTGAACTCAGGTGTACATGTGTTTCGGATGCGGTGGGGCAAAGTTGTAAGTATCCATGTTTCCCTCGATACACAGGTACTGATAGACACGCTCAACCGAATGGCTGTCAATGGAATTGAAGAAGCAAAAGCGCCACCAATCATAGGGTCATAGGACGTCATCCGACGAGAGATTGGGGACGGCGCCGTAGCGTAAATCGCGGACGTTCATTTCTGCTCGAGCGACCTTGCGCTATTTCCAAGAGCCTGGCGCCGGCGAAGCGAACCTTTGCCAAGGGTCGCTCACCACGGGAGTTTGCGACCCTTGAGTTTGGACCGTCGGGTCCGCCGCCATCATTGTCCGTGTTTCGACCTGGGCGAGCGCGGCGTATCGCGATGTGGGGAATTGCGTGAGTAGTAGGTTACGGCAACGGTCCGCGGCGGCGCTCGCTTCTGCGGAGTGCATCCGCCAGAACAGATGCGACATCTCGTACGCGCGCTTCGGGATCCAGCTGTCGTGGGGATACTTCACAGCCCAGTCCTCGAGTGCGTCCTCGGCGGTCATGAGCCCGCCATACAAGCGAGCTGCCATCGTCGGGTCGGACGACTCTCGCTGATCGGTGTCGCGGATCATGTTGTCGATGCCAAGCGTGCTGATCTTCTGCCGTCCGAAATACTCATCCACGGGGGCGTCGATGTTTTTCTGATCGGCGAGCACGGGCGGAGCGAACGCGAGCGCGCACGCGAGGCTCACAATGATGCGGGATGCGCCTTTCATGGCTCACAAAACCTCGTTCAGAGAGCGGCTGTTGCCCCAATCATATTGGGTGTCGCCAAAGCAGATTTTCTGTCCGGCTTCACGTGAGCATAGCAGGACCGATTTAGAGTCGTATGAGAGAAGCCAAATGTCTGATCTTGCCGGCCAGGTGAGCGAGCGAGCGCTTCCCTCCTCTGTTCCTAGAGGATGCGACCTTTGAACGCTTCCGCTTGGGACTCTTTAACTTTGACTGGGCTCAAGCGCGGTTACACCATGACGCGTGCACCATACTGATCGGTAAACGGTGGAGAAAGGCGGAACAGACGTGGTTGCAATCGCCGAGCCACCCACGATTTCATCACGTTTGTTCGGATCTACCGGTACAACAGTGTCGCGTGTGAAGCGAGTGCTCTACCGCTGAGCTATTCGCCCGGACGAGCGCCGAACGTTCTGTCGATTGACGATGGTTTCGTCGAAATGCTACACTTGCCGACATGATCGACCAGGCCAAGCTCGCGGATTATCTGGCCCGGCGCCGCGCCATGCAAAACCTGGGAATGGGTTTTTTGGGCGGCGTCATCGGCGCGCTCCTCGGCGCTTTGCTGTGGGGAGCGATCACTGCGCTCACGAGTTTTCAGATCGGCTTCATGTCGATCGGCGTCGGCTTCCTCGTCGGCTTCGGCATCCGCATCCTCGGGCACGGCATGGACCGGATCTTCGGCTACATGGGGGCCGTGCTCGCGCTCGCCGGCTGCGTGCTCGGCAATATTCTTGCCGCGGTCATCGCCGCGTCCGTGCGCGACCACATCCCATTCGCGGATATCCTCGCGCGCTTGACGCCGGACCTCGCGTGGCGCATTCTCACCGAAGGCTTCAACCTCATCGACCTGCTCTTCTACGGCATCGCGATCTACTTCGGCTATCACTACTCGTTCCAGAAGATCACGCCGGAAGAGCTACAGGCGCTTCAAGCGGCCGAGCCCGAACCGCCGCCCGCGGCGGCCGCGCCGCTCTAGCCCGCACGCACGGCGTAGCGCTCACCGTCGCGCTGGCCGTGTTCGAGCGCGGCGTCGATGGCCGTTTGATCGTCAAAACCCATGATCGAGACCGCGAGCGGCGCTTGCGGCTTAATCACGCGCATCTGCACGTAGCGCTTGCCGGGCGCCGCGCCCGCGAGTACCGCTTTGTTCACGCTCGCCGCGAGTTTGAGATCCAGCTCGAGCATGTGCTGATGCCGGATGTCTTGGATCGCGATCGCGATGTCCGAGATCGAGGCCGGGTGCTGCTCGCGCGGCCGGAGGTCGGCGCGGTCCATGTGGATGACCGTCACCTCGTTCGCGCCGGCGTCGATCGCCTGGCGGATCGGCGCATTCCCCGTGATGGCGCCATCGACGAATCGATCCTCAATGCCCTCGTCGTCTTTGATGGCGACCGGTTGGAACGCCCCGGGAATGGCCGACGACGCGCAGATCGCGGAAAGATAGGTCTCGTGAGTCAGCGCGCGGGCATGCGGCTCTCTGCTGCGGAAGATGCGTTCGAACTCTGCTGCGTTGAGCCCAGCGAAACGATAGAACGGTTCTGACCTGCCCCGGTTGAGGTTGGTCGCGTTGACGATCAGCGTATGCTTGAGCCAACCCAGCTTGAGGCGCGGCGCGAGAATGTCCGCGATCGGTTGGGTCAGCAGCGCTCCTTGAAGCGAGGTCAGCTCCCGGCCGGAACTGAGCGCAGCGTACTCGCGCGCCAGGTCCAGGAGCGCGCCGGCGCGCTGGGCTAACGGGTCTTGACTGAGCCGCCGCAAGCCGGCAGCCATCTTGGTGAGCGACTCGACCTCGGGCGCGAGCCGTATGACGCGCAAGGATGGCATCGACCGCCAGATGCGTTCGAGTTCGGCGGCGTCGTCTTGCGCGATGAACGCGCCGTTGATGGCGCCGATCGACACGCCGCAGACGATGTCAAAGCGCTCCTCCCGGACCAGGGCCATGGCGACCCCAGCCTCGTATGCGCCGCGCGCGCCACCCCCGCCCAGGATGAGAGCCTTCATATTGTGGTGGTTCTCGCTTGACCATCGGTTCTCTCGTGCCGATGATGAGAGTATGTGCGGGAAGTGCTCTCTTTCCGGTGAGAAACTGCCGTCGCGCCGCCGGTTCATCGCCGGCGCCGCGGCCGGGGTGGCGGCTGCTGCCGGAGCGCTTGCCCTCCCGTTGAGCGTGCTTGCGGCGGGGCCGTCACGGACGCGTAGCGAGTACGTCCTCTGGCTGGAGCGCGCGGATACCGGCGAACAAGTAGCCGATACGTTCTCGCTCGACGGCCGGTCGGTCTACAATCCCGGTTACTACCATCTGTGCGAGACGCTGCGCGACGCGCACGTCGCGCCCTCCCGCGGCGACGTCTACATCTCCATCACGTTGATCGAGCTGCTGTGGGGCGTCCAACAGGCCCTGTTCGCCCAAGGCGTGCGTGCGCCCATCGTCGTGCATAGCGGCTACCGGACGCCGGAGACGAACGCGGTGACCGAAGGCGCTGCGTACAATTCGCTGCACATGTACGGGCGCGCAGTGGACTTCGACGTGCCCGGGGTGGCGACGTCGGATCTGGCAGACCTGTGTTGGTCGTGCCCGCGCTCGGGCGGCGTTGGATATTACGGCGGCGGCTGGGTGCACTTGGACACCGGCCCGCACCGCTTCTGGACGGGCTAGTCCTAGTTCGTCGCCTTGGCTGCCACGGCGTGGCGCTGCGGTTCGTCGATGTAATCTTCGTACACCAGCCCGAGGGCGATCTCCATCGACTCCGCCATCAGCGCCTGATCGAGCGCTTGCGCTTCGCAGGATCTGCCGCTGTCCTTGATGCTGGTCAAGATCGCGGCGACGTCTTTCTTGGTCTCGAACGACATCCATGCGGCGCAGGCGATCTCGCCTGACCCGACGCCCAGCGTTCGCGCGGCCTGGTAGTCCGGGATCGCAACGCCCGGGAAGCGCGTGGCCAGCGCGTCGCGGTAGGCGGCGTAGCGTCCGGGCGCGGACATCAGGTCGAGCAACGTGATCTCTGACGATAGCGTCGCCGCCTGCGCGGCATACATCACGTTCGACGCCCTCTTCGCGGTCTGCATCGCCGTGTTCCACGCGGCGATCGCGCTGTGGAGGTCGGGCGGCGGCCGCGGCGCCGGCGTGGCGAGCCCGTTCGGGTTTTGCGGGACCGGCGGCACGTAGAGCGCAGCTCGCGTCGCTTCGACGGCGATGTCAGCCTGCGCGAGCGCCGCGCGCGCGAGCTCGATGCTCGCGAGCAATCCCTTGGTCGAGCCGTCGAGATCCGAGATCATCGACGGGTAGTGCACGAGCAGCGCTTGGAATTTCGGCGTGAGCGGCGCGTCCTCGGTCAGCGGATCGAGCATCTCTCGAAATGCATCGGTGTTGCCGACGGTCAGGCCCGGCGCTGTGCTGAGCACGTCGGCGATCGGGTTGATCGTACCGGTGATGACCTTGCTCAACGTAGCCATGCCGCTGGCGGTCGTCCGTGTTTGGCCGCTGGGCGGCGGTCCGCCAGGTCCAGGCGGCTGGCCCGGCCCGGGTGGTCCGCTCGTCGGCGATGGGCTTGGCGCAGCGGTTGCGCCGCTGCTCGTCGCGGGCGCGGGCGATGCGCTCGGCGTCGCCACAACGTCGGCGATCGATGCACCGTTGCGCGCCCAGTATGCCGTACCGCCGGCTGTGAAACGGAATGACGGCCCGCCATTCTCCAAATTGTTGAGATGATGCTCGGTGAGCTGCAGCTCCGCGAAACCTTTCCGCGCGAGCAGCTTGGCGTCGCTCGTCGCTTGCGCCGACATCGCCTGGCCGGCCGTGATCGCTTTGACCGCCGCCACGCGCGCCGGGTCGTTGCGCTCGACAACGGTGACGAACACGCGGCCGTCGGGTGCGGCCTTGGGGCCGGACTCGCGCAGCGCGTAGTTCAGCTGGACGGCGTGCGCTTCGATCTGCGGGTCCTGCGCCGAGGCGAGCGACGTCAGTTCGGAACGCGCATAGCTGTAGCGGCCTTCCGATTGGTTGTGGATCACGTCAGCGAACAACGATTGGGTCGTCGGCTTGTCGAGCTCGGGATAGCCCAGCAAGTGGGAGACGCGGTCGCTCGGGTTCGGGTGGTCCAAGAACGCTTTGTCCGCGCGCGAATCAGGGCCGGGGTCCATCGCCCCGAGTTTGGTCATCACGTCGATCGCGGCGTTCGGGTCATATCCCGCTTGGGACATCAACGAGAGGCCGTAATGGTCTGCTTGCAGCTCGTCGGTGCGGCTGTACTTGTCGTTCGCCAGTTCGCCGCCGAGCGCGCCGAGCACCGATGCGACCGGCGAGAGGATCGAGACGAGCGCGGTCAAGATGCCGATCACCGTGTTGATGTTCGACGACTTGACGACGTGGCGCATCTCGACGTGCCCCATCTCGTGCCCCATGACGCTCGCCAGCTCGTCGTCCGACGAGGCGAAGTTCAACAACCCGACGTTGACGTGGACGTAGCCGCCCTTGATCGCGAACGCGTTGATGCTCGGGTCGTCAAGCACGGTGAAACGATACGTGATGTCCTGCCGCTTGCGGTGCGCCGCGAGCCTGGAGCCGACCTGATTCGTCCAGCTCACCAAAAACGGGTCGGTGATCACGATGCTGCTGGCATCGATCTCCGCGTTTTCCGTGGTGCCTTGGGCGATCTCGGTCTGCGTGCTCATAGCCAGCGCCGGCAGAGCGCCGGACTGCACGGCGAACGTTGCGAGCAGCGTCACGGCGAGGACGCGCGTGAGGAGACGGTTATGGACCTGCATGGATGGGATGCTTCTTCCGCATCCGGCCGCGCTTTCTTTCCCAGGCTTTTCTACGGTTGGCCTAGTGCTGCGCCAAGGGACGCTGCGCAGGCTCGGTTTTCAAGCGTTGAAGCATCCGAAGCACCTCGCCCACGATGCCGCGTCGGAACACGCTGACCACGATTATGAAGATAATACCGAGCACGAGCCCTGGTGACGTGGTCAGCGTCGAGAGCTTATCGTTGATGATGAGGTAGAACGGCGCGCCGAAGAGCGGCCCGAAGATCGTCCCCATGTCGCCCAACACGGTCATGATCACGACCTCGCCCGACGTGTGCCAATCGAGCGTGTCGAGCGACGTGAAGCGATGCGCGATGACGAACAGCGCGCCCGCCAAACCCGACACCGCGGCGGAGATGACGAAAGCGACGAATTTGTAGACGTTGGTCCGATATCCGAGGCTGGTCGCGCGTTGCTCGTTTTCGCGGATGGCGCCCAAGACCCGGCCGAACGGCGAATTGACGACGCGCAGCATGCACGCGATCGCGATCACCGCTAACGCGAGCGTCAAATAGTACAGCACGCGGTCATCGTCGAGGCGGATGGAGCCGAGCAGCGCCGGGCGAGGAACGTTCTGCAGGCCATCCTGACCGCCCGTGAGATCTCCCAACTGGTTGGCGAGGAAGTACATCATCTGTCCGAACGCGAGCGTGATCATCGCGAAGTAGATGCCTTGACGCCGGATGGAGACCAACCCGACGACCGCGGCGAGCAGCGCCGCGCTTGCGACCGCCGTGAGCACCGCGGGGATGAACGACCAGTGCGAGCGCAAGATGAGCAGGCCCGCGACGTACGACGCGCCGCCGAAGAACATCGCATGTCCGAACGACAGCAAGCCGGCGTAGCCGAGCAGCAGATCGAAGGCGGCCGCGAACAACGCCCAGATGACGATGTCGGTCGCCAGTCCGATGAAGACGACGTGCGGCAGCAGGAGGCCGGCGGCGATCGCGATGAGACTGAGCCATAGCGCGCTGCGCCCCGGCGCGCCGGCGACGCGCGCGATCACCGCGCGCCCGATTCAGTTGCGCCGAACAGACCGGAGGGCCGGACCAGCAAGATCAGAGCCATGAGCAAGAAGATCAGCGTGTTGGCGATCGGCGGATAGAGCACGGCGCCGAGCGCAGCGACGATGCCGACGATGAACCCGGTCAGGATCGAACCTTTGATGGACCCCATGCCGCCGATGACGACCACCGCGAACGTCGTGATGATGATGTCCGAGCCCATGGACGGCGTGACGTTAGTCGTCGGCGCATTCAGCACGCCCGCGAGCGCTGCGAGCGCGACGCCGAAGCCGAACACGAGCGTCGTCAACAGCGAGACGTCGATGCCGAACGCTTGCGTCAAGCTCGGATTCTCGGTCGCCGCGCGGATCTTCGCGCCGAGCGGCGTCTTCTCGATCGCGATCCAGACGATTAGACAGACGAGTGTAGAGATCGCGATGACGACCAGCCGGTAGACGGGATAACCGGTGATGCCAAGATTGACCATCCCGGTGAGACTGGCGGGAATCGCGTACGGCGTGCCTTGCGTGCCGAAGAACAGCTTCATAAAGTCTTCGATGACCAACGCGAGACCGAACGTGAGCAAGAGATTGTACAGGGGATCGAGCCGCATGAGCCGCCGGATGAGCGAGCGTTCGAACAGCATGCCGAGCGCGCCGACCGCGAGCGGTGCAAGCACGAGGGCCCACCAGAACGGCAGGCCCACGTATTTGGCGGCGAGATATGCGCCGAACGCGCCGAGCATGTACATCGCGCCGTGCGCGAAGTTGACGATGCGCATCATCCCGAAGATGATCGCGAGGCCCAGGCTCAGCAGCGCGTAGTACGCGCCGCTGACCAGCCCGTTGAAGATCTGCAGCGCGAGGTAGCTAAGCTCCATACCCGCCTAGTGTAGCGGTCGAATTTATTCGACCGTCACAGATGGCACGTCGATTGCGACAGCGGCCGATACGATTGCTCGCCCGGAATCGTCTTCACGATCTGTAGGAAGTCGTACGGTTCTTTGACGTCCGAGGCCGGCTTGATCTTGGCGACATACATGTCGTGGATCAGCAGATGGTCCTGCGCCCGGATGTAGGCGTGACGCGCGAAGACGTCCTCGAAGTGGTAGCCCTCGAGCTGTTTGACCACCGCGTCGGCGTCGTCGGTCTTCGCGCGCGCGATCGCGTCAAGATATTGCGTCACGGCCGAGTAGTTGCCGAGCATCACCCACGTCGGCATCTTGCCGGTGCGTTTCTTGTAGCGCGCAGCCCATGCGCGCGTCTTGTCGTCAAGGTTCCAATACGAGCCGACGGTGATCGTGCTCCCCGACCAGTAATCCGAGCCAAGCGCCGCGATATCGCTTTCGAAGAGCAGGCCGATGCCGATCTGCGCCCGCTTCTTCATGCCGAACTCGTTGATCTGCTTCATCGCGTTGACGGTGTCATCGCCGGCGTTCATCAGCCCGATGACGTCCGGTCGCATCGACTGCGCGTTGATGAGGTACGACGAGAAGTCGGTGTTCGGGAACGGCACGAAGTCATTATGGATCACGTCGCCGCCGGCGGACTTGATGGCCGCCGTGAAATTCGACAGCATCGACTGGCCGAACGCGTAGTTGGCGGTGAGCATGTACCAGTGCTTTCCGCCGCTCTCCGTGATGAGCCGGCCCGTGTTCTGGGCCAGCGCGTAGGTGTCGTAGCCGTAGTGGAACGTGTACTTGTTGCACTGCGCCATGGTGAGCGCGTCGGTGCCACCGGTGGTGACGAACAAGACCTTGTGGTCCTGCGCCGCGACGCCGGCGACGGCGAGCGCGACCGACGAGGTGGGCACGTCGAAGATCGCATCGACGTGGTCTTGCTCGTAGAGCTCGTGCGCTTTGGTCGAACCGAGCGCCGGGTCGTTTTGGTGGTCGACCGAGAGGACCTTGACTTCGCGACCAAGCACCGCGCCGCCGTAGTCTTGCACCGCCATGCGCACCGCGGAAACGGTTCCCTGGCCCGAGAGATCGGCGTAGACTTTGGATTGGTCGTTCAACACCGCGATGATGATCGTATTGTCGGCGCTCGCCGGTGAAGGCGCGCCAAGCTGGAGCATCAGCCCCAGCGCCACCGCGCCGGCGGCAAACCATAAGGCTCGGATGTGCTGTCTCATCTCGTTATCCCCATCATATCAGACGCCGAGGTAGTCCAAGAGCTCATGCTCCCGATCGATGACTTGCGCGTTCGCGAGCGACTCCACGATCTTCCCATTGACCATCAAATAATGACGATCCGAGACCTTGGTTGCGAAACGCACGTTTTGCGACACCAGGAGCACGGTGATCCCGTCGCGCTTGATTTCGAGAATCAGGTCGCGAATGGCCTTTACGATGGAGGGCGCCAAGCCCTCAGTGGGCTCATCGAGCAGCAAGAGCTGTGCCCCGGTCCGCAGGGCGCGGGCGATGGCTAACATCTGTTGTTCCCCCCCGGATAGCGTGGTGCCGGGAGCGCGCTGGCGCTCACGCAGCCGGGGGAACAGGGTGAAGATGCGCTCGACCGTCCACGTGGTGGGCCGCACGACGGGCGGCATCATGAGGTTCTCCAGGACCGAGAGCTGAGCGTAGATCCCTCGGTCCTCGGGCACCAGCGCGATGCCTCGCCGGGCGATCCGATGAGATTGCATGTCCTGGATGGGCGCGCCGTCGAACTCGATCTCGCCCTTCTTCTTATTGATGATCCCGATGATCGACTTCAGCGTGGTCGTCTTGCCGGCGCCATTGCGTCCGACCAGCGTCACGACTTCGCCGCGCTTCACCGAGAGGCTCACCCCGTGGAGCACGTGGCTCTCGTCGTACCATGCGTTGAGATCGCGGACTTCAAGCATCGATGCCACCGAGGTAAGCCTCGATCACGGACGGTTCCTCGTGGACGGTCGCATACGGACCTTCGCAGATGATCTTGCCGTACTGGAGCACGACGACGTGGTGCGCGAGCCGTTCGACCACGTTCATGTTGTGCTCGACCAGAACCACTGTCCGACCGCGCGATGCGTCGATGACCAGCTCGATGATCGGGTCGACGTCTTCCGTGCCCAGCCCGCTCGTCGGTTCGTCCAAGAGCAGCAGTACGGGGTCGAGCGCGAGCGTGATCGCGAGTTCGAGC
>Ga0073928_10008069_pt1 | contig 13351 bp, 16 predicted proteins | sample PaiPotPPA55metaG_FD_76969 | JGI IMG/M metagenome (GOLD analysis project Ga0073928, IMG submission 76969) | Iron sulfur acid spring bacterial and archeal communities from Banff, Canada, to study Microbial Dark Matter (Phase II) - Paint Pots PPA... ...
ACGCGCTCAGCTACGCCCGTTTTCTTTTCGACTGGAACAAACAATTCGAGCTTTCGCTCGACCCCGAAACCGCCCGCGCCATGCATGATGAGACATTGCCGGATGATTTTTACAAGGAAGCGAAGTTCTGTTCGATGTGTGGACCGAAGTTCTGTTCGATGAACGCGACGCAGATCGCCGAGATCTACCAGGGCCTGGACCAAAAAGACCGGGAGCAGAAATTCGCGCAGCTCCTAGAGAAAGTGCAACCGGAAACGAAGCCTGGAGTAACCCCCTAGGCATCTGAACGCCACATAGACATTGTACGTCGAGCCAGTTACGTCGCTCGGGACAACTGCCTGCTCGGGTACTAGCAGGGTGAAAGATCCTACCGCTACCGTGATCGTTTGCGCCAAACACAAATACGACCTGCAACCGATTGTCGCGCGCCCAATGTTACATTTCCCCAACAAGACTCTTGCTGTTCTGTGAATGTACAGTGCATTCTTTAGATTGTTTGCGTTTTATTCTATGGACGGACGTCCCGTGCGCAAGATGTTATCGTAGGCCGCCTCGTTTTATGTCAAGCCCTGCACAAACAGCAAACCCAAAAGTGTGCCTTGACATCGATCGGCCTTCTCATAGAAGGACTTAAGAAGGTCGAAGCGGAGGTTGCGCAGTAAAAGACCAGAAGTGCTGCGACCGCTGCTGGAAGCGCAAAAAGAAATAAAAATGGCGTCCAGAGCCGAAACACTGAACGCCACTGTACTTGGGATTATCTGGTGCCAGACATCATATCACCGAACAACGGAACCTGACTGTTTGTGGTTGCTCGATTTGCCCGTAAAAGTCGCACTGCTCTACTGGAGCGTTTTGCCGATAAATCTGACTAACTTGGAGTTTTTGTTATGATTACCCGATGGTTCCGGATCCGAAACAGCCTCGGAAGTTGAGACCAGCATGGAAGGCAATTGTTGAGATCGGTTTCATAGTCTTTCTTTTTTATTCCAATCTCTTGATGGGCGAATTTACCCGCGCAAATGGCCGAGGAAAGAGCTTGGCTTTCGCTGTTGAAGATATTTTTTCGTTCACTAATTTGGTTATCGCCTGCATTTCCGGACTGCTCGGATTCCTAGTTTTTGACTACCTCCGAAGGAAACTCTAGATTCGGAAAAGGAGGCATTGTCTATGAAATCTTCACTCGCCAATGCTCTGGTCATTAGCTTGTTATTGACTTCTTGCGTCAATCACCTGGATACGAAAATCACGGTAAAAGTTCCCGACGGATATTCAGGCTATATTAACCTCGGTACATGCATAAAAGGAGCGCAAGAACCTGTCGTACTCGATGAGGATGGGGACGGAGTGACGTCTGCCTGCCCGACTAGAGATGCAGTCATTACTGTAATCAAACCAACAAAAACGTTCGATATAGCTGCCGAACATGTTCGTGTGGGTAGAAGGAGCGATGGATCGCCGTTGTCTCTTTCCGCTAAGATTCCCTAACCGGGCGTTAGTGCCGCAGTTTCAGCGTTCTCGCAAACTCGCGGAGCTCAAGGTCTCGCGACTCAAGAGAGTCCCATTCTCCGAGCACAATTTCGCACTTGGGACAGCACATCAAGTACACCAATTCGCCTTTATCCTGTGCTCCAAAAGCAAAGCTCGGAGGAACTCTGCATGTCGAGCATACGAAGACTAACTTTCCATTTCGCGCCTTGATTCCCGTCAGATGCATTTCAATCATGTGAGTGACCTCGAATCCGTCGAACATAGCGCGAAAAAGACCGTTCTTATGTAACCTCGGGTAAGACGCTTCGTTTCGACGAAGAAGAAAGGTTTTTTCACTGGTGCGAAAGCACATCTTTTACTTTCTCAAGTAGCTCGGCTGCAGTAAACGGTTTCGGAAAAACTTCAAATCCTCCAAGCGCCATCCGATTTTGAAGGCGATCATGGTCGATAAGTCCTGCCACCATCAAAACGCGTAGTCCATGACACTTCGTGCGTAGAAACGTGGCTGCGTCGTAGCCCGAAATGTCTTCAACGTAGGGACGGATTATCAACAGGTCCGGCTTGCACTCTTTTAGCCTGTCAACGCCTGCTCCCAAATCACCTGCCCCAAAAACGCAATATCCCCCGTTCTCTAGCGTTTCCTGAAAAACCAAGCGCACGATTGGCTCGGAAGCCAGAAGCAGAATCGTCTCTCTCATTTTCGTACTACCGGCTCACCGTTCAAGTTGCACCCACACGATACCCCTTATTTGGCCAGAGTTTCAGATTTGGACATCTGACCCATTCATCGCATTTCACCCAACTTTGTTTCGATTTCCACGCGGCGAGATTACACTAAGGATGTCGGGCCCAGCAAGAATACGCGAGGGTACGAACATGACCGAGTCAATCGCTTGCAGTAACGCCTCCGCAGACTCCTCTTCAAAAAGGCTTCGCGGGCAGCGAGAACAGAAGGTGGCGGAAGCTGGCAGAACATGGCAAAACATCCCGAAAGCATAGACGGACTCATGGCTAATGTTTTTGAAATGGAGAATGCGGCGGCGAACGTCTGCGGAGAGCCTGAAGGTGCAGATCGCGCGCCGTGGCTTCTGGGCCGCAGTCGTGGAGTTACTGCCCAGTGACCGAGCCAATTAGCGTTGATCCGCCCGGAACTGCTCCTCCTTTGTCAGCCGCGCCCCCGATTCCGAAGTCCAGCTCTGGTTTTCGCGCCCTATGGGAAGTTTGGACAAACCGTGTCTTTACCATGCGGGAAGACCGGTTCTTTCTATTTCTCGCAGTGCTAATTGGAATCTTTTCCGGCCTTGCCGTGGTTTGCTTCCGCATCGCAATTGAGTGGACGCAAATTGAACTGCTCGGATCGTCACTCTATCCTCCGGTTCCACGCGTGATTTTGGCGCCCACGCTCGGAGGGCTCGCCGTCGCGCTGTTAGTTATTTACGTCTTTCCTCGGGCCCGTGGTAGCGGAGTGAATCAAACCAAGTCTGCCGTGTACGTTTCCAACGGCTACATTCCATTCAATACCGTCATTGGAAAATTTATCTGCTGCGCGTTGGCGATTGGTGGTGGCCAATCGCTGGGGCCGGAAGATCCCTCGTTGCAAATGGGGGCGGGCATCGCGTCGCTTATTGGACGACGCTTGCGTCTGTCACAAGAGAAAGTCCGCTTGATCGCGCCAGTCGGCGCGGCCGCGGGCCTAGCCGCCGCGTTTAATGCGCCCATTTCCGCGGTCCTCTTCGTCCTCGAAGAAGTGATTGGAACGTGGAGCGCGGGTGTGCTCGGTGCGATCGTCCTGGCCGCGATCTCAAGCGTGGTGACCATGCGCGCGTTCCTTGGGCCTGAATCCATGTTTCGGGTTCCACCCTTTCGTGTAGCGAAGCCTGGGGACCTGTTGGCGTATGTCGCGTTGGGAATCGTGGGCGGACTAGCCTCATTGATTTTTCTAAAGTGGCTGGCCTACGCGCGGCCGCGCATGCAATCTCTGCCTCGTTGGACGCAACATTTTCAGCCCGCGGTCGCAGGCTTGCTGATCGGCTTGATTGGTATTCGCTTGCCACAGGTGATGGGTGCGGGCTACCCCATCATCGATCAAGCGATGCATGGACAATTCACCTGGAAGTTGCTGTTGATATTGGCCGCGCTGAAAATTCTAGCGACTGGGTTTTCATTTCTAAGCGGCACTCCCGGGGGCATGTTTGCGCCCAGTTTATTCATCGGCGCCATGCTAGGCGGGGCGGTTGGCGCGATTGAACAGCATTTTTTCCCTGCTCTGGCTGGCACTGTTGGAACTTTCGCGCTTGTGGGAATGGGTACATTTTTCGCGGGTTTTCTGCGCGTCCCGATCACATCGGTTTTCATGGTGATTGAAGTTTCCGGCAACTATACCGCCATCCTTCCGGTTATGATTTCAAGCCTCATCGCCTACGGAATCTCGCGCTCGTATATCAAAGTGCCGTTATTTGATTTGCTCGCGCGCCAGGATGGCCTGGTGCTGCCATCGGTGGAGGAGCGTCGCGAGCAATTGATCCTCACGGTGGAAGATGCGATGCGCCTTGATGCCGTGGTTTTAGAACCTGGCGACAAAGTAGCCGATGCGATCAAGCGCGTGGAAGGCGAGGAAAATATCTTACACGTTTTGCGTGTCCGACCGGGCGAATGGAATTTCCTTGAACGCAGCGAGCTGCAGCGGCTTGCTGCGGACACCTCGCAGAGTCATACCCTGGCGGAGGCCAATTCCAAAGGGCCGTTGCCGTTCGTTTTCAGGGATATGTCGCTGGAAGAGGCGCTTCATTGGGCCGGGGATTGGCCGGCCCTTCCAGTGCTGAGCCGCGCGGATCTGAGCAAGCTCGAGGGCGTGCTCACGCTGGACGACATTCTCAAAGCATTTCGGAGGGTGCCTGTTGGGTGACAGATGTTCAGGCGGTTAGACAAGTCCGCAATAAAGCCGAGCTGGCGGTGCTCGAAACGATGCGACAACCAAATAGTCCCAGATTCACGGTCGTACAGACGAGTGACGAAGAAGTTCTCCTCGAAATTTACGAGGACGTCCTAGGAGGCGGAACTGTTCAGAAAGATCAGATTCCCCCTACGCATCAAGAGACGGATTCCGCCACTCCGGTTTCGCGCAAAATTGTGAAAAAGGTGTCGAAGGACGCGATCGGGATTGTTGCCGTGAAGATGAAGGACTAATCTTGCAACAAGCACACAGTTAGCTCGGCAAGGGCAAACCCTTTTGAAGGAGGCTATTCATGGATAAAGCTGATTCAAATCGCAAAAATGCACAACGATCGACTGGCCCCCATAACGCTACTTCGACCCGGCTCAACGCGGTCAAGCATGGCCAACTGGCGAGAGGCATCACGGAGCTCGATGACTCGGACGCCCGTGAATCCTTGATCCAACACTCACAGAGACCTATTGCCCCGTGGGAGATTTGGAGAAGTTCCTCATAGAACGGATTGCCTTCCACATGACTAGGTTACAACGAGCGGGAAGGCTTGAGGGCCGAATACATAACCGGAGTGCTCCATCCTCCGGTGCAGAAGCCAATTTTCGAGGACCCATTGGCCGCAAAAGTTGTCGATCCCGGACTGCCGGCAGCCGTAAGTGCGCTGAGCGCCATTAACTTGGTTTCGGGTTTTCAGCGCTACGAAACTGCAATTAAGAATAAATTATATCGCGCGATCAACCAACTTGAGCGCTGGCAGCGAGCGCGACGCGGAGAATTTGTCCCTGGACCAGAAATCTTAGATGTTCGATAAATTCACGTCCGGACCGCGAAGCCTAGAAATGGTAAAGAAATCGAGCCTCAAATTGATAGCTACGAAACGCAAGAAGCATCTCGAATCCTAAATTACGGTACTGACGTTGAGACCAGAAGTGCGCCCACTTGCACCTAAAAATAGCCTACAAAGCGAGCCCTGAACGCATTCTACAACGTGCTTTTAGACTCAAACCGGTTTGCTGTGCTCGTCGGTCGGCCGCAATCCGTCAATCTGGGCTGACCCAAACATCACATCAGCCAGGCGGGATTTCCTCCATTAAGTTAGGCGGAGAGTTAAGGGCGGCAGGCGGAGTCCTTCTACCTCGGCTGTCCAAAGGTCGCCTTTGCAGGTGAGATGGCCGGCAGTTAGGGTGCCGGAGCTGACAATTTCTGTTGTGCTTAAGGGATGGGAGGGAAAGCGGCGGGTGATCGCGGCGCTGAGTTCTGCCAGACATAGAGCGGGGCTCTTAAGGGAATTTTTGCCGGAGCCTTCTTCAACAAAATCCCCACCTCTCACAGAAACTTTACTTAGACCACGTTCGGGGAGTTTTCCACCCTTTGAGATGCGCAATTTGAAGACGCTAAGTTGGTCAAGTAAGTTGACCATATTGTCGAGACGAACCGGCACCTTTTGGCCGACTGCTAGGGCGGCGTGGAGGCCGAAGGATGCTACAAAATCGCTGGGCTGAAATTTCCATTCTGGAAATGGGCAATCGATGATTTCGAAACCTAAGGCTAGCCAATCGACGGATGCCAGGGCAGAAGCAGCGTCCGAGGAGGCTCCGGTGAGCGGCTGCTTCAAACCGAAGACAATTTCGGGTTCGATTTTTAGCGAACGCGGATTTGCGATTGTGAGCGTGGCGAAGTTGTTGTCAGCGTAATGCACGGTGTCATCGTACATATTGGCCCACACCAGGGTTTCAAGTTTCAGTACGCGCCACATAGCTTTGTTGGCGTAACCAACTTTTCGTCCGATGGCTTTGTGACCGGCGGCTTCGCGGAACTGCTTGAGCAGCGTTTCAACTTCGTAAGCTGTGTTGAGGTCGAAACCGGGGCGCGCGGAGGGTGGGACGGCGATTATTTGGCCGGTCTCGTACGCAGACATGAGCTCGCGGGCTAAAGCTTCGACTTCGTTGTGCGACCAAGATTCGTTGGACATAAGTTGGTTCAGATTTTCGCTACGCGGAGCGCGAAGGCAAGTGTATCGCGACGCATGGATGTGGGAGTCAGAAATACGGAAGCGGCCTTAGCCAATCTGGGCGTGACCCGCGCGAACGCCTTACAAGCAAAGACCTCAGGAGCAGATGCTGCTCGCGTCCGCGCTCTCGCCGTCTACAAAGATTTCCTCGCGCTGTCGAAGGACGCCGACCCCGACATTCCCATTCTCAAGCAAGCCAAGGCCGAGTACGCAAAATTGCAGTGATTCTTGCTAAGTTCCCCTTCCGCCGAGTCCGTCGTTTTATCAGGCGCAAGCCGGACTGAAATCGGGACTCTATTCAACCACTTCTAGATAGGTGCTAGAATCCCGCCTCGCTTCACTCCTCCGATGAGAGCAACTCAGTTCCGCTTATTTTCCGGAAGCCGATGCCAGTATGCGCTGGCCGCTTTGATGCTGCTGATTCTTGCGGCGGAACTTGCATTTACCGCGCGGCACGAATCGCAGACTGTTGACGAAGCCATCCACATTTACTCAGGCTACCGGCACTGGTGCGGCGACTACGGCGTCAATCCCGAGCACCCTCCGCTAGCAAAGCTCATCGCAACCATTCCTCTGTTGTTTGACCATCCGAAAAATCCCGGCCCGCCGTGCGGTTCAGATAATTCCGACAAATCGGGCAATTTTACGGAGGGACGCCAATTCCTCTATTCGAATGACGCGAGAAAAATTCTCACCGAAACGCGCTCGTTTATCGGATTGTTCCCCCTGTTGCTGGCCATGTTGGTCTTTGTAGCAGCGCGCCGGATGTTTGGCGGGTGGGCAGGCCTTCTTGCCATGCTGTTGGTTGTATTCGAGCCGACGATCATTGGCCATGGCACGCTTGTCACCACGGACTCGGCCGAAACTTGCGGTTACTTCGCCGCGGTGTACGCCTTCTACCGCTACACCCAACAACCCACCAACTTGCATTTGATTGTCGCCGGAGTTGCTGCCGGACTCGCACTCGCCGCAAAACACTCGGGGATTCTTCTGCTCCCCGCTCTCGTTTTACTGGCCGCAGCGGACCTCTGGCTTCACCATCGCGAGCCCCGGGATGAAATGTCCGGCCGCGAAAGCAAATTGAAAATGCAACTTGTGCGGCAAGCGGTGGCGCTGGCAGTAATTTTTATTATTGCGTTCGCGACGCTGTGGGGTTTCTATCGGTTCCGCCACGCGCCGCGGCCGCGCGGATACGAAATGTCGGAATCGCTCTCGGCCTTCATACAGGATGGCCTGCAGTATCGTCACGCCCGCGGCCTCATGTTGACCCGCGTGATCCCGCTGCTGGCATACGTGCTGCCGAAATCCTATGTGTACGGCATGGCGGACATTGCCATCGACAACTCCGCGGGCCGCACAGCCTATGTTTTCGGCCGGCTCTATACCACGGGAAAGTGGTTCTACTTTCCGGCTGCGTTCGTGGTTAAAGCCACGCTGGGGTTTTTGCTCCTCCTTCTTCTCACAATTCCGGCAGCTGGCTATCTGTGGCGCGAGAAAAGGCGCGAGACGCTCTTTCTGCTGATTCCCGCGATTTTCTTTCTTGCCGTGAGCATGACTTCGAAGCTCAATTTCGGCATCCGGCACCTACTTCCGATTTTTCCGCTGCTGATCGTGCTCGCCGTGGGGGCCGCGTGCTGTCTCGCCAGCCGCAACCGCGTGTGGCTTTGCGCCATCGTTCTGCTCGCGGCATTTCATTGTGCTTCATCGGTGCGCGCGTTTCCGTATTATCTTTCCTATTCGAACGAAGCGTTTGGCGGCCCGCAGCAAACTTACGGCTATCTTCTGGATACCAACTCGGACTGGGCACAAGGCTTGATCGACGACCGCGATTATCTGGCGCGCAAACACATTACCGATTGCTGGATAGATTACTATGGCCCGCTGGACCCGGACTACTACGGCGTTCCGTGCAAAGTGTTGGCACTGTATCCAAGCAAACGTGCTGGCGCGCTTCCCCTCCCCTTCGAAGGAACGCTCATCGTTAGTGTGGCGGATTTTATGGGTTACGCATGGGGCCCGCCCGAAATGGATCCGTTTGGGACGCTTCATCACGTGCAGCCGGTCGCGCGGCTCGGCGGTCACAGCCTCGTTTTCCAGGGCCACTTTGAATTGCCGGTGCCTTCGGCCGAGAGTCATGCGGCAATGGCACAGATTCTCGCCGGTGAGGGACGCGTGGAGGAAGCCCTGGCCGAAGCGCGTGCGGGCGTAACACTGGCTCCGCAAGCGATGGATACGCACCTGTCACTCGCCCAGATTCTGGTACAAGCAAAACAATTGCCCTCGGCTCGCACCGAATACTTGGAATCGATACGCCTGGCCGAAACGCAGGGTGAAGGTTATTGGTGGGCTTCCATCGGAGTCGCCCGCCAGGGGCTTGCACAACTCAATGCTCCACATTGATTGCCAAGTGCAGGTAAGTTCGTATAATCGGTAACTGACCCACTACCGAGAATTTCGCCCACTTGACGAACTCGCCGTAAGTGGTTCTATAATCCGGCATCGACATATTGTGTCGATAAGGAGGTGATCCCTGAGGTACACGAAAATTTGATTCATGATTAGTAGGGAGGCGCGTGTGAGTCTGCCATGCGCCTCTTCTACCTCTGCAGCTTTTATCAAGACTTTGGCCCCAGCTGAGTGAACCGCCATCCCACACATGCTTCGCATCCGGATAAAAGATGGACCCCTTTCGATTCTATGCCCCTGGACGAGCGAGTTTGTGCGCTCCGAACCTGGGAATGTAGGCCGAAAACGAAGGGCTGAGGAACAAAGGTCAAAACCCGAACCTCTTCTGTACCAATCACAGAAGGGATTCGGCACCGCGGTGAGTTTCAATACGTGCCGGGCGGAAGGGTTGGTTGCCCGCCCAAACTCGGTCAAGCGTCGGAATCCGTCATCACTACCTCGAGGCTGACGGAACCGTTATTGTTCTGACAACACGGCTCGTTTCGCTAGCCTTTACGATCAGTCAAGGATGGTAAGTTGGAGTGAAAGCTGCCTTGGGGCCTCGATGGCCAAGAGCATGAGTACGATGGAGATGCTCGGACGATCAGGAGGAGCGCGATGAACGCACGTGTCACAGGTTTGGCGTCTCACATCAGGAAAAGCCTCGCGGGCTGCAATTCACACTGGTATGTCTGGCTGCTATGTCTTCTCACTTTGGCTCCGGGCAATTCTGCGGTCCAAGCCCAGAGCGCGATCGTGTTGGTAGGTTCGGGGTCGAGCGTCCCGGCGCCGCTTTACACTCGATGGACGCAGGATTACGGAAAGCGTAGCGCCAAGATTCAGTTTCGATATGTTCCGATTGGCACTGGCGAAGGGATCAAAGAGATCTCTCGTGGCGCTAGCGATTTTAGCGCGGGGGAAGCTCAGCTTACCGAAAAAGAGCGAAAAGAGGGCGGCTTGATCGAACTGCCGGCGGTTCTGATCGGAATCGTACCCATATACAATCTTCCCGATATCCACCAGGAGCTTCGGCTCTCCGGAGAAGTATTGGCGGGGATTTTTCTGGGCGAGATAAAGACGTGGAATGCGCCACAGATCGCGAAGCTCAACCCTGATATTACTTTGCCAAACCTGCCGATTCAGGTGATCAACCGGCCTGCGGGAAAAGGCTCCAACTACGTTTTTACCGATTTCCTGTCCAAGGCGAGTTCGAAATTTCGCTCTCAAGTGGGAGTGAGTTCTTCACCGAAGTGGCCAGTTGGCGATCCGGCGGAACGAAGCACAGATATGGCGGATAAAGTAAAAAACAATTCGGGGTCGATCGGCTTCGTGGAATATCAATATGCGGTGAAGGCCAGTATTCCGCAAGCGGCGGTGTTGAATGCAGCCGGCAAATTTGTGAAGGCTTCCAAGGAAGGGATTTCGGCAGCGTGTAAGGCGGCGGAAGAGCCGGGATGGAATAATTTTTCGGCTTCGCTGGCTAACGCGCCGGGAGCCGACTCCTATCCCATCAGCAGTTTCACCTGGATTTATCTGCGAACTTCATCACCTGATCCGACGCGCGCGTCCGCATTGGGCGATCTGCTGGAATGGATCTATACGGACGGGCAGCAAATTGCGGTGCAGGAAGGATACTCCGCACTGCCTTCGCAGTTGCTCACGGCGGTGAGGAAGAAAGCCAAATCTGTGCAATAGCCAGTCCGTTTTTGCGCACGCTGACATGGCGCAAATTCGCCGCGCGATTTTCTGATATTTTCAGCAGCGCCGCCAGTACTCGGTTCATCTGATAGTTCATGACATTTCCGCTCAGCCAGGCCGTCTTCCTGTTTTTTACCGCAGGGATCGCAGGAATTCTGAACGCATTAGCGGGCGGCGGCAGCTTCATTTCTTTCCCCGCGCTGTTGTTCACCGGTGTTCCGCCGGTGCAGGCCAACGCTACTAATACGGTGGCGCTTTGGCCTGGATTGGCCGCGAGCACTTTTGCTTACTTAAGGCGGTTGAACGTACCACGGCGGCTATTGATCCCACTCCTGGTGACCAGTATTGCTGGAGGCTGGGTCGGAGCGCTGCTGCTGCTGAAAACTCCGCAGCGCACTTTTCTGCACTTTGTTCCGTGGCTGTTGCTGAGCGGTACGTTACTGTTTGCGTTCGGCAATAAGATTCGGGCAATCGCAGGCAAAAGCGCTGTGAGTGATGACCTTCAGAAAGTTTCGTGGCGAGCAATTGCGGTGTGTTCCTCGATTGAGTTGGTTTTGGCAGTTTATGGAGGATATTTTGGTGCGGGGATCGGATTTGTGATGTTGGGAATGTTTGCAGCACTGGGAATGCGGGACATTCATGCCATGGGCGCGATCAGAACTTTGCTCGCGGCAGCGATCAACGCGGCGGCAGTGGTGGCTTTCATCGTGGCGGACGCTGTTTTGTGGATGCAGTTTGCAGTGATGGTAGCGGGTGCACTAGTAGGCGGGTGGTTCGGGGCGCATTACGCGCAGAAAGCCGATCCGGGGAAGGTGCGGGCCTTGGTGATCGGCGTGGGGCTGGCCATGAGCGCGTACTTTTTTGTGACCGCACGCTAGGGTGCGCTAGACCTGGAGACTCTATTGCTGGCAGCCAGAAGTTATGCTGAAATCGCCGCGTTTCCATCGGCGAAAGAGTGGAGGAGATGGCTTGCGAAAAATCACGAAAATCCACAAGGAGTCTGGCTGCGATTTTTCAAAAAGAGATCTAGGGTTGCGTCGGTGACGCACGCCGAAGCTTTAGCCGAGGCGCTTTGTTACGGCTGGATCGACGGCCCGCTCAAAAAGCATGACGAGGAGTCCTGGCTTCATAAATTTGTGCCGCGGCGGCCAAAAAGCCTTTGGTCCAAGCGTAATCGAGAAATTGTGGAGCAGCTGACCGAAGCCGGCAAAATGATGGCGGCGGGATTGAAAGAAGTAGAAGAGGCCAAAGCGGACGGCCGATGGGATAAAGCGTATGATTCGCCGAGCAAGATGACCGTGCCGGACGATTTCATGAAGGAGCTTTCCAAAAACAAAAAAGCGCGGACGTTCTTTGAGACATTAAATAAAGCGAACACTTATGCGATCTCGTGGCGTTTGCAAACCGCCAAGAAGCCCGAGACGCGGGAAAAACGCATGAAGACAATCATTGAAATGCTCGCGGCGGGAAAACCATTGCACGGCAGAAAATGACCAATATTGTGATGCCCATCCGAAGGAAGGAAGCAAGGTTGAAGGACGTTTTTTATCGCAAGCTACGGGGTAAGCAACGGCCTGACGATCCTTCAGAAGTAGAGGCCGGCAGTACGCGTTGCCACCGGAGAATCGTTGAGTTTCACTATAGGCCTAAACAGGCTCTATAAGATGACCGAGCCCGGGTTCTATACGCTGGATGTTAGCCGAATCAGTGAGAAAGATAACGTAACAGTAGTTCACGCCAAGACTCTGACTCTGAAGATCTTGCCATAGCAGGCAGCAGGTAGATTGGGAAAGGCCGAAGATTTCTTGTGAACGCGTACTAGGTCTTCAGTGCTGTCCGCGCCGCGCGTTTAAGTACTTTTAGGTGTTTGACTCTGCATGGATGCCCTGCCATTATGTCGCGATGCTTGGCTGAAACCTCGAAGTGGCCGGGCAAATTGGGTTTTGAAACGCCACGTTCAACATATGAACTACGCGCCAAGTGATTTGAATCCCGAGAAGGACCTCCCGAAAGGCTTCTTTGATTTTTTGTTGCCGCTGCACAAACAATTCACTCCTTGGCAACAAAAGCTAGCCAAAAAGCGCGGAGAAGTTTTGGAGAAGTCGCATGGCGGAAGTCCGCCGGACTATTTGTTGGCGTCGGAAGCAACAACTTCCGACTGGCGAATCGAGGTGCCGGACTGGTGCGCGGACCAGCGCAACCAGATGACCGGGCCAGCGGATGACGCGGAGTTGACGGTAAAGCTGCTGAACTCCGGATCTCCCGCGGTGATGATCGATCTGGAAGATTCCACAGCCAACAAATGGGAAAACATACTGTTGGCGGTGAAAAATACGGTCGCCGCGTACAAATATGAACTGAGCTACGACGACAAAAAGCGCGGGAAAAAGGTCACCGTGCAGCGGTCGAAAACGGTGACCTGGGTGCGCCCTCGCGGGCTGCACATCAGCCAGGGCGGAGTGACGAAGGGCGAGATTATGTCCGCTTCCCTTTTCGATCTGGCGCTGATTTGGTACCAGATCGATCCGGCCTGGTTGCCCCACAATTTTTCCGTGTACATCCCCAAGAGCGAGTCTGCGGAGGAAGCCTTCTGGTGGCGCGACCTGTTCCAGGCGCTGGCCAAATCCAAAGGTCTGCCGAAGGATTACATCAAGTGCATGGCGCTGGTGGAAGCACACCCGCTCGCCTATCAGATGGAAGAATTTCTTTTCAACCTGCGCGAGCACTGCCTGGGATTGAACCTGGGGCGCTGGGACTACATG
>Ga0073928_10008070_pt1 | contig 13347 bp, 12 predicted proteins | sample PaiPotPPA55metaG_FD_76969 | JGI IMG/M metagenome (GOLD analysis project Ga0073928, IMG submission 76969) | Iron sulfur acid spring bacterial and archeal communities from Banff, Canada, to study Microbial Dark Matter (Phase II) - Paint Pots PPA... ...
TCGGTGCCTGCACGCCTTCCACCACAACCGGCTGCTTCATCGATAGCTCGCTGTCGGGCGGCGTCAAGAGCGGCTACACTTTCACGCTCGCTCTTGGAGCTGCAGGCGCAAACGTACCGCTAAACGACTACAGCATACTTGCGGCACCCACGGTCCCGAATCAGAGTGGAACTCGGTACTTTTGCTCCTTTGAAGATGCCGTTGTGCGCTCTTCATCGGCGATCCTGGCCAACCCGTGTCCTCCTGCGACTCCGGCGCTTCAGTAGTCATTAGTCATTACTCAGTTTGGCGAAGTACCTGGGGGAGGGTACAAGCCAGAGAGCAGCGAGCGCGAGTTCGCTGCTCTTTCTTGTTATTTGACTTCCTGTCTTTTGGCACGGGCGCGTCCCGAAAGCGAATGACAGAAATTGTCATAGGAGGCAAGCTTCACGGTTAGAACGACCCCTTCCCGCATCTTTCCTGCCACCCATACATTGAAAACAGGCATGTTAAGGTGATCCACGAGACGGGCAATCGGCCCCAAACGTGCCTACAAACTATAGCGGTCTCATGGCGGATGTCTGAAGTCATATCCGCCGTGTAAGGCAAAAACTAACCGCCGTCCGACAGGATCAACCGCAATGCGAAAACAGAAGGGTTTCTCACTTATCGAGTTGTTGATCGTGGTGGCGATCATCCTGATCATCGCAGCGATTGCTATCCCGAACCTGCTGCGGGCCCGCATGTCGGCCAATGAGGCCTCAGCGGCAGAATCCGTCCGAGCCATCAATAACGCCGAAGTCTCTTATAACGTCGCGTATTCGAACGTTGGCTTTTCAACCTCGCTGCCTGCTTTGGGCGGGGCAAGCCCTTGCACACCATCGAGCAGCACCGGTTGTTTTATCGATGCCGTTCTCGCAAACGGAAATAAGGCCGGTTATTCCTTTGCGGTGCAGGTGGGTTCCATCCCTGCTGCAGGTGGTTTAAATCTCTCATACAGCGTCATCGCAAGCCCTCAGGCGTTCGCTGTTAGTGGTTCGCGGTACTTCTGCTCTTTTGAAGACTTTGTTCTGCGCTCATCAAGCGCGGCTATCGCTCCACCGTGCGTCGGGACAGTTTTGGCTCTTCAGTAATGGTGGCATTGTCCCGGTAAGTGGGCAGGCGCAAGCCGGACCCAACGACAGGATTCGTTGTTCGTGCAGAACGATCTGTTAAGAAGTTACGAAGGTACTTAGAGACTCTCCACAGCGCATCGCCTCTGGTTGTGGTCCTCGTATAATTGCTCCATATATGCCGCTGAAATCGGAAGCGTCGCTTGCCCCTGCGATGGAACCTAGCACCACAACCCAAAGCTTATTCTCGTCCCCACGAAAACGTAGCGTTGTCCTCTGCCTGTTACTGGCTCTTGCCACACTCGCTGTTTACAATTCCGTTGTTCACAATGCGTTTATCAATCTTGATGATAACGATTACGTAACTAATAATAAACACGTTCAAGCGGGTCTGAATGCGGCGACGTTCAGATGGGCATTGACCACTTACGACGCTGAGAATTGGCACCCGCTGACCTGGTTCTCGCACGCCACTGACTGGCAGCTGTTTGGAAAGAATGCTGCCGGACATCATTACACGAGCGTTCTCTTCCATGCCTTAAATGCCGTGCTTCTGTTTCTGCTGCTGCAGAGCGCGACCGGTTTCACGTGGCGCAGCCTCATGGTCGCGGCGCTATTTGCGCTGCATCCGGTGAACGTAGAATCGGTGGCGTGGGTGGCGGAGCGCAAGAACGTCCTGAGCATGATGTTCTTCCTGCTTGCTCTATTGGCCTATGATTGGTACGCCGAACATCCTTCGGTCCGACGATATAGCGCGGTAGCGCTGCTCTTCATCTTGGGGCTGATGGCGAAACCTCAGATCATCACCTTGCCCTTCGTTCTGCTGCTTTGGGACTATTGGCCACTGCAACGCTTTGGGTTTGGCCAGATCAGTGAAGTGCCGCCCCGTTTCGCACAGGGATCGGTTCGAAGGCTGGTTCTCGAGAAACTACCTCTGTTGCTTCTTTCCGCTGCCGACGCAGTTGTTACTATACGCGCGCAACATACCGCGGTTCATACCGCAATGGCAGAGTATTCGTTTCACACGCGGCTGGCGAATGCAATGATTGCCTACTCCCGCTACGTGGCTCACGCCTTCTGGCCATTCCGGCTGGCGCCTGCGTATCCTCTGCTTGACGATGCCATCCCCTTAGCGCGAGTTCTAACGGCGTGCGCATTCCTGCTGCTGGTGACGGGTTTGGCATTGGCATCGCGGAAGCGCTACCTTCTGGTGGGCTGGTTGTGGTTCCTGGGCACGCTGGTCCCGATGATCGGAATCGTGCAGGTGGGCAATCAATCCATGGCCGACCGTTATGCCTATATTTCGTTCATTGGCCTATTTTGGATGGCGATTTGGGTTATTGCGGAAACGGCCCAGGAGTGGCGGATTTCTCTGCGGTGGATTGCGGTGCCGGCGTGCCTGCTGCTCGCAGGCACGGCTATTCTCACCATTCGACAGGTCAGTTACTGGCATGATAGCGAGACCTTGTGGAGGTATACGCTTAGCGTCACCCAGCGCAATTTCATGGCGCACACCTATCTGGCTGGAGAATTCACTAAGGAGAACAAGCACGAAGAAGCTATCGCCGAATACACTCAAGCCGAGCAATTCCATCGGTACCCGCTAGAACAGGTCGGCTACTTCGCCGACTATGAGCTACGCCATGAGCACATTTCCGGCGCCATCGCAGACGCGCGCCGTGTCCTTCAAGGCACAAATGACCGAGACGCGCGCGAAATGGCATTCCGAGACTTGGGAATCGCAAACACCAAGCTTGGTAAGGCGTCGGAGGCAAGAGAGAACTATAACCAGGCGCTACAAATCGACCCGCGTGACCCCTTCGCCTTAATGGGGATGGGTTTGCTGGCCTATCGCGATACCGACTTCCGAGCTGCGGCGGACTTCTTTTCCCGTGCGGCTGCGGTCGAGCCTATTGATTTTCACTATCTGCTAATGGCCGCCGCCTTGCAGAAATGCGGGCGACAGGCCGAGGCAGATACTGCCTATGCACAAGCACGCCGCGCGTCCTTGGATTGGGCAGAAGCGCAAAAAAAGGCTGATTGGTTTCTCTCCAACTAAGGTTGATGCCAGTGACCTCCGTAACTGCGCAGCAGTCTAAAAGCCCACTCGCTTGCATATAATATTTTCGTAAATGACTCAGTAAATACTCACTAACAGCACACTTGAACATGGCCGCAATCGAAATCCTTGGACTGGAAAAGACATACATGGTGGGCTTCTGGCGCAAGCGTCCCAAGCGCGCTTTGCAGCCGCTTCATCTTACCGTCGAAGAGGGAGAAATTTTCGGTTTTCTCGGTCCCAATGGCGCGGGCAAAACCACGACCTTAAAAATGCTCATGGGACTCGTATTCCCAACCGCCGGGACGGCTCGAATCCTGGGTCATGAATGGAGCGATCCCGAAGTCAAAGCGCAAATCGGATTCCTTCCCGAGCAGCCCTATTTCTACGACTATCTGACTGCCCACGAATTGCTCGAGTACTACGCCCAACTGTCCGGAGTTCCGGGCAAAGAGCGCAAGCGCCGGGTCGAGGAGGTGTTGCAGCGCGCGGGTCTGACCGACATAAAGGGAGTGCAGCTGCGTAAATTTTCCAAAGGCATGCTGCAGCGGGCCGGGATCGCGCAGGCAATTTTGCACAATCCCAAGCTGGTCTTTTTCGACGAGCCGATGTCGGGCCTGGATCCGCTGGGCCGCCGCGAAGTTCGCGACCTGATGGAACAACTCAAGCAGGAAGGCAAGACGGTATTCTTTTCGACTCACATCCTGTCCGACGCCGAGGCTCTCTGCGATCGCGTCGCCATTATTTACAAAGGCGAATTGCGGGGTGTGGGTGCGGTGGCGGATTTGACTTCTACCGTACAGGGTAAGGTGGAAGTAATCTGGCAAGGGACGCGAATCCCGGCTTCCATGAAGGCCCTGGGTGCCGAATGTCATGTTACCGGAGATACCGTCCGCGCGGTCCTTCCGGAAAATCAGCAGGATGCCGCCATCGACTCCCTGCGCCGCGAACGCATTCGCCTGATCGCCATCACCCCGCTCCGCACCTCGCTCGAAGCCTATTTCGTGGAGAAGTTGCAGCACTCCCAAACTACCGCGGGGAAAATATCATGAGCCTACGCATGATTTATATCGCTTCCAACACGTTCCGCGAAGCGGTTCGCGATCGCGTGCTCTATAACCTGATCGCCTTCGCCCTGCTGCTTTCGGGCGCTGCCGTTTTCGTGGGCCAGATTTCCATCGACATTGAGCGACTCGTTGTTATCAACCTCGGGCTCACGGCAGTTTCTCTCTTCGGCATCGTCATTGCCATCTTCATTGGCATCGGACTGGTTTCGAAGGAAATCGAGAAGCGCACTCTGTACACGGTTTTGTCGCGCCCCGTCCGCCGCTGGGAGTTCATTGTCGGGAAGTTCCTGGGCCTGGCCGGAACGCTGGTCGTGAACACGTTCTTTATGGCCATCGGAGTCTTCGGCGCGCTGCTGTATGTTTCCCATAAATTCTCCGCGGCCGACGCGCTAATCCTGGTCGCGCTTTATTTCATCATCCTCGAATTCCTGATTATCTGTTCCCTGGCGCTGTTTTTCTCGTCCTTCTCCTCGCCGCTGCTTTCCGCCGTCTTCGCATTCTCATTGTTCGTGATTGGCAGCTTCGCCGACGACCTGCGGGGCTTCGCCGCCCTCACTCACGGCGTCACCCGCTGGTTCGCCACGGCAGCCGCATATCTGGTGCCGAACTTCTCCGCGCTCAACGTGATTAGCGCGGTCGCGCATCAGCAACCGCTCGCTGGGCGACTCATCCTGCAGAATTCGCTCTACGCACTGTTCTACACCGCGATGGCCTTGAGCAGCGCCGTCCTGATCTTCGAGCGCAGGAACCTGAAATGATGTTTCCGGTTCCAGAGCGGAAGTCCATCAGATGACCGCGACACGGCGCACCACCACCATCGCCTTTGTTTGTCTGGCCTTATCCATGGTTGCATGCGTCTTTCTGTTACGGCACATGGATCAGATCGGTCCTCAAGCTACGATCGAGGACGCGCTTTACATCAACTCCCCGAGGATGATCAAGCGCGCCAGTCTGGGTTTCGAAGGCGTGATGGCGTGTATCTATTGGACGCGGACCGTGCAGTACTTTGGACATCGCCACTTCAACGCTGCCCACACTTACAACGAGCTGGCTCCATTGCTGGAGATCACCACCGCGCTCGATCCACAACTGCTTCCGGCCTACCAGTTCGGCGCCAGCTTTCTCGCACCCGCTCCACCGAACGGCGCCGGAGAACCCGAGCGAGCCATTCAACTGATGGAGTATGGCATCAAGAACAATCCAAGCAACTGGCAGCTTTACTACGACCTCGGTTTCGTTTATTACACCGAGGTCAAGGACTACAAGAAAGCCTCCCAGATTTTCGCCCAGGGCTCGAAGGTTCCCAACGCTCATCCGGTGATGAAGGTCTTGGCCGCTCAGATGGCGGAGCACGCCGGCGAGTTCTCAACCGCACGTCTACTGTGGAGTGCCACCTACGATTCCAGCCGCGATCCCGACATTCGTAAGAGTGCTCTCGAACATCTGCGCGCGATTCGGGTGGACGAGGACGTGACTCACTTGCAATCCGCCGTCACTGTCTTCGGAAAGCGCAACGGCCGGCTTCCGAGCAGCATCGGGGAACTTGCTCTCGCAGCACATTTACCCGGCATCCCCGCCGATCCCGACGGCCATCCCTACCGTCTGACTCCCGAAGGCCATGTCGAAGTCGAAAATCCGGACGATTTCAAGTTCCTCACCAAGGGTATGCCGCCCGGGTACAAGCCACCCGCATTGCCTCAACTCCACGTCGAGCATAATCAGTAGTCCGCGCTTTGATCAAGATATCCAGTCAGCTCGTATCATGTGAGAACGTTTCTCTTTTCTCTCCATGGAGTCAATTCCTGAAATCAGCGTGTGGCGAACCGCATGGCGATGGTGGAGATTCGCCGCCTCCTACGAGGGCTACTTCCTTGCAACACGCCGCCTTCTCGGAGTGTTGTGGGAGTTCGCGCGCGACTCCACTCCAGAGCGTCTGCGGCAACGCTTTGGCGATGCCGACTACGACTGGGACTACCGCGTTAACACGACCAGCGGCGCGGTAGGGTGGCGGGACCGGTTGCTGGGTGAGTTCCATTCCGCTTACCAACCGACCGAACCGGCGGCGTTTCACGAGATGCTCAACGCGTTGCAGTCGTCGAATCCCGGCCAGCCGGTTCTTAACTTCCGCGACTTCACCTTCATCGACCTCGGCTCAGGAAAGGGGCGCACGCTTCTACTGGCATCGGACTATTCCTTTCACCGAATCGTAGGTGTAGAGCTTCTTCCGTCGCTGCATCAAATTGCGCAGCAGAACCTGCGGCAGTACAAGAGCGAAACGCAGAAATGTTTCGATCTCGAATCGATCTGCGCCGATGCCACCACGTTTCATTTTCCCGAGCAGCCGCTCGTGATTTTTCTCTTCAATCCGTTCCCCGAGTCGGGAATGCGGCAGGCGATTTTGAACCTGGAACAATCTCTGCACAGTCAACCCAGACCGGTGTATGTGATCTATCACAATCCGCTGCTGGAACATGTCCTAAGTGAGAGCGCGATGCTACGAAAGATAGCTGGCACGCACCAATATTCAATGTTCGGCAATTAGTAATCCTCAAAGATGAGCCCCAGGCAAACTGTTACAATTTAGTAGGAATTATTCCCGGCAAGCTTGCCCGTGACTCCTTTCCGAGTCTGTGTGAGGGTGCTTACACGTTGGACGGGTCCAGACGACCAGTCATGGAGATGCGAGTTCCTTTCCGCCTTGCCATTTCGCTCTTAGTAACGACCGCTCTTCTGCAGGTTGCGGGTTTTGCGGCTGATGTTAAGGCACTGGCGGCGGCGGTCGATAGCCATTACAACCATTTGCGCTCGCTTCAGGCGGAGTTTACCGAGTTGTATCGCGGCTCCGGGATGGAGCGGACCGAGTCGGGAAGCCTGTGGCTGAAAAAACCAGGCAAGATGCGGTGGGAGTACCGTTCTCCCAAAGACAAGCTCTTTGTCAGCGATGGGAAAGATGCGTGGTTTTACGTCCCAGACGACCGGCAGGCCCGGAAGACGGCGGCAAAAAAACTGGAGGATGTCCGGTCTCCGCTGGCATTTATGCTCGGTAAAAGCAAACTGGAGAAAGAGTTGCAGGGATTATCTCTAGCTCCAGATGTACTGCCCCTGCAGTCCGGTGATGTGGTGTTGCGGGGTGTGCCCCAGGCGCTGGCAGATCGAGTGAGTGAGATTTTGCTGGAGATCACGCCCGAGCATGAGATTACGCGAATCGTCATTCAGGAAGTGGATGGTGCGGCTACGGAATACCGCTTCGGCGAAATCAAGGAAAACCTGGCGATAGCGGACGGGCGGTTCCAATTTAAGCCTCCGCCGGGAACTGAGACGGTGGAGGAGGGATTGGGGCCGCCATAGGGAGCTAGCAGATGCTCGCTTCGCTTGGCGGACAGCCAGAGGCGGCTGCCTCTGCGCCAGCTTAGTTACTTACGTCCGGTAACCGGGTGTTTTGAAGCTGCTCCGCGGCTTAGAATGGTAATGGGAATGTTAGACTGAGGCCGGAGTGGTGTACTCGGGAAACGACAGAAAAATCTGCAAATGGCGGAATTTGTAATAAAAATCGCGGACGATCGCGGGCGCGTTCAGCAACACATCGAGCACGGCTACTCGGAAGCCGAAGTGCGCGACCGCTTCTCGCAGCAGGGCTACCTCGTCTATTGGGTAAAGCCCCAGGGAGTGTTGACGTCGGGAGTTTCGCTGCGCCGCCGGCGCAAGCTGAAGCAGGACACGTTCTTGGTGTATAACCAGCAGTTCTTGACGCTCATCCGCGCCGGACTGCCCATTCTGAACTCGCTGGAACTGCTGATCAAGCGGCAGAAAGATGCGCAACTGCGACAGATTCTTGAGAACGTCAGAGAGCGCGTGAAGGGCGGAGAGTTGCTCTCCGATGCCTTCGCGGCGCAAGGCATTGTCCCTAAGATTTACACCACAACTTTAATGGCGGGTGAGAAGAGCGGCAATATCGATGAAGTGCTGACCCGCTACATTAGCTTTCAGCGGCTGGCTATGACGTTCCGCAAGAAGCTGTTCGTGTCGCTCATTTATCCCACCCTGCTGGTCACGGTGGTAATGATCATGGTGACGTTCCTGTTCACCTACGTTGTGCCCAAGTTTGCGGAGCTGTTCAACAGCCTGGATGCAAAGCTGCCGGCGATCACGTTGTTCATGCTCGCGGTTGGGCAGAACGCGCAGAAGTATGCTCCGTTTGTATTTGTCGGGCTGGCGATTCTGGCTTTTGTACTGTGGCGCTGGAAGGATACCGATCGCGGCGCGGACCGGATTGACAGGATCGTATTGAGCCTGCCGCTGTTGGGCGACATCCGGTTGAAGCATCAAGTGGCGAGTTTTTCTCGGATGCTTTCGACGCTGCTGCAGGGCGGCCTGCCGCTGGTGCCGGCAATGGAAACCGCCGGCTCCTCCATGAGCAGCCGGCGCATCTTAAAAGGTGTGATGCGGGCAGGCATTCGCGTCCGCGAAGGACAGGGACTGGCGCCGAGTCTGGAAGAGCAGGAGATTTTTCCGGAGCTCGCGGTCGAGATGATCGAAGTCGGCGAATCCACGGGAGCGCTGCCGGCCATGCTGAACTCGGTGGCCGAATTTTATGAGGAAGATGTGCAGACCGCGCTGGGAGCATCCATGGCGCTGATCGAACCGCTGATCCTCATCGTCATGGCTATCTTTGTGGGTGGAGTGCTGATCTCCCTTTATTTGCCGATCTTCACTCTGGGCGTGCATTAAGCGGAAAGGAAAGTAGATTCCTGCCTTCGGTGGGAATGACAAAGGGTTTCGGTTGGAGCCGATAAGAAAACAGGTAAAAGAATTAAGAGAATGGCAACAGTCGACAAAAAATCGTTGTTCGTGAATGGCGGCAACGGCGGGCCGATCAGCCCCACTGGGAACGCCGTGACCGACCTGGAGCGCGCGCAAGACGTGGCGCGACGTTACCGCTGCGAATTCGTCGACCTAAGCGGCTTCGAACTGCATCACGAACTGTTCAAGAAAATTCCCGTCGAGCTGATGTTCCGCTACAAATTCGTGCCGCTGGAAGAAACCGCCGATGGGAAGCTCGCCATTGCCATCGCCGATCCCAGCCAGCTGATGATGATCGACGAAATCAGCCTGCTGTTGAAGCAGCGCATCATCACCAAAGTTTCGACCCTGAAGCAGATCGACAACATCCTCACCAAGACCGAGCAATCGCAGCGCGTGCTCGAAGAAGCCAGCGAAGGCTTCCAGATTATTCGCGAGGACGAGAACACTGGCGCCGAAGAGACCTTATCCATCGACAAGCTGACGGCGACGGGCGACACCAGTCCCATCATCCGCCTGGTCGATACTACGATTTTCACCGCGCTGCAGCGGCGCGCTTCCGACATTCACATTGAAACCCGCGACGACTCGGTAGTCATCAAGTTCCGCATCGACGGCGTGCTTACGCAAGCCATGCCGCCCATCGGAAAGGAGCATCACTCCACCGTAATTTCGCGTATCAAAGTCATGAGCGAGCTCGATATTTCCGAGCGGCGCGTGCCCCAGGACGGCCGCTTTCGGGTGAAATATAACGGCCGCGCCATCGATTTCCGCGTCTCGATCATGCCGTCGATTCATGGCGAAGACGCTGTGCTGCGCGTGCTCGATAAAGAGTCGATGAGCGAGAAGTTCCGCACGCTGACCCTCGACGTTGTTGGGTTCGACGAAGATGACCTGCGCAAGTTCCGGCGCTACATCAAAGAGCCTTACGGCATGGTGCTGGTCACGGGGCCTACCGGCAGCGGCAAGACGACTACGCTCTACGCCGCTGTCAACGAAATCAAGACCGACGAAGACAAGATCATCACCATCGAAGATCCCGTGGAGTACCAGCTGCGCGGCATTACGCAAATCCCGGTGAACGAAAAAAAGGGGTTGACATTCGCCCGCGGCCTGCGTTCGATTTTGCGCCACGATCCGGACAAAATCATGGTCGGCGAAATCCGCGACACGGAGACGGCGCAGATTGCGATTCAGTCGGCGCTGACCGGGCACCTGGTATTCACCACGGTTCACGCCAACAATGTGGTCGACGTGATCGGGCGGTTCCTGAACATGGGCGTCGAACCTTACAACTTTGTTTCCGCACTGAATTGCATTCTGGCGCAGCGGCTGGTGCGGTTAATCTGCGAGTCCTGCCGGACCGAAGTCCACTACTCGCCGGATATTTTGGAGGCGAGCGGGCTCGATCCCGCGCAGTGGGGCAAAGTTCCGCTCTACGAGGGGCCGGGTTGCATTGAATGCGCGGGTACCGGATTTCGCGGACGAACTGCCATTCACGAACTGCTGGATTTGAGCGACCGCGTGCGCGAGATGATTCTGGCCAAGAAGCCGACGTCAGAAATCCGTCGCGCCGCCCGCGACGAGGGCATGCGCTTCCTGCGCGAATCGGCGCTGGATAAAGTGCGTCTGGGAATGACCACGCTGAAAGAGATCAACAAGGTCACCTTCATCGAGGCCATGCGGTAAGGAGTAGCGCCGCCGTCCCGGCGGCTCTCGTGGAGCTCCACCTGCGAGAGCAAGTTGCTCTCGCGACAGCCGGCAAGATGCCGGCGCTAGGTTTTCTTTGAGTGCCATTCCCGCTATTGCATTTGTGAGTGATTCGAGTTCTGATTTAAAGAGGAGTTTTTTTTAAGGGCCTGTGCGGAAATGAATTCAACTTCAAATACACCAAAGCCTAAGCTGGCCTGCGAAATTGCCGCTGACCGGGTACTTGCGGGGCGGCTTACCGAGCACGGAGAAGGCCTGGAGGCGTCGGCGTCGCGCGAACTCGCGCCGGGAAGCGTGGTTCCCGACCTGGTGGAAAACAATCTGCGACAGCGCGAGGCGGTGCGAGCCGGGATTGAAGCGGTGTTGGGCGGCGTCGCGGGACGATCCAAAGACGTGATTGCAATTGTGCCCGATGCCGCCGTCCGAGTGATGCTGGTGGAATTCGATACATTGCCGTCCGATCGCGACGAAGCCCTTGCCGTGGTTCGGTTTCGGCTCAAGAAATCTCTTCCTTTCGACGTGGACAAGGCGAAAGTGTCCTACCACGCGCAGAAAGTCAACGATGAAGTGCGAGTGGTCGCGGCCGTAGCGATGGCGAGCGTGATTGATGATTACGAATCCGCGTTTCGCGCCGCCGGGTACGATCCCGGCCTGGTGTTGCCGTCTACGCTGGCGGCGCTGGGAGCGGCGGACGCCAAGCGGCCGACGCTGGTGATTAAAGTGGACGCCCATACCACCAGCATCGCGATCCTCAACGAAGATCAGTTGCAGTTGTTCCGCACGCTGGAAAATACGCGCGGCGTGACCATTACGGGCGAGCAACTGGCGGAGGAAGTCTATCCTTCCGTGGTGTTTTTTCAGGACACCTACCGTTTGAACATCGAGCGAATTTATGTGGCAGGACTGCCGGAGTCAGGTGGCGCGGCGCCCGCGCTGCGCGCCCAGACCGGAGCCGAAGTACAGGAATTGGTAGCTTCCTCGCAACTGGGAGCGTCGGCGGGCGGTTCGGTGCCGCGCTGGCGGATGGCAGGAGTGGTGGGAGCTCTGATCGCGTAGCGGCGGACGAATGCGTCCGGGGCTAGGGAACTGAATTTATGCGTCTCGATATCAATCTCGCAAGCCAGCCCTACGAAGATGCCCGGCAGTTTTGGGTGCGCTGGGGCACGGCGGTGGCCGCGGTAGCAGTGCTCACGCTGGTGCTGCTGGCGCTTGATGTCACAGGCTGGATGAACGCACGCCGGGATCGGGCGGCGATCGCGGAAAAACGCGCGATGATTGCCGATCGCGACCAACTCCGCGCCAACGCCGAGAGAATTCTCAGCCTTCCGCAAAACCGCAGCACCCGCGATCAATCGCAGTTTCTCAACGAACTGATCGAGCGCAAGGCCTTCTCGTGGACTCGGGTACTGGAAAATCTGGAGAAGGTGATGCCGCCGCGAGTCCACTTGATGTCGATCAATCCGCAACTGGATGAGGACAATCAGCTCGGGTTGAAGATGACGATAGCGGGCGATTCGCGGGATCGCGCCATCGAACTGGCGCGCCGTATGGAGGAATCGCGCCGCTTCGCGCAAACCAATATCATTCAGGAGCACTCGGAAAAGACCGCGAGTGGCGACACCGAAGAATTTGACATTGTGGCGATTTACGTTCCTGAACCACTGGCCGCGGCCGCAGCGTCGCCGAAGACGGAAATGAAATCCAAGTCCAACATGAAATCGAAGATAGCGAAACCTAAGACGGCAATTCCGAACCGGAGCCCGCGCTAATGCCGGACCTGCGGCGAACCCGGAAGAACTTGAAGACCGCGATTGCCATCATGGCGGGCGTGGATCTGTTGGCTGCGGTGATGTACTTTTCACCGCTGGTAGGTTCGGCGGAATCGCGCCGGATGGAGTTGAATGAATTACAGACGGAGTTGAACACTAAAACGCGCCAAGTGGCGCCGCTTAAGGATCTTCCTCAGAAAGTGGTGCTGGCGAGTCATCAGATTAACGACTTTTATAAGAGGCGCTTCCCTTCCCAAAGCTCGCAGATTGTGACCGAGTTTGGCAAGCTCGCCGCCGGGAATAGTGTCGCGATTGAGACGGTAAAATATAAGTTGGAAACAGCAGAGACGGGCGGCCTGCAACCGGAAGAGATTGACGCGAATCTGGCTGGCAACTACACGTCGCTGGCGCGTTTCATCAACGCGCTGGAACGAGACGAGATGTTCTTCATCATCGACAGCGTGACCCTGGGCGGCCAACCGCAGGGGGCGGTCAAGTTGAGCATGAAGGTCGAGACATACCTGAAGGCGGGAACGTAGTGCAACTGGGACTGGAAAACAAGAAGAAGACGACGTGGGCCGCGGTGCTCGCGGTGGTGGCGCTTTTGGCGGTGGCGTATGAGTTCATCCCATTTTTCACGGGATCGTCGACGCCGACTTCCAGTGCGCAGGCGGCGGCTCCCCTTGCCCCGCGAGCGACGACGCGTCCTGGAAGAAAGATGGGGAAAAAGCAGCCACGCGTGGAGAACCTCGACCCGACGCTGCGGTTGGACTTGCTGGCCTCCAGCGAGAACACGAAGTACGAAGGCAACGGAAGAAATATTTTTGTGTCGCATGCGGAAGATGTAGTCA
>Ga0073928_10008071_pt1 | contig 13346 bp, 9 predicted proteins | sample PaiPotPPA55metaG_FD_76969 | JGI IMG/M metagenome (GOLD analysis project Ga0073928, IMG submission 76969) | Iron sulfur acid spring bacterial and archeal communities from Banff, Canada, to study Microbial Dark Matter (Phase II) - Paint Pots PPA... ...
CGTCTGGATACAGAACGGAGTTGTCTGGTTAACGATATTTTGGGCGTTCGGTACTAAAGCTTGAACTGCCGAGAGGTTGGTAGGCGGTGGTGGCGGAGGCGTAGTGCCAAATGGATTCGCGAATGACGAGGCGGGAGGTGCGGGAGGAAGGAACGGCACCACGAAAGGCTCTTCCACGGTTACACCAAACGGGCCGCTGATTCCCCCGCCGGCCGGTGGAGAAAGCTCCGTGAAGTATTCTCCGCGATCATAGTACATGCCGAAACCTGCGCGGATAACAAAATTTTTGAGGAAGGATGGACTGTAAACAATCCCGATGCGCGGAGCAAAGCCCCACTGGCGCCCAGTCAGCGTCGAATCGCTTACATTTTTCGAGCCGAACGCTTTGTTATTGCCGGCTATAACCAGTCCAATGTTCTGGACCACGTCGCCAGCTACATCATACGAGTAATCTTTCGAGTAAAAATTTGTTAGAAACCCGTTTTTCTCCGTAAGAGGGCCGTCCCAATCCCACCGTAAGCCGAGATCGACCGTAAGGTTTGATTTGATCTTGATCTCGTCTTGAACGTAGACGCCCACCTGATTCGCCCGGTAGTACCGGTTCGAAGACCCGTTCAAGAATGTGCTGGACTGGTTCTGATTCGAGCAAGTGTTGCTTGGACTACAAATGGAACCCAACAGAAACCCCGGAAAATCGTTAAAGTTCACTTGCGCGAGCTGGTTGTTCTGGTTGATGACGTTCAACTGCGTGTGATCCCAGCTGATGCCCGTTGAAATCGTGTGCCGGCCGTGTACCCAGTGCAAGTCGCTCACTCCTTCGAAATTATTCTGAAAGACCCCCGCGTTAGCGAAATTGCTGGTAGGGCCGACAGCGAGCGGATTGAAATTGTTGTCTGCGTTACCGATGTTCATGATGGGAAATTTAGACAGACCGAAGAGATTCATATTTATGGAGGCCGGTGTCAAAAATTGGCTCGTAGTTGCAAAAGCTTTTTCCCGAATGAATCCGAATCGTTGCTCCCAGCTAAGATTGGGAGTCAGGATGGTGGCGTTGTTGATGGAAATCGTCTGGCTCCCGGCATCTAGCGTTTGCGGAAATCCTCCCAAATTGCTCTCGGCAAACGGACTCTTATTCGGATTTCGTTGGAAGTAATACTTAACCGCGAGCCGGTCGTTCGCACTGAAATTGTAATCAATATTTCCATTCACCTGGTCCGCGACGAACAGCGAGCCCGTGCCGATAATTTGTGCGTCCGCATTTTGGTCTTGCAGTTTGTGTAAGATCACCGGATCGGTTTCCGCGCTGGGAACATAGAATTGCCCGTTCGGCAGCTTGGCTTGCAGAATTGACAGCGCCTGCGGAACAATCTGATTCGGCTGAATATTCGTGCTGAAGTCGGCATTTACGGCCGTGGCAATTCCCATCGCGCTGCGATCGTTCGTCAGGTGCGGCGGAACGGCAACCAGGGAAACGTCCAACAAGTGGTCTGCAACGCGCTGTCCCTGATAAGACGTGAAAAAGAATAGCTTGTCCTTCTTAATTGGTCCGCCGACAAAACCGCCGAAGACATTCCGATGCAATGGCGGGCGCGCTAGATTGTTGGCGTTAAAAAACCACTGGTTGGCATCAAAGCCGGCAGTCTGGAACCGTTCGTACGCACCACCATGTATATTATTTGTGCCTGACTTCGTACTGACCTCGATATGAGCTCCGCTGTTCGCGCCCTGCGATGCGTCATACATCGCTGAATTCACTCGCAATTCCTGAAGAGTTTCCGGCGGGGGGGTTGGCAGAGACTGTCCGATGGCCCCATACACGGATGTGCTTGTTACGATTTCCCCACTTGGATTACCCCCCGTATTGCTGTTTCCGCTCTCCCCGATATTAACGGCCACACGAGAAGAAGTGACCTGACTGGTGGATTTGCCATTGAAAATATTGTTGGCGTACACTCCATTAAAAGTGAAGCTGTTGCTGCTATCGCGCTGACCGTTCGCCCAGATCGCCTGATTCCCGTATCCTGCATTTGTTCCTGCGGTGTTTAAAAGGTCCGCGCTGACACCAGGACTGAGGATCGCCAATTGAGTAAAGCTGCCGGTGCCCAGCGGTAAATTGGCGATTTGCAGGTCCCCAAGAATATATCCGGTTGTGGTGTCCGTCTCGTTGAGCAACGGTGTCGCATTGACAGTAACCTGGGTGGTGAGTTCGCCGGGTTGCAATTGCACGTTAACCGTCGCCGTACGATTACCCTGTACCAGGATCTGGGGATACACCGACGCTTTGAATCCTGATTTTGAAAATGTAACCTCATACGTACCGATTGGCAGATCGGCGACGTGGAATGAACCGTCACTCTTTGTGTGAGCTTCCACCTCCAGGTTCGTGGCGACACTTCTGGCTTTCACAGAAGCGTCAGTGACTACGGCGCCGCTGATGTCGGTTACTGTGCCGTCCATCGAACCGAGTGTTTGTTGCGCATAGGAAGGAACTGCCAAAAACGCCGAGAAAATCAGACACGTCACTGCCCAAAGCACCCACTTACTCTTGGTCATCCGACGCTCCCAGGACATATTTCACCCTCGTGCGAGGCCTTGTAAACCGAGCTCCCCTCAGGTGTCAAGATGAATTCAAATGGAAGACTGTGGAAATTTCTAATTAAACGCAAAGGATTCTGTAATTTCTGTATGTAAGGAATAAGAATGTATTCTTAAAACCAAGTTACATCGCTTGCACGCTAACGGACACTCACATTCCTTCACGATTGGATATACGCAAAAGCTTGCGACAAAATCGGTCGCATAAACTGGAAGCGAAAACCGCCGAAGAAAGTAGGTCCCGACCTGAAGCCGCCCCCACTTCGCCACTCGAGTCCTTGGCACACCCTGAGTCTGGATTAACTCCTATGTAGTACTAGGAGACACTCCCGTTAGGTGCGCCAGAGCGCCGTTCAGCCCGCCAATTGCACCTTTGGATGCACCCTCCTAGACCTTCGCCTATATTCCGGGCAAACTTTGGTAGGGTAACAAGTTACGGGTGTGGCTCACCCGTTGGGGTCATAGGGCATTACGGGGTTTCACCACTTATAAAAATTATTGCGCATCAAAAGGAAAGGTGGAGGATTATGCCGAAAACAGTAGGCAATCAACTTTGGAAATCGTTCGATTGGGCGCTGTGCAAAACAGCGGGGGTAACCTTCGACACGATTCAATTCTTTAATAAATACCGCCCGAATCCCTCTTTCATTCCCAAGTGGTCTGATAAGCCGATGCTGAAATCATGGGAGAAGTCCAAACCCACCCTCGGCTGGCCGCGTACGACCGACTCGCTCTGCCCTTCTTGCGTGCATGAAGCGCGCGAAGCGATCATGAACGGCACGAAAGATTGGACCGACTTGGTGCACGAAAAGGTCGGCGAGATTAAGGCTCAGATTATCGAGCGCGACGGCCAAGTCTGGATGGTGAAAGAGTGCCCCATCCACGGCAAATGTGAAGATTTGATGGCCGCCGATTCCAAGTTTCTCGAATGGATCGAAAAGAATTTTCCCGGCCGCGATATTCCAGCGCACAACGACGAAGATATGCACCGTCACGGCTCCAGCACGATTCGCCACGGCCGCGGCTCCGTTCTAACCGTTGACCTGACCAACCGCTGCAACATGATGTGCGATCCCTGCTTCATGGACGCCAACCAAGTAGGCTACGTTCACGAGTTGAACTGGGAAGAAATTCAAGAAATCCTCGAGAACGCCACCAAGATCAAGCCGCGCCGCCAAATGTCCGTGCAGTTCTCAGGCGGCGAACCGACCATGCATCCTCGGTTCCTTGACGCCGTTCGCTTCGCCCGCAAAGTTGGTTACAACAGCGTGCAAGCCGCAACCAACGGAATCGAATTCGCCAAGAGCAAGGAATTCTGCTCCCAGGCTTTCGAAGCGGGCTTGCGTTACGCCTACCTCCAGTTTGATGGTATCGGCAACGACGCGAACAGTCATCGTCAAGTCGGCAACCTATTTGACGTGAAGTTGCGCGCCATCGAAAACATGCACGCGGCGGGCATTGACATCGTGCTAGTCACCACCATCGTTAACAACGTCAATAACGACCAGGTCGGCCCCATCGTGAAGTTCGCCATGGAGAACCCCAAGAAAATCTCTTTCGTTTCGTTCCAGCCAGTTTCCTTCACCGGGCGCGACGAAGAAATCACGCCGGAACGCCGTCTTCGCCAGCGCTACACGCTTTCTCACTTGGCCCAAGACGTCAGCAAACAGGTCGGACGAATCGAACCGACTCGCGACTGGTTCCCGATATCGCTGATCAGCCCGTTCTCTGATTTCGCTGACTTGGCACACGGCCCCGATGCCATGTGGGGACAAATGAGCTGCGGCTGCCACCCGAATTGCGGCGTGGGCACCGCAGTCATGATCAACAAGGAAAACAAGGAATGGGCGCCGGTCCCGAAATTCTTGAATGTGCCGGGCCTTGTCGCTGACATCAGCAAAGTTACAGACGCCTCGCGCGGCAAAAAATTCTCGGCGTACATGGCCGCCATGGCGCTGCTGAAGAATTATCATCCGTTCCAAGCGCCGCCGAGTTTGCGGCTCAAGGACCTCTGGAAGAAGTTTGATAAGACTTTCGGCGTACGTGGTCAGGACAAAGCTGAAAAGGTTTACGGTAAGGTCGGTCCGGATCGCACCTTGGACGACTCCATGAAGCGCCGCCAGGACCCCTGGAATTTCCTCTTCCTCGCGGGCATGTGGTTTCAGGATCTGTTCAACTACGACTTCCGCCGCACAGAAATGTGCATCATCCCGTATGCCACGCAACAGGGTGAAATTTCCTTCTGCGCTTACAACACCGGCATCGGCTGGCGCAAAATTATCGAGAACATGTACAAGAACGCGACCGTAGCTCAGTGGTACAAGGAGCACGGCAAGCACGAAATTTTCGCCAAGGGCAAGAAGGTTGACCTGCACAGTTACGAGCACACCCTCCGCATCGACGAAGATGATGCAGCCCGCGTTCGCCACCTCGAGCACGACATTCCTCTGACCGCGGCCGAAGAAGACCGCGCTCGCCGTCGCAAGGCCAACGAGGAAGCCGCCAAGGTTCGCCGCATCTACGAAGAACTCGTGCTGAAGAAGTCCACCGAAACCGTCGTCCAGATCGGCTCGATTCAGCAGATCCAGATGGCGGTTCCCGGTGCAACCGTCCAGCGGGTGCAGATTGCCGGCACCGATGGCAACGGTCACAGCAACGGAAACGGCCGCAAGAATGGAAATGGAGCAGCCGTCAACGTAGAAAAGACTACCGCCGAAGAGGCCACCGTCGCCGGCGACTAAGTTTTACGGTTTGTTCATTTGAGAAAGAGCGTCTCCCATATAGAGTGGGCGGCGCTCTTTTTTTTGGGGCGAGGGGCAACGCAATCCGGGAGTACGCCTTTGACACACGCTCTGATCCTCCCTCAACAAGCAAAGCATAGGGGTTAGAGTCCGTCAGAAACCAATGCAGTGGTATACCAAACCTAAGTGATATTTCCTGGGAGCTCTGCCCCGGTGAAAATATGGCTTACGCAGGAAACTCTGCAGAGACTCCATGGGCGGCGTGGTCAGACCCAATGGAACGGATGACTGATAGATTCAACGCCAAGACGGGCCTCCAGTACACCTGGTTCTTCAAGTTAACCGAGATGCCTCCCAACTCGACACTGACAACCTCAAAATCGTGGTTCATGTTCCATACGGACACCAGGAAGACTACGCCATAGGCACTTTTGTCCAGAAAGCGGAAGCGAGAGTTTTGGCGATAATCGGGACGGCGATCCTTTTATCTGACTTCCTCACGGACACCTAAAGCCACTAATTATTCTTCAAACGCTGCGCAAATAGCCAGGGCACCAGATCGGGTTCACTAAACGCGACGTCCCACGCAGCATGGCCAATCCCCGGGTATTCCGTGTACTTCGGATTCCCTCCTACCTGCCTCAATGACCCCACCCACTCGCGAGCTTTCTCCACCGGCACGACCGGATCAACTTGCCCCTGAAAAATCCAAACAGGTACTTTCGCCACATGCGCAATCATCGATGCATCACCGTATCCGCACAACGCGATTGCCGCGGCGAATCGCCCGGGCGAGTTGGACAGCGCGGCCCAAACCCCTTCGCCTCCCATCGATTGGCCTATTACATATACCTCCTCCGGATCGATGCTGTACTCTTTTTCAAGCGCGTCAAGAGTCTCCAGTGCCAGGCGAATCGAAACAGGAGGCGTATTCGCATGTGGCCGCGCCCACCCTTTCGTGATGTCCACCTGCGGCGCCAGAACAAACGCGTGATACTTCGCCTGATTCTCAGGCGTTGTCCAAATATGCGAACCCGGAAAATTGCTGCCGGAGATTTGTTTCAGATTATCCGAGCCGCGCCCGCCGGCGTCGTGCAGCCACAACACAACCGGATATTTTTTCGCAGCATCGTAACCGGGCGCGACGAACAGGCGGTATCGAATCGTTTCGCCCGCCGAGCTGTGGTACGACCGCGCGAGAAATCCTTCCGCCGGCACGTCCTTTGATTGCGCTTTCGCAACCGCAGCCGTAAGAAACAAAAAAATCACACTCAGAGCATAGCCCGATCGAACGAACAGTGCCTCCAGATCACCTTTTTCGCGCAGTATTGCACATCGGAAAGGTTTAAATGTGGCGCCGCGGCCTTCAGCGCGGCAGCTTTTTTGACGAGTCCGCACCGTCTCCAATTCTACTTACTGTCGGTCCGTGAGCTCTTGAAAAGATGAGGATATTCGAAAAACTCAGCGCGAATATTTCTTAGCGTAAGCCGGAGGCTCCAGCCCCGCCTTCAACCGCGGATCGGCAATCGGCGCCGAAGGCGTAATCGAAAGCGGCACCACACCAGCCCAGATAGGCAGCTGGTAATCTTCCGCGTCGTCTTTCGGCGGCCCCGTCCGAATTTTTGCGGACACTTCCGCCAGCGGCAGCGCCAGCACAGTCGTCGCCTTCAGTTCCGATTCCGTCGGCTGCCGCACATCATTCCAACGCCCGCGCACAATATGCTCGGTAAACGCTTCCAATGCCTTGATTTTTTCCGCGGGATCGGAAACCAGTGCCGCGCGCCCCAGCATCACTACCGACCGGTAATTCATCGAATGATGAAAAGCCGAACGTGCCAGCACTAAGCCGTCCAGCAGCGTCACCGTCACGCAAACTTGAATGCCTTCAGCCAGCGTCCGCAACATCCGGCTCGCCGCAGATCCGTGTATGTACAAAGTATCCCCAACTCGCGCGAACCCCGTAGGGATCACGTATGGCTGGCCATCCACAGAAAATCCGACGTGGCAAATTAATCCCTCATCAAGAATCTTAAAGACCGTTTCAGAATCGTAAGCCCCACGATCGGGCAAACGCTTCACCTGCGTTCGTCGCGTTGGCTTGAATTCACTCATCGCATCAGCCTAGGCCCGCCCCTAAAAAGCCACAAGAGCCAATCTGGTATGTGAAATCGAGCGGACTGGCGGGACCGTCCCTGGGGGAGAGGCGTTGACGCGCTACAGTTGCATTGCTGTGCGAGCGTTACGGCGAGAAAGTCAAACTCAGCCCTCGATTATTTCGGGCTCAGTCTCAACCGGAAAATTCACCGAGTTCGCAATAAAGCATTTCGCGTGCGCCGCATGGTGCAAATTGCGCGCCTTCTCAATATCGGCTCCAGGCCCCAGCGTCACTTGAGGGTGCAGCACCACTCGCGCGAAGCGCCCCGATCCGTCCGCAGCCTCTTCCATCTCCCCTTCGGCGTGATCTACGTAAGACGTCACAACAATTCCGGCGTCTGAGCACAAGTGCAGATACCAAAGTTTGTGGCACGCCGATAACGAGGAGACCAGCAATTCCTCCGGATTCCATCGCGCCGCATCACCGCGAAAATTAGGGTCGGATGAACCAGGAATCGGCGGCTTCTTCGTTCCCGCCGATATTTCGTGCCGCCGCTCATAGGCCTTATAGCCCGACGTGCCGCTCCCAGTATTGCCAGTCCATTCCACGGTGACCTTATATTGGTGCGTTTTCGCCATTCTAATCCCTCCGAGGAATCGCTCGCTGGCGTAACAAACGGTGAAATCCGAACATCTTAGGACGCGTTGCCCGAGTTATATCCTGGAGTGCTAAGTGCATCGGCCAATGTTTGAGAGTCGGACCTTCAGGTTCGACATAACCGTGCCGCGCGTAGCGCGTTCCTCTGCGCTGCCGTTTTCGCAGCCTGTATTCGCGTTCGCCGCACCCACTCAAGTCGCGCTCACGCCAGCGCTTGGCGCAAATCCTCAATCAAGTCTTCCGGATCTTCCAGCCCCACAGAAACACGCACTGTTCCCGGTTCCACGCTAGCTGCCCGCAATTCCGCGAGCGACATATTGTAGTGAGAAGTATAAATCGGCAGCACCACGAGCGACTCAACGCCGCCTAGGCTCGCCGCCAGCAAAAAAATACGCGCGCGATCGCAGAACCGTCGCGCCGCCGTTAGCCTACCTTTCAAATCGAATGCCAGCATCGCTCCAAAACCTCGCATCTGCCTCTTCGCTAACAGATGGTCCGGATGCGTAGCCAGCCCTGGATAATGAACACGCGCCACTTTCGGATGCTTCGCCAAATACTTTGCGATGGTCATAGCCGTGGCGCATTGCCGCCGCACGCGCACTTCCAGAGTTTTCATCCCGCGAATTAGCAAAAACGCCGCCTCGGGATCCATAGACCCGCCCAGATAGATGATATTGTGGCGGACCTTCTCCATCAGCGCATGGCTGCCTGCCGCCGCGCCGGCGATCATGTCGGAATGCCCGGCAAGGTATTTTGTCGCGCTGTGCAGCGAAATATCGAAGCCCATCTCGATCGGCTTTTGCAGCACTGGACTCGCAAACGTGTTGTCGATCAGCGAGATCAAATCCCACTCTTTCGCGAAGGCCACCGCTTTCTTCAAGTCCACCAGACGCAAAGTAGGGTTCGTCGGTGTTTCAACATAAAGCGCTTTGGTGCGTGGGTTCACCAGACGCTCGATCCCCGCCAGGTCCGCCTCCACATGCCGCACCACGATGCCCATACGCGGGAACACATCCCGCATCATGCGGTAGGTGCCGCCGTAAACTTGCCGCGTGGCAATCACTTCATCGCCCGTTTTCAACACGGCTAGCAGCGCGCTGGAAATCGCCGCCATACCCGACGCCGCCACCACCGCCGCTTCCGCTCCTTCCAACGCCGCAATCTTTTTTTCTGCAATCGTGAGCGTGGGGCTTCCGTAACGCGTGTAGATGTAAGCCGAACTTTTTCCCTCCGCCCAGCGCTTCATCTCTTCCGTGTTGGCAAATGTGAAATTCGCCGTACGCGCGATCTCCACGCCTACGCTGGCATTCTTTCCGAATTTTTCTTCGCCCACGTGGATGGCAAGCGTCGCGTCGCCCCTGACCCTGATTGTCTTGTTTGTTTTGTTCATAACCCGCAGGATTGCGCAGCTGAGCTCGTAATCGCAAGCACCAATTTGGTTCATGCTGCTCGACCCCTCCGCCCTTGGGCGCACGAGAAACGGACTTGACAAGTCGTGGCCAATAGTACAATAATGACATAGTCATGAATGACCTAATGCTCCTTGCGATTTTAGCCGAAGGCCCCAAACACGGATACGCCCTGAAGAAACAGGCCGGCGTGGTTCTAGGCCAGCCCGATATGCATAACAATCTTGTGTATCCGCTGCTGCGGCGCTTCGTAGCGCACAAATGGGTAACCCGGCGACAAACGGCTGGCGAGCGCGGCCAGACTCGTCAAGTCTATTCGCTCACGGCTCTGGGCCGCGACGCCCTCCTAGATCGCCTCCAGCAATTTGACGACGCGTCTTCTGCTGAAGCCTTCCGATTGCGGGTGGGCCTCTCCGAACTTCTGGAGCCTTCCGCTCGCGAACAGATCCTCACGGCACGACAGAATTATCTGGAGGCGCGCGAACAGCGTTGTGCACTTCTCGAAACCGGAATGGATCTGGGACGTTACGGCAGCGAAGTCACGCGTTTCATGCGCGAACAAATTCGCGCCGAACTAGCTTGGATCGCGCGGCTTCGCCGAATGAATCGAGCACGCTACGAGAAACCCTGAAGGGGGCTGCGATGAGAATTACAGCAGAACAAATTATCTACGCCTCATGGATCCTGTTCGGCGTCTATTGGTTCGTCTCTGCATTCAGCGCGAAAAAAACTGAAAAGAGAGAACCTTCCGCTGAACGGCTTGGCCACATGATCTTGATGGCGGTTGGCTACATTCTTTTGTTTCAGCGCACTGACAATTGGGGCGTTCTGAATCACCGCTTTCTACCCGATGCTCTCAGGATCGCGTGGCTGGGCAGCGCGATAACTTTCGCCGGCGTTTTATTCTCCATCTGGGCGCGTTCGAACCTGGGGAAAAATTGGAGCGCGGCGGTAACCATCAAGCAAGGACATCAAATCATCCGCACCGGACCGTATGCGCACATTCGCCATCCGATTTACACCGGTATGCTGGTCGGTGTAATTGGAACAGCGCTCGCCATAGGCGAGTATCGTGGTTTGCTCGCTTTCGCTATCATCCTCTTCGGTTTTTATCGAAAGGCGCGAAAAGAAGAAGCCTTCCTCGCTGCGAATTTCGGTGAACCGTTTCAAGAACACAAGCAGCGCACCGGCTTTTTCCTTCCGCATTTTCCATGAAATAGCTGTCCCAACGTACAGGTTTGTTCTCCGTAAAGCACTTACGCTGGCATTTTCGTCTCGTTTCAGGCCGCCTTTGCCTTTCATTCGCTGACGGATAGGCGGCAAGCCCATCCAGAACTCCAAATCACCCGGCAGATTCATGCCAAGATAAGGGGAATAGAGTTCTACCTGGTCTGGTCGTTCCTAATGAAGAGTTCAACGAGGGCACTTATGAAGAAAAAAACCTCAAACCTGCCGCTATTCGCGGCTTTCTTGATACTTCTATCGACGTTTTCTTTAGCGGGCTGCTACTTACTGCGCCCTACCGGCCCGTGCTTTGGAGTGGGCTGCCCGGCTCGCACGGTCGGCGAGAATGGACAGTACAAGAAAGGCGAAGGTCCGAAATCGCAGCCCGCCAACGCCCAGAACAAAGATTCGCAGCCTGCGCAGCCGGCGCAAAAACCGGGCAACTTTTTTACCAACGTCTTCGCCAAAATCACGCGATCACGCTGACGCAGCTTCGCCTTCTTCTTCTCCTGCGTGATGCGGTTTATGCGCGGCGATCACTTTTTCCGCAATTTCCGCAGGCACGAAATCGTAATGTGAAAACTCCATGGAATAACTTCCCCGCCCCTGCGTCATCGAAATCAATTCATTTGCATAACTCAACATTTCCGAGAATGGAACCTGCGCTTTCACCACCACGCTGCTGCCGCGTGCTTCGCTGCCGCTGATTTTTCCACGGCGCCCGCTTAGGTGCCCCATCAAATCGCCCGAATACTGATCCGGCGCATACACTTCCACGTGCATGATCGGCTCCAGCAAAGCAGGACGCGCTTGCTTCATGGCTTCCTTAAATGCCAGCGAGCCCGCAATTTTGAACGCCATGTCGCTCGAGTCCACATCGTGATACTTGCCGTCGTAAAGGCTTACGCGAAAATCAGTGACCGGAAATCCCGCCAGAAATCCACGTTCCGCTGAATCGCGCACGCCTTTTTCCACCGACGGAATCCAGTTTTTTGGAATCGCGCCCCCGAAAACATCATCCACAAACTCAATTCCCTTCCCTCGCGGCAACGGCTCCATCTTAATGCGGCACAATCCAAACTGCCCGTGCCCTCCCGTTTGCTTTTTATGCTTCCCTTCCGCGTCTGCCTTGCCCCGAATCGTCTCGCGATAAGGAACCTTGGGCGCATGAAGTTTCAATTCCACGTGATAGCGCTTGCGCAATTTTGCCACCACCACTTCGATATGTTGCTGCCCCGCGCCGCTCAATAAAAACTCTTTCGTTTGCGGGTCGCGCGCAAAGCGCAACGCCAGATCTTCTTCCAGAATTTTGTGAATGGCTACACCGATCCGATCTTCGTCGGCTCGCGTCTTGGGTTCCACCGCAAACGTGATCGAAGGTTCCGGAATGCGCGCAGGCGGATAAAAAATCGGCGCGCTCTTTTCGCCCATTGTTTCTCCCGTAGTCGTGTCCTTCAGTTTGGCTACCGTGCCGATGTCACCAGCATGCAAGTCGTTCACGGCCGTGGCTGCTTTTCCCTGCATCACCTGAACATGCTGCAAACGCTCCTGCGTGCTGCGATTGAAATTCGCCAGCGTGGCGTCGTTTTTCAGCACGCCGGACATCACTTTGAAATACGTGATACGCCCAGCGAACGGATCCGCTAGCGTTTTAAACACGAAAACCGACAGAGGCTCGGAATCTGCAATCTTGCGCTCGATGGTGTCGCCCTTGTGGTCAGGTGTTTTGTGCCCCGCCGCTTTTCCGCGCACGGCCGGCGAGGGGAAAATTTCCGTCATAAAATTCAGAATTGCATCGCTGCCGACGTTGTGGAGCGCAGAACTAAGCAAAACGGGGAACATTCTTTTAGCCAGAACTGCTTCGCGCAACCCTTTTTTCAAATCGTTAACCGGCAACGTCCCTTCATCAAAAAACTCCTGCATCAAAGCGTCGTCGCCCTCCGCCACCATCTCCACGAGCGCTTCATGGGCGGCCTTCGCTTCCTCCGCAAGGTCCGCAGGAATCTCTTCGACCTTCGCTTTGCCGTCGCCGTCCGGCGTATAAACCAGCGCCTGCATCGAGATCAGATCAACTACTCCCCTGAACGATTTTTCCTGCCCGATCGGCAATTGAACGGGTATGGCTCCGCGCCCGAATATGTGCTGCACCGAATCCAGCGCGCGTTCAAAGCTGGCCAGCTCGCGGTCCATCCAGTTCAGCACGAAGGCCCGAGGCTGGTCGTATTCCGTGGCGTAATCCCACACCCTCTCGGTGCACACTTGCACGCCCGCGGCCGCGTCCACCAATATCAAACAAGCGTCGGTGGCGATCAGCGACGATTTCGTCTCATTAATAAAAGTTGAATATCCCGGCGTATCGAGGAAATTAATCTTTACTTTTTCCGGCTGGCCGGGCGCTTGCCATTCGGCGAACGCAAGTCCGGTATTGATCGAAATTTTTCGCGCGATCTCTTCTTCGTCCCAATCCGTGGTGGTCGAACCCTCCGCAACCTTACCCAGGCGCGGCGTCATCCCCGCGGTAAACAGCAACGACGAGACGAGCTGGGTTTTGCCCGTGTCGCCGTGGCCTACAATGCCAACGTTGCGTATCCATTCGGTGTTATACGATTTCATAAATCACCTCAC
>Ga0073928_10008072_pt1 | contig 13345 bp, 9 predicted proteins | sample PaiPotPPA55metaG_FD_76969 | JGI IMG/M metagenome (GOLD analysis project Ga0073928, IMG submission 76969) | Iron sulfur acid spring bacterial and archeal communities from Banff, Canada, to study Microbial Dark Matter (Phase II) - Paint Pots PPA... ...
CGACGAGCCCGGCGGCGGCAAGCGCGTGCGGCTCAGGGAGCCCAACGGCTACCAGATCGAGGTAGTGCATGGCATCGACAAGGTCTCGCCGATCCCGGTCGCCCGCCAGGCGATCAACAACGGCGCCGAGATGCTGCGCCGCAAGGGCGAGCTTTATCGCCTCAAGCGCGGACCCGCGACGGTGCAGCGCATCGGCCACGGCGTCATGGCGACGCCGAAGCTCCGCGAGACCGTGCAGTGGTTCCGCGACACGCTGGGCCTGATCGGCTCCGACGACCTCTATGTCGGCAGCAAGGACAACCTCATCGGCTCCTTCAACCGCTGCGACCGCGGCGAGGAATATGTCGACCACCACGTCTTCTTCTGCCTTGCCCACGGCAAGGCCGGCCTCAATCACCTGTCCTTCGAGGTCCAGGACATCGACGACGTCTTCGCCGGCCACCATTACCTGAAGCAGCTCGACAAGTACGAGCATATGTGGGGCATCGGCCGGCACCTCCTCGGCAGCAACGTCTACGATTATTGGGCCGACCCGTGGGGGCGCATCCACGAGCACTGGTCCGACAGCGACCGGCTCAATGTGCGCAGCGGCACCAACCTGATGCCGGCGGCGGAGGGCCTGGTCTCGCAATGGGGCGAGCCGCCGCCGCAGAAGCTGCTGGATCGCGTCTGCGCCTAACCCCCGCGACGGGGCCGAGCCCGACGACGGCAAGCGCAAGGGCACACCGCACGTGTTACCTATTGCGGCTTTGATCGGCGCGACCGCCGTTTAGGTGCCTTCGACGCCGGCGCTTGCGCGCGCAGCCAGTCGATCGCGCTCGGCGTAAGCGTCCAGCCCGCGCGGAACTCCGACACGTAGTAAATGGCTTCATCTTCGCCGCCAGGGCTGATATACGGCGGCATTTGCTGCGGAAGCCGCCGTTCGTCCAACAGGTAGGGGAGAACGTGTTCATTGCTCGCCAGCGCCGCAGCGAGCAGTTTGCGGCTCTCCTCACCGTCACCGGTACTTCGGAACGCCGCCAGCGCCGCTGTCCATGCCCATGCGGCCATGCCGTCTTCTGGGTACTCGGCCAGGAGCGCGGCGAGGTCTTCGTCCCGCTCTGCTTCGACCAGATAGGCGGCCACAACATATCGGACGCCTTGGTTGTCATTTGGATTCAGTTTCAGCATGCCGCGGAGATGATCGATGGCTTCGTCGCGAACACTGCGCCGCCACAATGCCTGCGCCAAACCCAACCGCGCCCGCATGTAGGGCCGCGTCTCCAGAAAACCCCAGAACGAGCCCGCATACTCATCGAAAGCTGCCTTGCCGAGAGCCGTCTCCCCGGCTTCGACGCCGCGGCGCCACAGATCGAGTTCCCTATCGGAACCTTGCTCGGCATGCCCGGCCAATAACACGTAGGCGTCCGCGCACAATGGACTCGTCGCGAGCGCTTTCTCCGCCAGCGCAACGCGGCGCTTTGCAGTATTCGCTTCCCAGGCGTCGTAGATGAACTCCTGTGCACGATCGAGCGCAGCTTCCGCGTTCGCCGCCGCTACCTTCCGCGCCATCTAAGCCAGTCCTCAGCAGCTCCGCTCTGAGCCAATCTAAAGAATGTAATCGCTTCCACCGACCGCTTAAGTTAGCGCCTATGGGGCGCAACCCCTGCGCGCAAAAAGCTCCTAGGCCTACGACATGATCGGCGCCTGCCTGACGGCCAAGGGATAAACCAACCGCGTGCGCGGTAGCGCTCTTGGGGGACCCGCCACTCCCAGCGCCGCTACGCCGCCGTCACCTTGGCGGCGCCGTTGACGCGGGCGGCGGCGGGCGCGTCGACGACGCGCTCGCTCTCGGGGTCGATCAGGTGCATGTGGCGCATGTCCGCCATGAAGCGCATGCGCTCGCCCGGCGCCACCGCCGCCTCGGGGCTGACGCGGGCGCAGATCTCCGTGCCCTCGATGGCGAAATAGATCATCGTCTCCATGCCCATGGGCTCGACCACGTCGATGGGCAGGGCGAATTCGGCGCCGGCGCTGTACGCGCGCGTCTCCGTGATGTGCTCGGGACGGATGCCGAAGACGACGTCGCGATCGAGGTACGGCCGATAGGCGGCGGTGCGCTCGGCCGGCACGGGCAGCGACAAGCCTTCACTGAGCTTGACCGAGAGCGCGCCGGGGGTCTCGACCAGACGGCAGGGGAGGAAGTTCATCGCCGGCGAGCCGATGAAGCCGGCGACGAAGCGCGTCTTGGGGAAATGGTAGAGCTCGTGCGGCGTGCCGATCTGCTCGATGCGGCCGCCATTCATCACCACCACGCGGTCGGCCAAGGTCATCGCCTCGACCTGGTCATGCGTGACATAGACCGTGGTGGTGCGCACCTGCTGATGCACCTTCTTGATCTCGGTGCGCATCTGCACGCGCAGCTTGGCGTCGAGGTTGGAGAGCGGCTCGTCGAACAGGAAGACCTTGGGATTGCGGACGATGGCGCGGCCCATGGCGACGCGCTGGCGCTGGCCGCCCGAGAGCTGGCGCGGCCGACGCTCCAGGAGCTCGGTGATGTCGAGGATGCGCGCGGCGCGCTCGACGCGCTGCTTGATCTCGGCCTTGGGGAATTTCTTGAGCCTGAGGCCGAACGACATGTTCTCGAACACCGTCATGTGCGGGTAGAGCGCGTAGTTCTGGAACACCATGGCGATGTCGCGGTCCTTGGGCGGCAAATCATTGACGATCTGCCCGCCGATGACGATGTCGCCGGCGCTGGTCTCCTCGAGCCCGGCGATCATGCGCAAGGTCGTGCTCTTGCCGCAGCCCGACGGGCCGACGAGCACGACGAACTCCTGGTCGGCGATGTCGAGGTCGATGCCGTGCACCACCTCGAGGTCGGCGAATTTCTTGACCACCTTGTTGAGCGTCACTTGCGCCATGGCGCTTATCCCTTCGTCGCGCCGGCGGTCAGGCCGGCGATGTAATAGTCCATGAGGAACGCATAGAGCACCAGCGGCGGCGCGGTCGCGAGCAGCGCCGCGGTCATGATCATGCCCCATTGGTAGACGTCGGCCTTGACCAGGCTGGTGATCGTCCCGGCCGTCAGCACCAGCTGGCCCGAGCTGTAGATGAAGGCCATGGGATAGACGAATTCCGCCCACGACACGGTGAAGGCGAAGATGGTCGCGGCGATGAGCCCGGGCAGCGCCACCGGAATGAAGATCTTGAACAGCATCTGCACGTGGTTGGCGCCGTCGATCAGCGCCGCCTCGTCGAGCTCCTTGGGGATGCTCTGGAAATAGCCGATCATGATCCAGGTGCAGAACGGCACGGTGAGCGTCGGATAGACCAGGATCAATCCCCAATAGGAATCGAGCAGGCCGAAGGCGCCCACCACCTTGAAGAGCGGCAGGAACAGCAGCGACTCCGGTACGAGGTATGTGAGGAACACGCCCGTCGCCAGGATGCCCGAGCCCCAGAATTTCATCCGGCCCAGCGAGAACGCCGCCGGCACGGCGATCACCATGGTGATGATGACGACGGCGACGGTGACGATCGCGGTGTTCTTGAAGTAGATGAGGAAGTCGGTCTTGTAGAGCAGCGTGTGGATGTTCTCCATGGTCGGCGGCAGCGCCGGCAGCCAGGGATTGGTCGTCTGGTTCGAGACCTGCTCGGAATTCTTGGTCGCCGTCACCAGCGTGTAGAAGGGCGGCACGAGGAAGAAGATCGCGAACAGGATCAGGAAGAAATAGGAGGTGACCAGCGCCCAGCGCCGGTTGCGCCGCAAGCTGCCGCGCGCGATGCGGCGCGGCGCGTCGGCGGTGACGGCGGTCATCAGAAGACCTCCTTGCCGCGCCGGCGCACGCCGCGCAGGATGAAGATGGCGGAGATGCCGAGGATCGGGAACATGAAGAGCGACACCGACGCGCCCAGGGGGATGTCGCCGCTCTCGATGCCGAGCTTGAAGGCCCAGGTGGCGAAGACATGCGTCATGTCGCGCGGGCCGCCCGCGGTCAGCACGCGTACGATGTCGTAATTGGCGAAGGTGACGATGAGCGAGAACAGCACGGTGATGGCGATGATGTTGCGCATCATCGGCAGCGTGATGTGGACCAGCTTCTGCCAGCCGCTGGCGCCGTCGATCGAGGCCGCCTCGTAGAGGTCCCCGGGCACCGATTTGAGCGCCGCCAGATACATGATCAGGAAGAAGGGCGAGCCGTACCAGACATTGACGAGGACGGCGCAGAAGCGCGCCCAGTAGGGGTCGCTGAGCCACGAGATATGGCCGCCGAACAGCCGCTCCAGCAGCCAGTTGAACGCGCTGTAGGTCGGGTCGAACAGCCACCACCAGCCGAGCGTGCTCAGCGACAGCGGAATGACCCACGGCACCAGCAGCATGCCGCGCCACTTGCGCTGACCCTTGGCCGGCAGGTTGTTGACGAGGTGCGCGGTGATGATGCCGATGAGCGCCTTGAAGAAGACGGCGCTGACGGCGAAGATCACGGATTGCTGCACCACCATCCAGAAGGTGTCGCGCGTGAACAGGAAGGCGTAGTTGCCGAAGCCGATGAACTTGGTCTGCGCCTTGTTCAGCATCGACAGATAGACCGCGTAGATCCCGGGATAGACGATGAGCCCGCCGATGACGACGAGGAGCGGCAAGGCGAAGAGGAAGGCGACCGTCGAGCGCCGCCGCGCCAGCCGGTAGAGGTTGCCCGGCCGGGCGGCGCGTATCGGAGCGGCATCGGCGCGGATCGACTTCGCGAGTGCCCGGGGCGTCGTGTCGGTCATGTCGGAACTCCCTACGCTACGGACACAGAAGCGGCGCAGCGCCGGGGCGAGCCCGGCGCCGCGCCTTCCCCATCATCGACGACAAAGCCCGCATGCGAGGCTCAGCTGCGCAGATAGCCTTCGACCTCTTTCTCGGCCCATTTGATCACGTCGTCGACCTTCTCTTTGCCCTGGCTGACTTTCGCCACCATGACGGTGTGGATCGACTGGTTGTAGATCTGGGACGCAACATCGGGCCGGGCGGGGTAGCCCGTCAGGCTGTATTGCTCGTCGCCGCGCGGCGGGTAGTTGTAGACCGTGCCGACCGGCGGGCCGACCTTCTCCCAGGTGTCGAAATCGTAGTAGCTCTTGAAGGACGGCAGATCGTAGCCGTTGGAGGCTGCGACCAGGCGCCTGGCCTGGGGCTTGTCGACCATGTGGTGGATCAGCTCCTTGGCCGCTGTCTTGTTGGCGCCGAAATTCCACACGCCGTAGAAGAAGGGCAGGTTGGGCGCGAAGCGTCCCTTCGGCCCTTTCGGCATGTCATGCGTCCAGCATTGCTCGCCGACCTTGGGATTGTCGCGCACGGCGACCGACCAGGCACTCGGCGGGTTCATGATATTCGAGCCCTTGCCCGAGATCAGCCAGCGATTGTTGCCGGCATCGTCCCAGGCGTAGACGTCCGGCGGGTTAACCGCCATGATCTTCTGCGCCATCTCGAGCGCGGCGTGCGTCTCCGGCGAGTTGACCTTGATCGCGTCCTTGTCGTCGACGAAGACCGAGCCATAGGCGCGGAAGAGGGCGCCGACCCAGTCGGTCGCGTCGCTGGTCTGCCCCATCGGCAATCCCACGGGGAAGCCCGCCTTGAACAGCTTCTCGGCGGCGATGAGATAATTGTCCCAGGTCCAGCTTTCGACCAGCTGCGGCTTGCGCTTGCTGACATCGGCCGGGAACATCTCTTTCAGATCGATCCCGGCATGCTCCTTGAACAGGTCGAGGCGCGAGCAGCACGGCTTCACCTGGCTGCCGACGATGGTCGGAACGGCTTTCCATTTGCCGTCGTACTTGGCGAGGTATTCGCTGGTTTCGGAGATCGGCCCATGATCCTTGATCAAAGCGCCGATGACATCGTCGGTCGGCTCCAGCACTTCGCGATGGACCGCGATCTGCCAGGCGCGATGCTGCATGATGTCGTGGCCGGTATGCGCCTGGGCCTCGGCGCTCGCCGTGAGCAGATCCTTGTCGCCGACCGAGGTGATATAGTCGATATGGACGTCGACGTGGTTCTTCTCGCCCCACTCGTTGCAGATCTTGGTGAGCGTGTCGTTGGCGCCGGGTACCCAATGGTCCCAGCAGCCCAGCGTGAGCCTTCCTGCCGAGTAGGAAGTGCGCATATACGGAGCAGCGATGGCGGCGGTCGTCGCCAGCGCCGCGCGCTTCAGGAACTTGCGACGCGTGACGGTCTTCGTCTGCATGTGTCTTTACCTCCCGTTGGGCCGCTCTTGCCGGCGGCGTTTTGGTTCAAGAATGATGGCTATCGGTCTGATCGGCCTCCAGAAGGCCAAGGCCTTCATAAACGATTCGGACCCCATCATGATCCTTTAAGCCCCGATCAAGCAAGCCCCCAAGCTTCCGGAATTCTGCATGGGCCTCGTCTTTTCCGCGCCACCCCAGGGCACCGATCCGCTCCGCGCCCGCTTGCGCGCCGCCTACCGCGAGGATGAGACCGCGGCGGTCGAGCGCATCTTGGCGGCGGCGGCGCTGCCGGAAGATGCTGTGGCGCGCATCGCCGGGCGCGCCCAGGGCCTGGTCGCCGAAGCCCGGCGGCGCCGGCTCGGCAAGGGCGGCATCGACGCGCTCCTCCACCAATACGCGCTCTCGACCCCTGAGGGCGTGGCGCTGATGTGCCTCGCCGAGGCGTTGCTGCGCATCCCCGATGCCGCCACGGTCGACCGGCTGATCCGCGACAAGCTTGCCCCTCCCGACTGGGCCCGCCATCTCGGCCAATCGGACTCCCTCCTGGTCAATGCCTCGACCTGGGGGCTGATGCTCACCGGCCGGCTCTTGAGCGAGGGCGGCGGCGATGGCGATCTCGGCGCGGCGCTGCGCCGGCTGCTCGCCCGCTCCGGCGAGCCGGTGGTGCGCCAGGCGGTCACCGCGGCGATGCGCGTCCTTGCCCGCCAATTCGTCATGGGCCGCGGCATCGAGGAGGCGCTCGACCGCGCCACGGGACCCGAGCGGCACGGCTATCGCCATTCCTACGACATGCTGGGCGAGGCGGCCCGGACCGCTGCGGACGCGGGGCGCTATTTCTCGAGCTACCGCGCCGCCATCGCCGCGATCGGCGCGACCGTGGGCGGCCGCGACATCCTGTCCGCGCCGGGCATCTCGGTGAAGCTCTCGGCGCTCCACCCGCGCTACGAGGAGGCGCAGCGCGACCGCATGCTGCGCGAGCTGTTGCCGGCGCTCAAGGCGCTGGCGCTGCGCGCCAAGACGGCGCGGATCGGCTTCACCGTCGATGCCGAGGAGGCCGACCGGCTCGACCTCTCTCTCGACCTCGTGGCGGCGCTGGCCGGCGATGCCGAGCTTGCCGGCTGGGAGGGGCTGGGCCTCGCCGTCCAGGCTTATCAGAAGCGGGCGCTGCCGCTCCTCGACTGGCTCGCCGACCTCGCCCGGCGCAGCCGGCGCCGGCTCATGGTGCGCCTCGTCAAGGGGGCCTATTGGGATAGCGAGATCAAGCGCAGCCAGGAGCGCGGCGTCGACGGCTACCCGGTCTTCACCCGCAAGCTCGCGACCGATGTCTCCTACCTCGCCTGCGCCCAGCGGCTGCTGGCCGAGCCCGGCGCCTTCTTCGCGCAGTTCGCCACCCACAACGCGCACACGCTGGCCGCCGTGCTGGAGCTCGCCGGCGAGCGCGTCGATTACGAGTTCCAGCGCCTGCACGGCATGGGCGAGGCGCTTTACGAGCAGGTGGTGGGCGCCGACAAGCTGGGCCGGCCCTGCCGCGTCTATGCGCCGGTCGGCAGCCACGAGGACCTGCTGGCGTATCTGGTGCGGCGCCTGCTCGAGAACGGCGCCAACACCTCCTTCGTCAACCGGCTTGTCGACGAGCAGGCGCCGATCGCGGACATCATCGCCGACCCGATCGCGCGCCTGGCCGCGCTGCCGCGGAAACCGCATCCGCGCATTCCCCTGCCGCGCGACCTCTACGCGCCCGAGCGGCGCAATGCCCGCGGCATCGATCTCTCGGACCCCGCGCGTCTCGCCGCCTTGGCCGAGGAGTTGTCCCAGGCAGCGGCGCAGCCCTGGCAGGCGGAGCCGATCATCGGGGGTGCGGCGCGGGGCGGCAGCGCTCGCGACGCCTTCGACCCGGCCGACCGCCGGCGCCGGATCGGCACGGTCATCGAGGCGACGGCCGAGCAGGTCGACGAGGCGCTCGCCTTGGCGGCGGCTGCGGCGCCGGGCTGGGACGCGGTGCCCGCGGCGGACCGCGCCGCCTACCTGGAGCGCGCTGCCGATCTCCTCGAGGAGCGGATGGCCGCGTTCGTCGCGCTCATCATCCGCGAGGGCGGCCGCACCATCCCGGACGCCGCGGCGGAGGTGCGCGAGGCCGTCGATTACGGCCGCTACTACGCCGCGCGCGCCCGCGCCGATTTCGCGGCGCCGCTGCTGCTGCCCGGGCCGACCGGCGAGCGCAACACGCTGGCGCTGCATGGGCGCGGCGTCTTCGCCTGCATCGCGCCGTGGAATTTCCCGCTCGCCATCTTCCTCGGCCAGGTCGCGGCGGCGCTCGCCGCGGGGAATGCCGTCATCGCCAAGCCCGCCGAGCAGACGCCGCTCGCCGCCGCCGCCGCGGTGCGGCTGCTGCACGAGGCCGGCGTGCCTGGCGAGGTGCTGCATCTGCTGCCGGGCACGGGCGAGACGGTGGGCGCGCGCCTCGTCGCCGATCCGCGCATCGCCGGCATCGTCTTCACCGGCTCGACCGAGACGGCGCGGGCGATCAATCTGGCGCTGGCGCAGCGGCCGGGGCCGATCATCCCCTTCATCGCCGAGACCGGCGGGCAGAACGCGCTCATCGCCGACAGCTCGGCGCTGCCCGAGCAAATCGTCGCCGATGTCCTCGCCTCGGCCTTCAACAGCGCCGGGCAGCGCTGCTCGGCGCTGCGTGTGCTGTTCCTCCAGGACGACATCGCCGACCGCGTCCTCGCCATGCTCGAGGGCGCCATGCACGAGCTGGTGGTCGGCGATCCGGGCCTGATCGCCACCGATGTCGGCCCGGTCATCGACGATGCCGCCCGCGCGGCGCTGGCGGCGCATGCGGAGCGCATGGCGCGCGAGGGCAGGCTCGTCTGCGAGCTGCCGCTGCCTCCTGCTGCCGCGCACGGCTCCTTCTTCGCGCCGCACGCTTTCGAGATCGACAATCTCGGCCGGCTGCAGCGCGAGGTGTTCGGGCCGATCCTCCATGTCATCCGCTGGCGCGGCGACGCGCTCGACGGCGTGCTGGACCAGATCGCCGCCACCGGCTACGGCCTCACCTTGGGCATCCACAGCCGCATCGACGAGACGGTGCGACGCATCCTCGCGCGCTTGCGCGTCGGCAACACCTATGTCAACCGCAACATCATCGGCGCCGTGGTGGGTGTGCAGCCCTTCGGCGGCGAGGGCCTCTCCGGCACCGGCCCCAAGGCCGGCGGCCCGCATTACCTCCACCGCTTCGCCACCGAGCGCACCCTCGCCGTCGACACCACCGCCGCCGGCGGCAATGCCAGCCTGATGTCGCTGCAGGAGGATGGCGGCTGACGGTCGGTGTTTTTGTCCGCGTCGCCGCGACGGGACGGATCCCCCCCTCTGCCCGAGCGGCTCGTTCGCTCGACCATCAGGTTGACGGCGTGCGGGATCGGTGGTCTTGTCCTTGGTTTTTGGGCGAAAGAACAGTCGGCGTCGTTTCAAGCAATAGAGCAGAGGGAGTAAGGCCCAGATGAGCGTGTCCAGCTCGGCGAGCCCGGCATTGGCGCGGGGTTCGTCGCATCTCTATCGCATCATCGCCGCCGGCTCCATCGGCAACGCGCTCGAATGGTACGACATCCTCGTCTACGGCTATTTCGCCGTCACCCTCTCGAACGTCTTCTTCCCCAAGGGCGACCCGGCCATCGCATTGCTGCTGACGTTCGGCACGTTCGGCGTGTCGTATCTGGTGCGCCCGCTCGGCGCCATCGTGCTCGGCGCCTATGGCGACCGCGCCGGGCGGAAAGCGTCGCTCATGGTGTCGATCCTGCTCATGGTGATCGGCACGCTGATGATGGCGGTGATGCCGGGCTATGCCACGATCGGCATTTTCGCGCCGATCGGCGTGCTCGCGGCGCGGCTGATCCAGGGCTTTTCCGTCGGCGGCGAGTTCGGCAGCGCCACCGCGTTCCTGGTCGAGCATGGGCCCGAGCGCAAGGGCTTCTTCGCGAGCTGGCAATGGGCCGGGCAGGGGCTGGCGGCGCTGCTGGCCTCGGCCTTCGGCGTGGCGCTCACCACCGGCCTCGCGCCCGAGCAGCTGCAATCCTGGGGCTGGCGCATCCCCTTCCTGTTTGGGCTCCTGATCGGGCCGGTCGGCTTCTACATCCGCCGCCGCGTCGCGGAGACGCCCGAGTTCCTGCGCACGGAGACCGCGGCATCGCCGGTGCGCGACGTGATCGTCGGGCAATGGGGGCGGGTGCTGCTGGCCATCGGCACGGTCGTCATCTCCACCAGCTCCAATTACGTGATCCTCTATATGCCGACCTACGCCATCAAGGAGCTGGGCCTGCCGCAATCGACCGGCTTCATCGCCACGCTGATCGGCGCCGCGATCCTGACGGTCGGCGCCCCCGTGATCGGCCATTGGTCGGACAAGGTGGGGCGCACACGCGTCATGATCGCCATGACGCTGCTGTTCATGATCTCCGCCTATCCGGTGTTCCTCATGCTGACGACGGAGAGATCGCTGCCGGCCATCGTCGCCGTCGTCGCCTGGATGAGCGTGCTCAAGACCGGCTACAGCGGCGCGCTGCCGGCGCTGCTGGCGGAAATCTTCCCGACGCGGACGCGGGTCACCGGGATGGCGCTCAGCTACAATATCGGCGTGCCGCTGTTCGGCGGCTTCGCGCCATTCACCGTGCAGTGGCTCATCGGCGTGACCGGCAGCAAGCTCGCGCCGAGCTATTATCTGATCGCCACGGCGCTGTTGAGCCTCGCCGCGCTCCTTATCGTTCGCCGCCGCCTGCGGCTCTACTAGGGGGCATCAGCGCAGCTGCGGCAGGGCCTGGGCGACGCCGTCGAGGACGTATTGCGCGGCGAGCGCGGCGAGGATGATGCCGAGCACGCGGCCGACCACATTGGTGCCGGTCACGCCGAGGAGCCGCAGCACCTGCGATGCCGCCAGCAGCAGCGCCAGCGTCACCGCCATGACGACGACCAGCGCCAGGACGACTCCGGCGGCCTCGAGCGGCGATGGCGCGCGCGCCATCAGCAGCACGATCGAGGTCAGCGCGCCCGGCCCGGCGAGCAGCGGGAAGGCCAAGGGGAAGACCGAGATGTCCGCGCGGTGCTCGGCCTCCTCCTCCTCGCGCGGGGTCGGGTAGCGGATGCCCGACGGGCGCGCGAACACCATGTCGACGGCCAGCAGGAACAGCAGGACGCCGCCGGCGACGCGAAACGCGGGGAGGGTGATGCCGAGCGCGTCCAGCAGCGGCGCGCCGACGAAGGCGAAAGCCAGGACGAGGATGCCGGCGATGAGCGCGCCGCGCCACGCCATGCGCCGCCGGTACGGCTCCGGCGCGCCGCGCATCAGCGCGGCAAAGATGGCGGCGCTGCCGACCGGATCGATGATGACGAGGAGCGCGACGACGCCGTGGAGGAGGTGCTCGAGCATAGGGTTGCCGCCGCTCCGCGGCTAGGCGCGCCGCTCCAGGATCATCTGCATCCCATGGCGTGCGCGCAAGGTGATCAGGCCCTGCGGCTCGACGGGGAAGCCGGGCTTGAGACGCAGGCGGTAGCGCTGCGCGATCGTCGCCAGCAGCAGCATCGCCTCGGCCATGGCGAAGGCGGCGCCGATGCAGATGCGCGGGCCGGCGCCGAACGGGATATAGGCGAAGCGATGGCGCGACCCCGCGCGCTCCGGCGCGAAGCGCTCGGGCTCGAACGCGCCCGGCCGGTCCCAGAGCTTGGGGTTGCGGTGGAGCAGCCAGGGCACGATCAGGATCTGCGCGCCCGCGGGAATGCGGCGGCCCAGCACCTCGTCATCGCCGATCGCGGCGCGCGACAAGGTATGCGCCGGCGGGTAGAGCCGCATCGACTCCTCGAGCGCCATGCGCGTATAGCGCAGCTTGCCGAGATCCTCGTGGCGCGGCGGGCGGCCGCCCAGCACCGCGGCGAGCTCGGCATGGAGCTTGGCCTCCGCCGCCGGATGCTGCGACAGCAGATACCAGGTCCAGGTCAGCGCCAGCGCGGTCGTCTCGTGCCCGGCCATGAAGATGGTGACGACCTGGTTGCGCACCTCCTCGGTGGTCATGCCGCCGCCGGTCTCCTCGTCGCGCGCGGCGAGGAGACGCGCGAGCAGGTCCTTCGGCTGCGCCTCGCCGTCTCCGGCGCGGCCGCGCTCGGTCAGCAGCCGGTCGATCATCGTGTCGAACTCGCTGAAGATGCGCTCCGGCCGCCGCCACGAGGTCAGCCGCGACAGCCATTGCGGCAGCTCGAGCAGGTCGACGAGGCCGGGCCGGATCTCGGACTGGTAGCGCCCGACGCCGCGCTCGACGATGTCGACGATCTCGTCGGAATCGGACGAGAACATGGTGCGCGAGATGATGTGCAGCGTCGCATGCATCATCGCCGCGGCGACGTCGATTTCGGCCTCCGCCGGCAGGGTATCCCATTGGTCCGCGAGATCCGCGGCGATCTCGGTCATCAGCGGCGCATAGGCGACGATGCTGCGGTGGTCGAAGGACGGCGCCATGATGCGGCGGTGCCGCCGCCACGTGTCGCCCTCGCTGGTGAGCAAGCCGCGGCCGAGTCCGGGCTCGAGCAGGCGCCGCGTGACCTCCGTCTTCGAGTAATTGGCCGCATTGTCGAGCAGGATGTGCTTGATCGCGTTCGGCTCGTTGACGAAGAACGTGCGCCGCCAGAACATCTTGCGCTCGAGGATGTCGGCGGAATAGGAGGCCGCGCGATAGGTCGCGATCGAGCTGTCGCGCAACACGCGCAGGAACTTCCACAGCGGCAGCTGCCCCTCCGGCGGATGCGGCGCGGCAAGGACGGGCGGCACTCCGGAGGTCGTGCCGTGTTCGATGGCGCTCATGCTCAAGCCTCCTGCCGGCCGGTCGGCCGAGCGTAGCTCGCCGCCGGAATCGAATCTAGGGGATATACCCTAAATGCCAGCGCCACCGGCGTCACCCCTTGTTGCGCAGCTCGCGCCGCATGACCTTGCCGGTCGCCGTCAGCGGCAGCGCGTCGACGAATTCGACGAGCCGCGGATATTCATGCGCGGCGAGTTGCGTCTTGATGAAATCCTGGATCTCGCGCGCGAGCTCGGGCGTGCCGGCTCGGCCGGGCTTCAGCACCAGGAATGCCTTGACGATCTCGGTGCGCA
>Ga0073928_10008073_pt1 | contig 13345 bp, 12 predicted proteins | sample PaiPotPPA55metaG_FD_76969 | JGI IMG/M metagenome (GOLD analysis project Ga0073928, IMG submission 76969) | Iron sulfur acid spring bacterial and archeal communities from Banff, Canada, to study Microbial Dark Matter (Phase II) - Paint Pots PPA... ...
GTACTGGCATCCGTTTACCCGCGAAGCGATCAACCAACTGCAGGCCACTCATTGCGATGAAGTCGTCCTTCTGCCGTTGTACCCACAGTATTCGTCAACGACGACGGGATCGAGTTTGAACGAATGGGGGCGACTGTTCCCGAATGACGTTCCGGTCCGGTGTGTCGAGACTTTCTATCGCAATACTATGTATCTGGATGCTGTGGTGGAGAAAGTGAACGAGGCTCTGTCACGCTTCCCCGAACCTCACCACCCAGAGATCGTTTTCAGCGCGCACAGCGTACCTATGTCGATCATTGAGAAAGGCGATCCATACCAGCATCAGATTGAAGAAACGGTGCGCCTGCTGACCGAGCGCGGCGGATGGTGTAATCCACACCGCCTTTGCTATCAGAGCAAGGTTGGAGCAAGCCGTTGGCTGCAGCCCTCCCTGCACCAAACCCTGCGCCAGTTGGCGGCCGAACGAGTGCGCGAAATGTGTGTGGTGCCCGTGGCGTTCGTCTCCGATCACGTGGAGACGCTTGGTGAAATTGATCACGAGGCGCGAGAAGAAGCGCGCCGGCTGGGTGTTACGCGCTTTGAAATGAGTGCCGGGCTGAACGATTCTCCAAAATTCATACAAGCCTTGGGGCAGATCGTGCAGCAAGCCCTCGGTCAGGCCTCTGATACATCGATTCCGATTGGCAACGCAGGAAGGATGTTGGCGGAGCCCGAGTACGCGGCGGCCGCTGGTTTAGATTAGCGGGAAGTTTATTTAGGAGGGAGTTCATGGCGGAGCCGGAGACCCCGAAGGTCAATCCGAATCCCGAAGCGGCGAAACCCGCAGCAACGAGTCCCGCAGCGGTGAGTCCCGCAACAACGGGGACGCAGGATGCCACAAAGTACGTAGGCACACCCGCAGTGGGAACCTCGAAAGCGGCCGCAGCCGCCGGTGTCGCCGGCACCGCTCCCTCGACCGATATCGACCGTCACCGCCGCCGCTTCGTGTGGACCATGGTCACCGGATTCCTGATGGCGTGGTTCCTGGCATTCTTCCGCTTCTTCTTGCCGCGCACTCTGTTTGAACCCAACTCCGTTTTTAAGATCGGCTACCCGTCAGAATTCGCCCTCGGGGTCGACACGAAGTTCCAGCAAAAATATCGCATCTGGGTCGATCGCACGCCCGACCGCCTGTTCGTGATCTATGCACGCTGCACCCATCTGGGATGCACCCCGGATTGGAAGCCCAGCGAAAACAAATTCAAATGTCCCTGCCACGGCAGCGGGTACGACAGTGAAGGGATCAACTTCGAAGGACCGGCGCCCCGTCCCATGGACCGCGCGAAGATCGAACTCGCTCCCGATGGACAAATTATCGTGGACACTTCGCGGCTGTATCAGTGGCCCAAGGGCCAGCCCACGCACTTCAACGATCCCGGAGCATTTTTGACAGGAGTATAAGCGTGCAACGATAAGTGTGGCGCGGGCACTCTTGCCCGCGAAAGGCCGGCACCGCCTGCGAATGCAGGTGCCACGAAGAAGCGAAACTCATATGGCTGACGAAAAAAATACGATTGGCAACGGCGGCGGAAACGGCGGGCCCACCAGCTCTAACGGGAAAACGGGCAAAGTCGGCCTGGTAGATCGGGTCACAACTGGCGTAAAAGAAGATATTCACGCCCTCAAGACCGATATCCCTGCCAAAGCAAAAGAACAGATCGAGGGCCTGAAAGATCCCACCAAAACCCAGGTCTATACCTCGATCTTCCGCCACAAGCACGACGATACTCCGCGGAACCGGGCGTTGGGCGTGCTCTCCAACGTGTTCCTGCATCTGCATCCCGCCAAGATCAATCGTGATGCCGTGCGCTACAGCTATACCTGGGGCATGGGCGGAATCACGTTTTACCTGTTTATCATTCTGACCTACACCGGCGTGCTGCTGATGTTTTATTACCACCCCAGCAAGGTGCAGGCATTTCGCGACGTGCTCTATCTCGAACACGATGTGCCATTCGGCAAGATCCTGCGCAACATGCACCGCTGGGCCGCTCACCTCATGGTGATCGGAGTGTGGCTGCACATGTTCCGCGTGTTCCTGACCGGCTCGTACAAGAAGCCACGCGAGTTCAACTGGAACATCGGAGTACTGCTGCTCGTGTTTACGCTGCTTCTATCGTTCACCGGATATTTGTTGCCCGACGATCAACTCGGATTCTGGGCAGTCACCGTAGGAACGAACATGGCACGGGCCACGCCGCTGCTGGGTCACGAAGGCCCGTTCGGCTCGATGCTCGGCATGACGCCATACAACGACGTCCGATTCGGATTGCTCGGCGGCTCGATCGTCGATGCCAATGCCCTGCTGCGCTCCTACATCTGGCATTGCATCGGCATTCCGATCGTTGCGTCGGTGCTGATGATCGTGCACTTCTGGCGCGTCAGAAAAGATGGCGGCATTTCAGGTCCTGCCCCGGTAATGCTGGAAGCCGAAGCGGACAAGCCACGCAGAGGCCCGAAAGCGGCGGGAGAATAGTCCGGCGAATGTTGTAGAGATGTGGCTGCAACCTCTCTGCCGGCAGAGGCAGTCATCTCGTGGTGAGAAGAAACGTAGCAAGCTACGTCTCTACAGGACAACTTTATGGACTGGCGACAACTCTGGGAGATTTGCTCGGCGCCCGACAACGTCCCGATCGTGGGCCTGATCCCGCTGCTTGGCTTCTACATTTATCTGGCAGTGAAGCAGGCGCGCGCCAACGATCAACTCATCGAGCAACTCGAAGCCGATCCCGCGATGGCCAAGACCCACCATCGCAAGACCTGGCCCTTCAAACCCGGCTGGGCGAAGGAAGTGCACGTCTGGCCATTTCTGCTGCGCATAGAATTCCTCGCCGCTATCATCATCACCATCATTCTGATGATCTGGTCGATCACCCTGAACGCACCGCTCGAAGAACCGGCCAATCCAAACCTGACAATGAATCCCGCCAAGGCTCCCTGGTATTTCCTTGGCCTGCAGGAGATGCTCGTCTACTTCGATCCCTGGATTGCCGGCGTGGTGATGCCGACCATGATCATCATCGGGCTGATGGTCATTCCCTATATCGACACCAATCCGCTGGGCAGCGGCTATTACACCTGGAAGCAGCGCAAGTTTTCCATCTCCACGTTTCTTTTCGGCTTCATCATTCTGTGGGTCGCGATGATCATCATCGGAACATTTATTCGTGGCCCCGGTTGGCAGTGGTTCTGGCCCGGGCAAACGTGGGATCACAACCGCCTCATCTACGAAGTGAACCGCGATCTACCCGATTTGTTCGGCATCACGTCGAACATGGCGAAAGCGATTTTCGGCGCCATTGTGGTTGGCGGATTCTATCTGATCGGCGGTGGCGCGGTGTATTCGCTCTTCCGCAGAAAAATGCCGAAGGATTTCCAGCGCATGAGCCTGCTGCAGTTTTCGCTCATGGCATTTCTGTGGCTGACCATGATTGCGCTGCCATTAAAGATGGCTCTGCGCCTTTTGTGGCACATCAAGTACGTATGGATTACGCCGTGGTTCAATATTTGAGTGGTTCAACGTATGAAAGATTCTGTCATGCTGAGCGCAGTCGGAGTTGAGCGAAGCGAGACCCCGACGGAGTCGAAGCGTCCCTGCCCTGCATCACGCCGGCAAGAGGCAGGGATTCCTCGCTTCGCTCGGAATGACACTGCGGTAAGTCCGGGAGGAAGCGTTGCCTGAAAAACCCATCCCCGAGCAGGATCCGATAACCGGAAAATCGTATGCCATCCATTATTTGATCGCCACGGTAATTCTGATTGGCACTCTGTTCTGGGCTTTATACGACGAAGCCTGGGGACAGCGCCCCTGGAAAGCATTCCAGGATCAATGGAAAGATCGCTACACCGCCTTCCTGAACACGGCGAAGTCGACCTCAACGAAGTCAGAACAATCAATCGAGCAAGATCCGCAGTACATCGCGCTGAATCAGGATTACCAGAAGGCCTATCAGGATTCCAAAGCGCAAGCCGAAGAGGCTCGCAGGAAACTCGACGACGCGAGCGCGCGTCTGCTAGCGGTGCAAAGCGTCTTCACCGACCGGCGTGCCTATGTCAACGCCCTAACCTATGAACTAGAAACCAGTACCAGCGCTTCCGCAAAAGCCAGCAAGCAAAAAGAAATCGACAAATACAAAGCCGAGCAGGCGACGGTCGAATTTCCCGACGGCACCAAAAAGAAGTTCACGTTTCCGCAACTGGAAGAAACTTATAACGAAATTCGCGACGAGCGCACCAAGCTAAGCCTCGAACTGGGTGACGTATTGAAACCGGTCACCGCGGCCAAGGCCAAGATGGACGAGTACATCTCGGACCACATGGTCGACCTGACTCCGCAACAAATTCAAGGGTTGAGGAAACGTGCCACCGACTGGGATCCGGCCATTGTGCAGATTAACGTTGCCGACGCCAACATCGTGGACCGCTGCGAGTCCTGCCATATGAACACGCGGGAATCGCTGAAAGTCACGCCGGCGGCCATGACCGCGAAAGGCGCCAAGCAACCGGACGAATATGCGCGAGCATTCGCCAGCCATACCGAGCCCGAGTTGCTGCAGATTCATGATCCCGAGAAATTTGCATGTTCTCCCTGCCACCAGGGAAACGGACGCGCCACCACCAGCGTCGAAAAAGCGCACGGCAATTATGAGCACTGGCTGTGGCCGCTTTATCCTAAGGAAAATTCGGAAGCGGGTTGCCAGAGCTGCCATTCCGCCGACATGGTCTTGGCTAGCGGCGATGTGCAGTGGCACACCATCAACGACGGCAAAGATTTATTCCGCCAACGCGGCTGCATGGGCTGCCATCGCTACGAGGGTTACGACAAAGAGCCCGAGGATCTGAACTCCGTCGGCCAACAGATCAAGCAAATCGAGACCCAGAAGAAAGAGAACGCAAAGAATACGGCGGATCTGATGAAGCAGGCCGACGCCGCCGCATCCAATGACGAAGCCAACGCGTTGAACACTAAAGCCGTCGATCTAAGGGTCGCAAATAGCAGGCTGGACGCCCGATTGCAGCAACTTGACTTCCAGTCGCACAGCCTGATGCAGGATCAGAAAAAAGTCGGTCCCAACCTGAAAGACGCCCGCCTGAAGCTGAACAAGAACTGGATTCCCGTGTGGTTGAAGAAGCCCTCCGATTTCCGGCCCACGACCAAGATGCCGAACTTCCGATTGAGCGACCATCAGATTCAGGCGATCTCAGCCTACATCTGGCAATCCGGCTTCACCGACGAACTGCCGAAACACAAGCCCGGAAACGCCGCCCATGGTCAGGAATTGTTTGAGACTCGTGGATGCCTCGCCTGTCACTCCATCGGCGAAGGCGATCAGATGCAGGGCGGAACGTTTGCCGCGAACCTCACCCGTGTCGGCGAGAAGGCGAACTACGACTATCTCGTGCGCTGGATTCACAACGCCCGCCAGCGCACTCGCCCCTACTGCCCGTATGAGAAAAAAGATATCGGCCCCGAAGATTACGCGAAGAAGAATCTGCCCTACGTATTCGATCTCGATCACAGCAAGTGTCCCAACGACGGCCACGAACTACAAGTACAGAATATGACGGTGATGCCCAGCTTGCGTCTCAGTCCCGAAGACGCAGAGGACATCGCCACGTATTTGATGACACAGAAAAAGCAGGAACCGTCCTCCTACGCGGATGCGTCTTTCATGGATGATCCGAACTTAAAAGAAGAGGGCAAGAAGTGGGTCCGCTTCTATGGCTGCGGCGGATGCCACGAAATTTCCGGTATGGAAGACGAAGGGCGCATCGGCACAGAACTCACCTTCGAGGGCAGCAAGCCGATCGAGCGCCTGGATTTCGCTCTGTTCACCGAAGCTTCGCAACGGGGCGGCAAAGACGCCGAGCCTATCAAGAATCAAGAAGACCTGGCGCGCTTGCCGGATGGTCCCGCGAAGGACCCCTGGTACGACCATAAGGGATTCTTCGAACATAAAATTGCCGAACCCAACGTCTACGATCAGGGCAAAGTCAAAACCGAAACCGAAGCCCTCCGCATGCCGAACGCGCACCTCACCAAAGAGCAGGTGCTTGATCTCACCACGTTCCTTCTTGGAAGCCAGGAAACTTCCCTTCCCGCCAGCTATCAGTACAAGCCGGGCGACGCACGCCACGATATTCAGGAAGGCTGGTGGGTCGTCAAGAAATACAACTGCATGGGATGCCACCAGTTCATTCCCGGCCAGCGAACAATTCTGATGGGATTGAAGCAATATCAGGAGGCGCAGGAACAATTGCCGCCCAAGCTGCTGACCGAAGGCGCGCGCGTCGATCCCGAATGGCTGCGCAAGTTCCTCTCGAATCCGGCCCTGAACACTACGGACACAAACCGCAACGGCGTGCGCCCATATCTTAAAGTACGCATGCCCACGTTCTCTTTCTCCGACAACGAACTGAGAAAGCTCGTGCGCTTCTTCGAAGCCTTGTCGCAGCAGCCCCTTCCCTATATTCCGGAAGAGGTGCCCACGCTCACCGCCAAAGAATCCGGCATGGCGCGGAGCCTGTTCTCGAGCACCGCCGCTCCTTGCCTGAAGTGTCACGCCACCGGCGATCAGGCACACGACAGGATCGCCACTGCACCCAACTTTTTGCTGGCCAAAGAGCGGTTAAAGCCCGACTGGGTTGAACGCTGGATTACAGATCCGCAAGCGATCAGCCCCGGCACCTCGATGCCGTCGGGCTTATTCAAACAGGAGAACAATCAGTGGGTTTTCGCCGGGCCGACGCCCCCAACCTTCAACGGCTTTGAGGGCGATCATCGCAAACTGCTGACCGATTACATCTTCCAGTTGACGCCGGAGGAACAAAAGCGCGTGGCTTCCTCAATGCCGCGAGCGAAGGCTGCCATGCAGCCCTCGACTAATCGTAAACAGGCAGCCCTGGAATCGCATCATACGGCGAGCGGTGGTTCGCGATAGAATGTGCGGTTCGACAATGGTCTTACATTGTGAGAAGCGGTCACATAAAGGCGTTTTGTAAGAAGTTTTTTCATGAATGATTGGAAAGGGCACAGCTGCAGAGCCCGAGGAAAAGTCCGATTCGTATCAGGGCACGGCTTCAGCCGTGCCACTCGGGTCCACAAAAGATTCCGGGCTTCTAGCCCGTGGGGACTCGCGGCTTACTTCTTCGATTCATTATGAGATGGCTTTTTGCAATCCAGCGCGCGGGCGAGGGCGCTCACGCGACAGCCGGCGGGACGCCGGCGCTACATTTCAAGAAAGGCGACATCATGAATAAAAACACTAGCTGGTCAAAAGCAACACTCAGCATTCTCGCACTTTGCGCATTGCTGGCACTCGCGGCTTGCAGTAAGAAGGAAAACACCGAGCAATCGGACAATAAAGCGGCAGAGTCTGCCGCTCCCGCGGCGACACCGATCGATCCGGCCACGGTAGCCACCGTCAACGGCACCGTAAAGTTTGACGGCACCGCCCCCAAGGCATCCAAGATCGACATGAGCCAGGACCCGGGCTGCAAGGGTACGAACGAGGCCGAGAATGTCGTCGTCAGCGGCGGCGACCTCGCCAACGTTTTTGTCTATGTGAAAGACGGCCTCGGCAACCGCACCTTCGATGTCCCCAAGGATCCCGTGGTGCTCGAACAGAAGGGCTGCCGTTATCATCCGCACGTCCTTGGCGTGATGGCCGGCCAGACCGTGGACATCAAGAACGGCGATCCCACCACGCACAACATCCATCCCACGCCGAAAGATAATCGGGAGTGGAACGAGTCGCAGCCGCCCTCCTCCGCAGATATCCAGAAGAATTTCGCGCGCGAAGAAATCATGCTTCCCGTGAAGTGCAACCAGCATCCCTGGATGAAGATGTATATCAACGTGGTCAAGAGCCCCTTCTTTGCCGTCACTGACAAAGACGGAAAGTATGAAATCAAGGGCCTTCCGCCGGGCGACTACACCATCGCATTCGTTCACGAGAAACTCGGAGAGCAGGATCAGAAGGTAACCGTCGCGCCGAAAGATACAAAAACGGTCGACCAGAGCTTCAAAGCAGCCGGCGAGTAGCCGCTCCTATTTTGGTAGAATATCGGGTGGGCCGTCGGTCGCTAATAGTTTTGTCATGCTGAGCGCAGCCGGAGTTGAGCGAGAGCGAAGCTCCGGCGGAGTCCAAGCATCCCTGCTCTACATCACCCTGGCACGAGGTAGGGATTCCTCGCTTCGCTCGGAATGACAGCGAAAGTAACGGGCGACGTTTGGCGAATGGCCGTTGCCAACCCCAAGGGGCACTACTCTTGAAAGCTATCGCGACAACCTACCATCGCGGGCATCACCGGCTCGCTGTCGTGCTCGCTTGCTGGACCTTTCTTCTAATCATCGCGGGAGCTCTCGTCACCAGCAACGATGCCGGCCTCTCAGTGCCGGACTGGCCAACCTCTTTTGGCTCCTGGTACAAAATCCCTAAACTGGTGGGCGGCGTGAAATTCGAGCACACCCACCGCATGATCGCCCAGGGCGCTGGAGTTCTGACGATCATCCTCGCCGTCTGGACCTGGCGCGTGGAAAAGCGGCGCTGGTTGAGGGTTTTAGCCTTCGCCGCCTTGGGAACGGTGGTCGCCCAGGGAATTCTAGGCGGCATCACGGTTTTGTTCTACCTGCCGCCAGCCGTGTCATCGGCGCACGCCGCGCTCGCGCAAACATTTTTCTGCATTGCGGTGGTGATCGCATTATTCACCGGCAGGAAGTGGATTGAAGAACAGCCCCGGGTCGAATTCGACCAGCGACGCCCTAGCCTGTTTACGTTAACGCTTCTCTGCATTTTCGTACTCTACGTCCAGTTGATTCTGGGGGCCATGTTTCGTCATCACGGCTTAAGTTGGTGGCCCCACGTCGCGCACGCCGTCGTGGTGTCGTTCGTACTAGCGTGGACTGCGGTACGCGCATTGACGATTTACTCGCAAATTGACGCCGTTCGTCGCCCCGCGATTCTGATGCTGTCGCTGGTCATCGCCCAGCTGTGCCTGGGCTTCACGGCATTCCTGACCCGCGTGGCGTGGGGCCGGGACGCGGTGCAGCCCGAACTCCCCATGGTGGTCTCCACGGTGGCACACGTAGCCGTGGGAGCGCTTTTGCTTGCAACCACAGTGATCCTGGCTATCCAAGTCTGGCGACACGTCCCGGTAGCCTTCGAAGAACGATTGCCGCATGCGCAACAGAATCCTTCAGCCGCCTGAAACCACGTTTGGACAGCCACCGCTTCGGCTGTCCGTGGGGCACAGCTCGACAACCCGCGTTTCACATTCGCCGAGATGTCGTAAACTGTTTGCAGTTCCCGGAGTCTTCTTTTGGTCTCAAAAGTCTCTGCCCTCGCCGATGCCGGTCCCGAACCCGAGCCCACTCCGCCGCCCGTAATTTCCGTAGAAAATCTGGTCCATCGTTACGAGAACCGCACCGCCCTGAATGGCGTTTCGTTCGACGTGCGTCCCGCGGAACTGTTCGGCCTGCTCGGGCCCAATGGCAGCGGCAAAACTACGCTCTTCCGCATTCTCTCGACCCTGATGATTCCGACCGCCGGCCGGGCCGTGGTCATGGGATGCGACGCGGCGCAAGATGCCGCAAGCCTCCGCCGGCAGATTGGCGTGGTGTTTCAAGGGCAGAGTGTCGACCCCAAATTGACCGCCTACGAAAACCTATGGCATCAAGGCCATCTGTATGGCCTGCGCGGATCATCACTCAAAAAGCGAATTGGAGAAATTCTGAGTCGCGTGGGCCTGGCCGACCGCGCCCAGGAACGCGTAGAGACATTCTCCGGCGGCATGCAACGTCGCATCGAACTGGGAAAAGGATTGCTGCATCACCCCGGAGTCCTGTTGCTGGACGAGCCGACGACGGGCCTCGACCCGGGCGCGCGCCGCGACTTATGGCAATATCTGAAGATGCTGCGAGATGAGGAAAATGTTTCTGTGCTCGTGACCACGCACCTGATGGAAGAGGCCGAGCGCTGCGACCGCCTCGCTATCCTGAACGAAGGAAATCTCGTCGCGTTGGGTACACCCACAGAGCTGAAAAGCGAAATCGGCGGCGACATCATCATGCTCGATGCCGCGCACGACGCCGCCTTGCTCGCCGCGCACATCCGCTCGCGTTTCCACGTAGAAACGACTGTACTGGGAAATCAAGTACGCATCGAGCGCGAGGGCGGCCACCGCTTCGTCCCCGACGTGGTCGAGGCCTTTCCCGGCGAGATTCAGGCAATTTCCGTAAGCAAGCCGGCGCTAGAGGATGTATTCATCCACCGCACCGGTCACAAGTTCTGGAGCGAAGAACGCGAACCGAATTTCGAAGAAAAGAAAAAGAAGAAGAGGAGGTAGCTTGCGCCCCATGATTTTGGTCCTTTCTCTGGTGCTCGGCGTGGTATGTGTGGCTGGCGTGGCGTGGATCTTCATCAGTGGGATGATCGCGCTCTCGCCGTTTTCCATCACCATCGATGGCCTGTTTATGACCCTCATCCTGCTAACGCTCGCGGCATGCTTCCTGCTGAACGCGTATTGGGAAATGCGCGACCGCGGGTTGATCGGAAAAAAGAAAACCACACCGGTCAAGACTCCCCCTGCGAAGGCGAGTTAAAAATGGCAACTCAGGCCACAACTTTGGCGCGGCCGATAGGCAGACCCGCATCCGCAGGCGTAATGCTGCCGGCATTCACGCTCTGGTGGCGCGAAATCGTGCGCTTCTATCGCCAGCCCACCCGCGTAGTAGGCGTACTGGCATCGCCGCTGGTGTTCTGGCTGGTCATCGGCTCGGGATTCGGAACCTCATTTCGCTCCGGCGGCGGCCCCGGCCAACAGCATTACTTAGACTATTTTTATCCTGGCGCCCTGATCATGATCGTGCTCTTCACCTCCATATTCACCATGATGTCGGTGATTGAAGACCGCAAAGAAGGGTTCTTGCTTTCCGTGCTGGTCGCTCCAGTACCGCGCTCCGCAATCGTCCTCGGCAAAGTCTTGGGCGGCACGACGCTCTCGGCCGTCCAAGGCATGATCTTCCTGATCTTCGCCCCCTTCGCCGGGGTTCATCTGCAATTGTTGTCGGCGCTGCTGGTCGCAGTCGTAGTCTTTCTGGTTTCGTTTTCCCTGACCGCGCTTGGCTTCGCGATCGCCTGGCCTATGGATTCATCGCAAGCCTTCCACGGAATTGTGAACCTGTTTCTAATCCCGCTGTGGCTGGTGTCGGGCGCCCTGTTCCCGCTCGCCGGCGCCTCGGGATGGATTCGCATCATCATGCGCCTGAATCCCCTGACCTACGGAGTGGAGGCCCTGCGCGGATTGATGTATCCCGGCGCAGACACCAACTTTCCACTACCATCAGCAGTGGCAACACTCCTTCTGTTTTCGCTGATAATGTTCGCACTGGCATTGTTCATGGCTAACCGACGCAGCACGAGGCCCGCCGCATGATCGCCGGAAATTCGATCGCCGAACAGTACGCCTTCTTCCCTGCCCTCAATGCAACCCTGAACGGAACCAGCGCGGTCCTGCTGCTCACCGGTCGCGGTCTGATTGCGCGCGGCCGCATCGCCGCCCATCGTCTGTGCATGATTACTGCCGTGATTGCTTCGACGTTGTTTTTGGGATGCTATCTATTCTTCCACTTCAAAGTCGGCAACATTCGATTTCTAGGCGAAGGATGGTCGCGGCCAGTGTACTTTACGATTCTGATCCCGCACGTCACGCTGGCCATTGTCATCGTGCCGCTGGCAATTATCACCCTGAGTCGCGGCTTGCGAGCGCAATTCGTCAAGCACCGCGCCATCGCCCGCTGGACCTGGCCTCTGTGGATGTACGTTTCCGTCACCGGCGTGATCGTGTACTTCATGCTCTACCAATGGTTCCCCCACAGCTAGGCGCCGGAAATGCATCACCACAGAGCCACAGAGACAGAGAGAAAACAAGATCAATAGCTGTATTGATAACTTGGCGGCTTGTGGTTTTAAATTTCTAGGTTTTCTCTGTGTCTCTGTGCCGCTCACTCAAGGTACCGATTTCAATTGACCCCGGCACCGCCGGGGCTAGCGCTCTGTGGTGAAACGGTCTTATGGCGACTCTTCGATTGAAGATCGACGTCTCCGGAACCATCGGCGACGCCGCCTGGCGCGAGATCAACCAGTTTGATCAAATTCAAAGCGCGGACTTCGGCCCCCAGTTCGGCAGCGGCGGACGCTGCAACCATCCGCCGGACGCCCCGCACGCCAAAGGGGAGTGGATCGGCGCGGAAATCCGCCTCCAGACGCCGCTTCTGGCGCAATACGCCATGTCACACTATTTAGAGCAGGAGCGCGTGCTCGACGCGGACGTGGAGTAGGCGTCTGCTATAGTCCAAATTCCATGCCCAGTTTCCCACAAACATCCGCGCCGCAAGCCGCTTCGAACAACTCGGCCATTCCAGAGCCGAAGTCCAAGCGAGGCATGTCGCGCACCCAGAAAATTTTGTTTTTCGCCACCGGCTGGCTGATCGTGCTCATGCCGTTCCTCTTCTGGTGGAACACTTGGTTTGGCCGCCATCTTTCCGATCAGCAACTTACTGAATATCTTCATGACGACAAAAAGCCGCGCCACATTCAGCACGCGTTGGTGCAAATGGGCGATCGCATGTCCCACCGAGATGCTGCGGTAAAGCAATGGTACCCAGACCTGATCCGCCTGGCGAACGATCCTGTAGAAGAAGTCCGCAACACCGACGCCTGGGTCATGGGGCAGGACACTTCCGGCGCAGGCTTTCACGAAGCGCTTCTGAAAATGCTGGCAGATTCTTCGCCAATGGTCCGCGGAAACGCAGCACTATCCCTGGTGCGCTTCAGAGACCCAACCGGCCGTCCGCAGATTGTGGCGCTGCTGCAGCCCGCCACGATCAATGCTCCGATAAGGGGTCACGTGATCGATGCCGACCGCCCCGGCACAGCCATTCATCAAGGCGGATTGCTCGCCAAGCTGGCGTCGGCCGATTCTTCGCAGATGGTCGAAGTCCGCTCGCCGATCCCTGGGAGAATCCGATCCGTATCGCAACCCGGCGCAAACGTAACTGCAGGAACAGAAATCGCAGTCGTCAATCCCGCCATCGAGCAAGTCTGGGAAGCTCTGCGTGCCCTTTATCTGGTTGGGCAGATCGATGATCTCGACGCAATTCGCCCCTATGAACGAGACCTGCCGGATATCTCAAACGACGTGCGCCAGCAGGCGCAGGAAACGGAAAAAGCCATCCGCGATCGAAGCCGGCACTAGATTGGAGAGCGACCATGCCCGCAGGTCCAGCACCGATGGCCTTTGGATA
>Ga0073928_10008075_pt1 | contig 13344 bp, 16 predicted proteins | sample PaiPotPPA55metaG_FD_76969 | JGI IMG/M metagenome (GOLD analysis project Ga0073928, IMG submission 76969) | Iron sulfur acid spring bacterial and archeal communities from Banff, Canada, to study Microbial Dark Matter (Phase II) - Paint Pots PPA... ...
GATCACGCGACCCACAACTACAACTCGCAGCGGACCGGCGGCACGGAAGCCCGACGCCACGGCAGCCCCTGCGCCCTTCACACCCCCGCGCAGGCGGGCGGGGGACTCGCTTGTTTAAGGACTGTGTTCCTATTCGGCGAAGTGGACCACGCCAACTTCGGTGTCACCTTTTTTCGGTAGCGGGCGCCCGCTGAATGCCGTGCCGCACAATTCGTCGATCTCCCGGATCGAAACTCCCCGGCGGATCAGGCCGCCATCGATCATTGCGATGCACAGATCCCTTCTCTCCTTCTCAGTCTTGGCGTGCCGGTACGCGCGCGCCAAGTCCACTGATTTGGACCCTTGCGCGCCTGAGTCGGCGGCACCGCTTGCCGCCGCCACCACCAAAGCTGCCACACATAGAATTGCTGCGTATTGCATAAGCACCTCACATTGACCAAAAATGCGCCAGCATCAGATGGTTTACTTCTTCTTGCATGTGCAGCACCAAATGGTATGCGGGTAGTCCGCGTTATCGGCAGGTGCGTTACATAACGTCCCCCGTTGGGGATCGTCCGTCATCTTCTTGCGGTTCATCCAGGCGTAGTGTGGCGGCGTTCGCGCCGCCGGTTGCCGCTGGGAGGGAGGTTGAAAAAACCGCCGATCCGCGGTGACGGGAGGTCAGGCAGGCTGACCACCGTCACCGCGGCTTGGGTGGATGGAATGACTCCTGCCCGCGTCCGTGCGGGCAGCGAAAGGGGGATGTCACCTCGCGGCCGCGACCGTCATCCGCCGGTCCTTCTCAAGCCGACTGCGGCTCCTTCCCGCGACCGTGAGGGAGTCAAATTGAAGCAAACGAACCGTAGTCTTCTGACAATGCCTAAGAAGCGAGAGCTTCGGAACTTTGGGATTCCATGATCTCGGCCAAAGTCTGCTCGAGCTGCTTCTCGGCGTTGCGGATTTCCCAGGAGGCGACTCCGCTCATCCGATGGGCGATGAGGCGGTCCAGCCCGCCGGGCCGAGCCAAAGCATCGTGCAGCTTGGCATTGATCAGGTTCTCGATCGCTTTACGCAGCGTTTGGGCCTGGTTGGCCATCACGATAGATCTCCTGCGCCCAAGGCGCGGTACGAATGCCTCATCCGCGAAAGGCCTGGGTCGGGTCATGCCCAAATCCCTTGCCCCTGCGGCGCCGGCGTGCGTCAATGACGCCACCGACGAAGGCGACAACGGAATCGCTGAGTAGGATCGGAACGCACGCGGAAGGCTTTGCCATCCGCCGCGGAAAGGGGGTTCCCCTGGCCGCATACGAAGCGTTGATCCCTTTCACGTGCCTGCGGAGTTAGCTGACGGGCTAGGAGGTAAAAGTCTCCTTCGGCCAAACAGGCCCGATACGCCCCTGCCACCAGACCCACAAAAAGGACTTGAGGGCGGCGATGCGGGAAACGAGTGCCTCCCGCATTGGGTTCTCCGCGCCCCCCGATGGCTCGGGAGGCTTAGGCGGTCAAGCAATCGCGGATTGTAAGAATGTCGAGGGCGGTGTCAACACGTATTTTACCTATTGACAATCTCGAGTCTCGCATCCGATGCCGATCACTTATCCCAACTCAGCGACTCGAGATGGTGCTGGATGTCTCCGGCGCTCTGGAAGCGCTGGAGGATGAGTGAGTCCCTCTGCCCCCGAATGATCTCCTTGACGACCTTCGGCTGAGCTCCGTAGCGGTCGCGGCCGCCGACGATCGAGTGAAAGACCTGGATCAGGTTGAGCACGTCCTTGTGAATCCGGCTCCTGGTGGGCCGACCCAGGTCGAAGAAATCGAGGAGCTTGACTTCGAAGCTGATTCCCTGACGGCGGATCATGATGTTGTCGTCGTGGATGTCGCCGTGGTATTCGCCTCGGGCGTGGATGGGGGTAATCCCTTTTGCCAGGATGTACAGCACGTGCAGCGCCTCAAAAGTGCTGAGGCGGTGGCCGGGCTGGGCGGAGAGGAACTCGCTGAGTTTCTGGCCCTCGATCAGTTCGCTGATCACTACCATCACTTTTTTGCGTTTAACATAGGCAATCTCCTGGTGGTGATACTGCATCAGGATGGGACAGTGGCGAAGGGCGTCGAGCTTGCGGGCGTACGTGATGGCAGCCTTTCCCATCGGATCGCGATGCGGGTAATAAAACTTGGCCGCCCGGCGGATGCCGGTGTTGCGCTCGACGATGGCATAAACCTCGCCCTCCCAGCCACTTCCGAGCGGGCGCTCGATGACGTATTTCCCTGCCACGCTCCGCCCGGGCGGAAAATCAAAGCGCTTGACCTTGGTGCGGGGATACATTGCCCATAGATCATGCTGTGAGGGCTCGGCTTTTCAATCGAACCCAGCCGCGACTGGCTCGGCGGGGCGCCGATAAGCTCGAGGATCGGGAAAACGCCGCCGTTTATAACATCATGGCCGCCATTCAGTCGGTACAATTCGTTTGGAATGGAGTTTCTGAAGACTATTGGCGGGAAGCTTATCACCGGCGTGGTGGCGCTGGCGGTGATAGCCGGCGCCATTTCATGGTTTGAAATGGATGCAAACACCCGGCATCAGATCGTTGCCGGCACGGGTCGCATCCTGGCGTGGTTCGGGATCATCCTGATCGTCCCGTGGGCCACGTTCTTCGTCATCGGCGGCGTAGCGCGGCTCGAGAGCAACCTCGCGGGCGGAATGCTGGTGTTCGCCTACACCACAATTGAAGCGGTCTTGCTCGCATGGTTGTTCGGCTGGTCCGTCCGCGGGCCCACGGCCGTCGGTTTTTATTGTGCCGCGGTGTTGCTGGCCGCTGCCTACAACCTGTTCACCTGCGACTGGATTGCGGAGAAGGTGGAATGAGTCGTGGGCTTTTACGGATAGCCGTTATCACGCCGCCATTTGGCGATGGCGGCCTGGAGCTGCGCGCGCCGGGGCCCTCCGAACGCCGCATCTATCGCGGCGATCAGCTCGGTGGCCGTGTTGACCACATCGGACGCCAGCACAGGACGTTCAACATCTGTGCGGTCCATCTGGTAATCCGCCCGGATGCGGTACGAGTGAAGGTCATTCAGTTCCGAAGCGACATCGGCGACTTCTTGGTCGCCGCTGTTGCTCAGGCACTTGTAGATTTCCCCGTGAGCTGCGGCACCTTTGCTGACACGGAATCCCATTCGCCGCAACGTCTCGACTCCGACGTTGAAAACGGCATAGTACGCCCGGCTTATCGCGGTACGGCACGCGGCAGGGGAACCCGACGCGATTGTTGCGGCGAATCTCTGGAACTCGCGCGGGTCCATCAATCAGACCAGGTCGTAGAACAGCCTGATCCGCTCGCGTGCCTCGGGCGGGGCGGATTCCACCCAGCGGCGCGTGTAGACACGTTTCTGATCGCGCGCCTGGCTGACGCGGCTTTCAAGTGCGAGGTCGATCACGATCGCCTCTTCATCGGTCTCCGGATCAACCTCCACACTGACTTGCAGACAGTGAATCGGGGAGAACGTCTTCTCCACCAGCCGCAGCGCGGTCATCAAGTGAGGCAGAAGTCCATGAGACGCACAGAATTGATGCACCGAATCAGGCACGTGATGAGGTACCGCCACCGAAGGCATGGTTGCGCTCCTTGCAGCCGTTTCCGGAAATCCGCTGAACTGCCATATTCTATCGGCAATCACAACTCGCGACAACGAGCGAAGGCTTTTGTGTTCGTCCTACAGGCTGGTGGCATATAATTTGTGCCGCGTGCGGCCGGCCCCGGGAGAAGGTACAGTAGCGACAGCGGTTAACGGAGTGTAGTCGATGCCCAGTCCTAACCAACGCGTCGGCGAATATGTGCTTCAGGACCGGATCAACCGGGGGACCTTCGGCGAGGTCTGGAAGGCGCATCACCACGTGTGGGTCGACCAGTTCGTCGCCGTCAAGGTGCCCACCGATCCGCAGTACCTCCGCAACCTTCAGCGCGAGGGCGTTGCCATTCACGGGCTGGTCCACCCGAACATCGTGCGGGCCATCGGGTTCGACCCGTACGCCGAGACGCCGTACCTGGCAATGGAATTCGTGCCCGGCACGAGCCTGCGGCCGCTGATTCAGAACCGATCGCTTTCCATTCCTGACGCGGTGGCGATCATGCGGCAGGTGCTTGCCGGGCTGAGTCACGCGCACAAGAACGGCATCGTTCACCGTGACGTCAAGCCTGAAAATGTTCTCGTGCACGAACGAGCGTTCAGTGAAGGGTTCGCGTCCGAGGGGGTGGTGAAGGTAACGGACTTCGGCCTGGGCCGGGCCGCGACGGACACGGCGCAGGGATCGATCGCGTACTCGGCGTCGCTGGATTCTCCGGAGGCCCGCGAGATCGCCGGCACGCTCGATTACATGGCGCCCGAGCAGCGCGGCGGCGCGCCGGTTGATCCGCGCGCTGACGTGTACGCGTGCGGCGTGGTGCTGTACGAGATGCTTACCGGCGAGCGTCCCGCAGGCACCGATCTGCCCAGCGACTTGAACAGGTCAGTGCCGAAAATGCTGGACGAGGCGTTTCGCCGGTCGTACGCGCGGCTGGACAAGCGGTACGGGTCGGCGGACGAGTTTGCCGCGGCCCTGCGGCCGACGCCGGCCATCCCGCCGCTGCCGCCCAGGACCGCGGCGCCGCCGCACCCCGTCGCAGTACCGCACCGCCCGCTCGCCGCCGGCGTACGCCACTGTCCGCAATGCCGCCAGGTGGTTGACCCGGGCGACCAGTTCTGCATGCACTGCGGCATTCAGCTTGTGGAGAATGTGCGGCGGTGCCCGCAGTGCGGGGCCTACCCCGACGCCGCCGATCAGTACTGCATCTTCTGCGGCCAGTCACTGACGGCCCATTCGACAACGGCATGAGGGAATGCCCATGCACGTGATGTTCTTCTCGCTCGTGGTTGTGGCGGCCATCATCGGGGCAGCGGTGCTGTTCGTTTTTTGGCTCATCGTGACGCTGTTGCGCATGTTCACGCGGCTGCTGTTGGGCCCCGGGCTCAAACAGCCGCCGCCATTGACGCACAACCCGCCGGGCGTTCGTGCTTGTCCGCGATCCAGTTGTCATGCGATCAATCCGGTCGAGGCGCGATTCTGCCGGCGATGTGGACAGCGTTTCGACGACCCCCAGCGCGTCCCCGTCCGCCGGGCGGCGATATTTTGAGGGCATGCGCCCGTCCTTCTGCTGACGCCGCTGGCGGCTTCGCTTGGCGAAGAACGCGGGCGGCGTCATTACGTAATGAGACAGACCGTCATCATCCTGTGCGTCGTCGGTTGGGCCTGGGCCTTGGTGGCGGGCGTGTTCCTGATGGTGCGCCTGCGCCGGCATCGATAGGCCCAGGCCATTGCGAGCCGTGACTTGGCAGGACGCGGCGTATAAATTCGTAGAGCATCGGCGCCGGTACCGATGCCCGCGCCCCGCGGACGCGTTTCTCGTGCGAGGAGTAGACGTTGTCAGATGCCCCGCGAATCAGTCTCGACCCTGCCGACCACCGCCAGCGCGAGCAGCAACTGATCCGCCACGTGGAGCGGCTGCTGGAAGACGACCGGCTGCGGATCGACACGACGCTGGGCCGCCGGCCCATCACCGCGTTCACTCGCGACGTCAGCCGGATCGATAAGGCGATAGAGCTGAAACGAATGATGAGCGAGATGAACGTCCCCGACCGCGAGCTGCAAAACCGCATGCCGGTCGGCGAGACGGTAGAGATCACGCTCTCTCAGCGCAAGCTGTGGGTGCTGCGTTCGGTCGTCGGGCGCCTGCGGGTCGTATGCGTCTCGCCCGCCCGCGCGCTGCTGCGCGGCGACCCGCCGCAGCCGATGAGTGCGAGCGAAGTGAACAAGGTGCTGAGCCAGTCGCCCGTATCCGTATCCGGCGTGCCGACGACGATCGTGCTTCTGTCCACCAGCGGATTCGCAATTGAAGCCCACGAGCTGGCCGATCGTCGGGCCGATCGCACTGTCGTCCTGGTTGAACCCAACGACGCGGGCGGCTGGAGCGTCACCGGTCCGGTCGAGACCAAGGCGTTGTCCGACCTGTTCGACCCCGAGGGCGAAGACCAGAAGCGGCAGCGCGTACGCGAAATCATCGAGGAGAGCAAACTGGACCTGCTGACCGGCGGCGTCGCCACCGACAAAGTCGCGGCCAAAACTCAACTGCCCGTGCAGGTGGTTGAGGCGGAGCTGAAGTCCTATGCGAAGAACACCCCCGGGCTCATGGCCAGGCGCCTGGATGGGCGGGTCGTGCTGTTCCGCGAAGGGACCGCGCCGGCGCCGCTCGCCGCGCCGGCGGGAGGACCTGCCATGCCTCTAATCGATCGCGTCAAGGCCCTGTTTTCCCGCAAGGGGGACGCTGAGAAGAAGATCGCCTTCCTGTCCGAGCGCCGCGCCGCACTCTCGCTGCAACGCGACCGCGCCTACGAGGACATGACCCTCCTCGAACAACAGGAAGCCAATCTGCGGGAACAGTTCAAGGCCTCCAGCGGCGCCATCACCAGGCGGCGGGTCACGAGCCAGCTCCTTCAACTGCGCAAAGACCTGGAGCGACGGCAGCAGTTGCTGTCGATCTTGAACCAGCAGATCAACGTGGTCAGCACGCACCTGCACAACCTGGAGCTGGTGCAGCAGGGGCAGGTGGCGAGCCTGCCGAATGCCGACGAGATGACCGCCGACGCGGTGAAGGCCGAAGAAGTGCTTGCCGAGCTGGAAGCCAGCGCCGAGCTGGCCGGGAGCGTCGGATCGGTAGGCGCGGCGGGACTGAGCCCCGAAGAGCAAGCCCTATACGAGGAGCTTGAGCGCGAATCCGGCGCCGTCGTCCCCGAGAGCCACGCGCAAGTCTCTCGAGCGTCCGCTGCCCCCGCCGAGCCGTCGCAGCTATCGGCCGAGCCGGCGCAAGAGTCGCCCAGCGCCGCGCCCCAGCGCAGCGAGCCCGAACCCGGATAAAAGGGTTCAGAAAGCCGAGCATGCATGACCGAGCCCTGCACCCCGAACCCTGAACCCCGAACCCCGAGCCCTCCCCCGTGGCTTTGATCGACAAAATCTTCGGCCGCAAGAAGACGCTCAGCGAGCTGGATCGGCAGGAGCTGCGCAAAGAAGAGATCCTGCTGACCAAGCAGCGCGAGCGGCTGTTCAAGAAGATCGAACAGCTCAGCCTCGACAAGCAGAAGATCTTTCAGCAGGGCGCCACGCAAAAGTCGCCGGAGCTGCGCAAGGCCCTGGCCCAGGACTTCGAGCTGAAGACGCAGGAACAGCTCATGAGCGCCCGGGAGCTGAACTTGCGGAGCAAGGAGCTCCTCACCGTCAGCCGGCTGCGGATAGTCAAGGAGAACACCGAGCGCGGCCGTGCTCTGGGGCGCCTCAATCTTACCGACAAGGATGTTGCGAAGATCAGTCAGTGGATCGAGGACGATTCGGTCACGCAGGACATGTACGGGGAGCGGCTCAATCAGGTCCTGGAGCTTGGGGCCCAATCCGATAAGGATGCGCTTGCCGCGGCCGGGTTGTCCGGCGCCGGCCAGGAGCTGATGAACATCTGGAACGAGATGGATCGCGGCGCGATGAAGCAGGAGGAGGCCTTTGAGGAAGCCGACAAGGCGGTACGGCGCAGGGCCTCTGCGATGGAGAAGGAGATGTAAGCGCGTCTCATAACGTCGCATCCTTGCCAACGCCTTGGGCCGGGTGTAGATTTTGTCCCATCCCCCCGGAAGCGCCGGCCCGTCAGGGCGGTCCGGTTTCAGGGTTTTTGAGAGTTAACAGGAGCCTAGAGTGCCTCCCGAATATCGCCGCAGTTCACACTTGTTCACCAGCGAGTCGGTCACCATGGGCCATCCCGACAAGGTGGCTGACCAGATCAGTGACGCCGTGCTCGACGCCATTTTGGCGCAGGATCCCCGTGCCCGCGTGGCTGTGGAAACGCTGGTCACTACCGGGCAGGTTGTGCTGGCGGGCGAGGTGACGACCACCGCGTACGTCGATGCCGCCAAGATTGCCCGCGAGACGATCAAGGAGATCGGGTATGTCAACCCAGAGGTCGGGTTTGACGCATTTAGCTGCGGCGTACTGACGGCGATTCACAGCCAGTCTCCCGACATCGCCCGCGGCGTGGACCGTGCTGAGGACAACGACCGCGAGCAGGGAGCCGGCGATCAGGGCCTGATGTTCGGCTATGCGACCGACGAAACCCCGGAGCTGATGCCCCTGCCGATTCATCTCGCCCACCGCATCGTCGAGCGACTTGCCGAGCTGCGGCAAAAGGGGAAGCTCCCCTGGCTTCGCCCCGACGGCAAAAGCCAGGTCACGATCGAGTACGAAGACGAACGCCCCAAGCGCATCCACACCGTGGTCGTGTCGACGCAGCACGACGAGAGCGTTCTGGACCGCAAGAAGGACGCCATCAGCGAGAAGGCCAAGCACGACATCATCGAGCAGGTGATCAAGCCGTGCATTACCAAGAGCCACAAGAAGCTTTGGAACGACCAGATCGTCTTCCACATCAATCCGACGGGTAAGTTTGTCGTGGGCGGCCCGCACGGGGACACGGGTCTGACCGGCCGCAAGATCATCGTCGATACCTACGGCGGCCGCGGCGCGCACGGCGGGGGGGCGTTCAGCGGCAAGGACCCCTCCAAGGTCGACCGCTCCGCCAGCTACATGGCCCGATACATCGCCAAGAACGTCGTGGCTGCCGGCCTGGCGCGCAATTGTGAGGTGCAACTCGCTTACGCGATCGGCGTGGCCAATCCGGTCAGCGTCACCGTGAGCACGGAGAACACCGCGGTCCTTCCCGAGGACCAGATTGCCGAGTTGATCAAGCAACAATTCCCCCTGACGCCGCGCGGGATCATCAAGTATCTGGACTTGCTGCGGCCGATCTACAAGCAGACCGCCCGCCACGGCCACTTCGGCCGGTCCTCCGCCGACGGCGGCTTCACGTGGGAAAAAACCGACAAGGCCGACGCCCTGGCCAAGGCCGCCGGCATCTCCATGCGGCGCGCCGGGTAAGTCGGAATTATTGAACCCTGAATCCCTACGCTGTCGGGACCCCGATGGAATCGGGACTTCGCTCGCTCAGCTTCGCTTCGCTCAGCCCTGAACCCTCTAATCCAGCGCCGCATACCAGAACAGCGCCACCGCCTCCTTGACCAGGTCGTGATTCGAGTGTCGACGGGCGTCAAGGCCGGCCAGATCGAACCCGCACTTGGAGAGGAACTGTGCCGCCGGGCAGTTATCGGTGCGGGTCTCGGCCGATACGGCCCTGAGATTGCGATTCCGGGCCTCGGCGAGGACCTGATAGATCATCGCCGACCCAACGCCCTGCCGACGGTGCTCGTAATCCACTCTGAGGTCGAACACCCGCAGCGTTCCATATTGCGGTTCCTGTTTAGCCAACAGCAAGGCGACATTGACCTGCTCGTGCTCGGCCAATAGGGCGATCCCGTCTTCCACGCCGGTGACGACCTGTTTGAGCAGGAACTGCATTTCGTCCGTCGGCTGGTTCCGTTCCATGCGTTTCTGTCGAAGCGGGCGTTCCTCCATCTTCCAGGTGGCAGTGACGCCCTCGCCGGCCTTGTCGACGTGAATATACTGATGGGACTCGATGGTGCCGTCGATGTCGATCAGGCGGTCGAGGTCGGCGGGTCGGACGGGGCGGATTTCCATGCGGGGAGCATACCACCCCTGCCCCACCGGTGGGGAGGTTTCACCCGCGATCGCTATACTCTTTCAAGATGGCGGCGAACTTTTTCGACTTCCAGCAGCAGCTCGCGCGTGTCCGACCGCCCCTGAAGCCACCGGCGCCGCCGATGGGGGACGCCCCCCTCACCGTCACCGAGCTGACGAATAAGATCGCCAAGGTCATCCACGGCGGGATGCCGTCGAGCGTTCTGGTCCGCGGGGAGGTGAGCAATTTCAATCGGCATAATACATCGGGCCACTTGTATTTCACCCTGAAGGACCCCGGCGCCTGCGTCGATTGCGTGATGTTCCGCTCGGACGCGACGAGGCTGAAGTTCGAGCCGGCCGACGGCATGGAGCTGCTGGCCGGCGGCCGCGTCGGCGTCTACCCCCAGCGCGGCCGCTATCAGCTTTACATCAGCACGCTCCGGCCGCTGGGACAGGGGGCGCTGGAGCTGGCATTCCAGCAGGTTCGGGCGAAGCTGGAGAGGGAAGGGCTATTCGCCCCGGAGCGAAAGAAGCCCCTGCCGAGATACCCGCTTCGAGTCGTGATCGTCACCAGCCCCGAAGCCGCGGCGCTCCAGGACATCCTGAAGGTGCTTCACCGGTTCCCCTGGCTACGTTTGATGCTGTACGGCGCGCCGGTGCAGGGAGACGGCGCCGCCGAGAAGCTCGCCGCCGCCTTAACCCACGTGAATGTCGCTATCGACGGCATCGGCGGGGCCGACGTCATCCTGCTGGCGCGCGGCGGCGGGTCGCTGGAAGACCTCTGGTGCTTTAACGAGGAAATCGTCGCCCGCGCCGTCGCCGCCTCATGCGTCCCGGTCGTCACCGGTATCGGCCACGAAGTGGACGTGTCGATCGCGGACCTGGTCGCCGACCATCACGCCCATACGCCGACCGAAGCGGCCCAGGTGATTACGGCGCAGTGGCGCGGCGCCGCGGACCTCCTCGATCATACCAGCCAGCGGCTGCACCGCGCGCTGCGGCAGATCGTGTCCGATGCCGCTCAGCGGCTCAGGGCGATCGAGCGGCATGAGGTATTCCGCCGGCCAATGGACCGAGTCGGCGCCTTGCGCCAACTACTGGACGAACGGCAGCGGGCGATGATCGTCGCCGAGGACCGGCTGCTGCGCCATGGTCGGGACCGGGTTCAGGGTGCCGCCGCCCACCTCGAGCGGTTTCTTCCCGCTTTCCTGGCTCGATGGCGCGAGCTTCTCAACGCCCGGCGGCAGCAGCTCGACCAGGCGATCGCAAGGCGGCTGCGGGCAGATTACGAGCGGCTCAGCCGGACCCAGGCCGTCCTTCAGGAATCCCACCCTCGATACCAGATGCGCCTGGCTGCCCAGAGATTGCAAGCCATCGAACACCGGTTGCGGCGGGCGATCGATGAGCGGTTGCAGCAGCGGCGTCAGGGACTCGACGGCGCAGCGCGGCAGCTCGAGGCCGTCAGCCCGCGGTCGGTGCTCACTCGCGGGTACACGATTACCGCCCGCAAGAAAGACGGACTGCCGGTGCGCAGCGCCTCGCAGCTCAAGCCCGGCGACAAGCTGCTCACCCGCTTCGTCGACGGCAAGGTGGAATCGATAGTCGAAGATTCCACGCAGTTGTCGCTCTTCGAGTAAGGGTAGACATCGACGGATCGAGCCCGCTTGGCGGGATGACTACATCCCGTACTCGCGGACTCGAGGCAGACAGGAATGTCCGCCCCACCATGTCCTTGCAAGCACGCTCGCCCTCAAGTCAGGGGGGTGCGCCGCGCAGTGCTTCGGTGATCTTTTCCAAGCCGGCGAGCACCATGTCCATGTCCGCCGGACGGCTGCCGCGACTGAGCTTGCAGCACCACATCGCCAGCTTCGACAGCGGCTCAGGGACCTGGGGATTCAGCTCGAACGGCGTGGGGTAGCTCTGCTCTTTCAGGTCGCGCCACCCATCCTTGCTTGTGGTGAACAGCGTGGGGATGCAGTGGCCGGTCAGGGCCCAGTAGAGCGAGGCGCCGAAGCAGAAGACGTCGGTGGTCGCGTCCACGGCTTTGCAGCGGATCTGCTCGGGGGCGATGAAATCGGCGGTGCCTTGCACCCGTTCCTTCACGGTGCCGCTCCGGCACGCCTGTCCGAAGTCGATCAGCTTCACTTGTCCGTCGGGACACACCAGAATGTTGCTCGGCTTGAGGTCGCAGTGGATGTATCTGAGGCGGTGAAGGGAGCTGATGGCGCGGGCGGTCTGCATGAACACGTCCAGCAGTTTGGGGAAACGGAGCAGTGGTTGCTGGTCCAGCGGCGTGCCATCGACCAGCTCCATCACCAGCGCCGCCTCGGTAGGGCGCCCCAGGAGCTTCTTGTTGATCTTAAGGTCGACACATTTGCGCAACCCCGCATTGCGAAAGAACTTACTGACCTCGAACTCGTTTTGCAGTTGCTCGAGATATCGGAGATCCTTGCCCGAGGTCCGCACCACGTGCTTGAGCGCATAAAGCTGGGCTGTTTCGGGGTGACAGACGGCATAAATGGTGCTACCGGCGCCTTCGCCCAGCCGGCTGACGACGTCGTAACCGAAAATCGACTTAGGCGTGCTGCGGGCGAGTACTGCCGTCATCTGCGATCAAACTCCTTCGGCCACCAGTCCCACCTTATTGTACCGGTTGTCCTGTTCATTATTCGTTCCGCGCCATATCTTGCCCCGCATGGCCAGGCGGTATCTCATCACCGGCGGGGCGGGGTTCATTGGTTCTCATCTGGCCGAGCGGTTGCTGCGCGATGGCCACCGCGTCACCGCCCTGGATGATCTGTCCACAGGACGTATCGAGAACATCTCGTCTCTCCTCCAGCATCCGGAATTCCAACTGGTCCGCGACTCGGTCGAGAATGAGCTGACCGTGAACACGGTGATGGCTTCCTGCGACGCCGTATTCCACCTGGCCGCGGCGGTGGGGGTCCAACTGGTGCTCGATGAGCCGGTCCGAACCATCCGCACGACCATTCACGGGACGGAGGTGGCGCTCGAGGCCGCCAACCGCTACGTGCGGCCCGTGCTGATCACCAGCTCCTCGGAAGTGTACGGCAAGGGGGCGCGCGTCCCGTTCGGGGAGGATGACGACGTGGTCATGGGCCCGACCCACACCACCCGCTATTGCTACGCGTATTGTAAGGGGATCGATGAATTTCTCGGCCTGGCCTATTTCAAGCAGTTCGGGCTGCCGGTCACGATCGTGCGGCTGTTCAACACCGTCGGCCCCAGGCAGGTGGGCCGGTACGGCATGGTCGTCCCCCGCTTCGTTGCCGCCGCCCTCAACAGCCAGCCGCTCAAGGTTACCGGAGATGGAAACCAGACCCGCTGCTTCTGCCACGTCAGCGACGTGGTCGACGGACTGGTGAAACTGATGGAGACGCCTTCCGCGGCCGGCCGGGTCTTCAATCTCGGCGGGCACGAGGAAATCAGCATCAACGACCTGGCCCGACGGGTGATCGCCCTTGCCGGCTCCAGGAGCCCGATCGAACACGTTTCGTACGAACAAGCCTATGGCCATCGCTTCGACGACATGCCGCGGCGCGTGCCAAAGCTCGACAGGATTCGCGCCGCCATCGGCTTCGCCCCGCGACAGGGCCTTGATGAGATCATCCGATCGGTGCTCGCGGATCAGAAGGACCGTCGTACACGGTAGTGGGGGATGCGTGACAGCTTCGGCGGGA
>Ga0073928_10008077_pt1 | contig 13343 bp, 14 predicted proteins | sample PaiPotPPA55metaG_FD_76969 | JGI IMG/M metagenome (GOLD analysis project Ga0073928, IMG submission 76969) | Iron sulfur acid spring bacterial and archeal communities from Banff, Canada, to study Microbial Dark Matter (Phase II) - Paint Pots PPA... ...
AGCTCGGCGTGCGCGACGAGCCGCTGCTGGACCTCGCCATGGAGCTCGAGCGGATCGCGCTGCACGACGAGTATTTCGTCGAGAAGAAGCTCTATCCCAACGTCGATTTCTATTCGGGCATCATCCTGCGCGCCATGGGCTTCCCGACCTCGATGTTCACCGTGCTGTTCGCGATCGCGCGCACGGTGGGCTGGGTCGCGCAATGGAACGAGATGATCGAGGACCCCAACCAGAAGATCGGCCGCCCGCGCCAGCTCTATACGGGCAAGACTCTGCGCCACTACGTGCCCGTGGAAAAGCGCGGCTGAGCGCGCCCCGCGTCGGCCGAATCGAAAAAGAGGTGCTTGCGGCGCGTCTTTTCTCGTTTATGCGATGCAGCGAATTACCGGCCGATCTGTTGCTGACAGCATTCGCGTGCCGGTTCAGTTTTGCCCGCTCCGCTGCGCTTTGCTCGCCAGAAATGCCGCCATCATGCGCTTGGGCTCGTCCGTCCGGAATGCCGCGCCGAAGCGGGTGATGCCGCGGGTAATCGCCTGCGACAGCGGTAGGTCCTCCCACTCGCGGATGAGCGCCTTCTGCAGGCGGATCGCGCGCGGACCGCACGCGAGGATCGCGCCAAGCACGTGCTCGACCGCACCGTCGAGCTCGGCCTTCGGCACGCACCACTCAACGAGGCCCCAACGCTCGGCCTCGGCCGCATCGATGGTTTCGCCGGTGAACAGCAGGCGCCGCGTCCTGCCCCAGCCGATCAACGACGGCAGCAGCGCCGCCTCGATCACCGAGGGGATGCCGACCTTGACCTCAGGCATGCCGAAGCGCGCGCCCTCCGCGGCGATGCGCAGGTCGCAGGCCGCCGCGACTTCGAGCCCGGCGCCGAGCGCATAGCCCTCGATGCGCGCGATGACCGGCACCGGCAGCCGGCGCGCCGCGTCGCAGGCGCGGTGCAGCAGCGTGATGAAGTCGCGTGCGCTCTCCTCGTCGAGCGCCGCCATGTCGCGGATGTCGGCGCCGCCGATGAACGCCCTGTCGCCGGCGCCGCGCAGAACCACCGCGCGCAGGCCCTCGTCGTCGCCGAGCGCCGTGAGCTGGTCGCCGAGCGCGGCCATGAGCGCGCGATTGAGGATGTTGAGCTTGCCCGGGTGGTCGACCGTAACGTGCGCGATGCGCCCGGCGGTGCGCTCCTCGTTGCGCGTGTCGATGCGCGGCGCGCGCGCCGCGTCAGCCACGCTGAATCAGCTCGATCTTGTATCCGTCGGGATCCTCGATGAAGGCGATGACGGTGGTGCCGAACTTGACCGGCCCCGGCGCGCGCGTGATCTTGACGCCTTCCTTGGCGAGCTTGTCGCAGGTGGCGTAGACGTCGCGGACGCCGATGGCGAGATGACCGAACGCGGTGCCGAGCGCATAGGGCTCCTTCTGATCCCAATTGTGGGTGAGCTCGATCACGGTGCTGCTGGCCTCGTCGCCATAGCCGACAAAGGCCAGGGTGTAGCGGCCCTCCGGCACCTCGCGCTGGCGCAGTACCTGCATGCCCAGGAGCCTCGTATAGAAGTCGAGCGACTTCTTCAGGTCGAAGACGCGGAGCATGGTGTGCAGCATGCGCGCCTCGCCGAGACCGGCGGCGTTCGCCGTCTTGGTGGCTGTCGTCGGGTTCATCTCGTCCTCCGTTCGGTTTCTGGTCGGGCGGCGGTCTGGTTCCGATCGGGCGAATGTCGGGCGATGATCGCCAGCACCTCGTCCGCAGCGCGGCGGCTCGGCGACAACTCGCCCAAGCCGAGCCGGTGCAGTGCGTCCTGGCACTGCGCCACCTGCGCCTCGCGCGCGGCGGGATCGGTCAAGAGCCGCTCCACTTCCGTGCTGAGCCGCTCGGCGTTGACGTCCCGTTGCCGCAGCTCGGGCACGACCGCACGGTCCAGGATAAGGTTAAGCAAATGCATGTACTTGACCTTGACCATGCGCTGCACCAACCACCCCGTCAATGGGCTGACGCGGTAAGCCACCACCGCCGGAAGCCGTGCCATGGCCAGCTCGAGCGCCACCGTGCCGGAGGCGGCGAGCGCGGCGTCGCTCGCGCCAAATGCATCGTATTTCTCGCGCTCGCCGCGGACGACGAGCGTCGGCACGGGCCAGGCGCGCACGGCCGCGCTCACGCTGTCCGCCACCGTCGCCGTGGTCGGCACCACCACGCGCAAATCGGAATGGCGCCGGGCGAGGTCGGCGACGGCGTCGGTGAAGGGGCCCAACAGACGCGCCACCTCGCCGCGGCGGCTGCCCGGCAGCACCGTCAGCAGCGGCACGGCGGGCGGGATGCCATGGCGCTGGCGGAAGGCGGCGCCGTCGCCGCGATCGGCGCCGCTTTCCACCACGGGGTGCCCGACATAGGTGCAGGCAAGGCCGACCCGCGTGAAATAGGGCGGCTCGAAGGGCAGCAGCACGAGGAGATGATCGTACCAGCGCGCCATGCGCCGCGCGCGCCCGGCCCGCCATGCCCATACCATGGGCGCGACGTAATGGATGAGCGGCAGGCGCTCGCCCTGCCGCCGCAGCCGCTGCGCCACACGCCAGGTGAAACCGGAGCTGTCGATGGTGACGACCGCCGCCGGGCGCAAGCGATGGATCTCGGCGACGGCCTCGGCGACGCGGCGTAGGATGCGGCGCGCGCGCGGCACCACCTCGGCGACGCCCATGATCGCCAGCTCGTGCAGCGGGACCAGGCTATGGAGCCCCTGCTCGGCCATGCGCTCGCCGCCGATCCCGGCAAAGCGCAAGGGCTTTGGGCTGCGCTCCCGAAGCGCCGCCATCAAGCGACCACCCAGCGCATCGCCCGAGGGCTCACCCGCAATGATGTAGATGAGCGGCTGGCTGCCGCCCTGCCCGGTCGGCACGCCGCTCATGGCCGCGCGACGCCGACGACGAAAAGGCCGGCCTGGTCGGCGGCAGCGGCGATCGCGGTGCGATCGATGACGAGGCTCGCCCCGGCCTCGACGGCGATGCCGCGCAAGCCGGCGGCCGCGGCGCCATCGACAGTGCGCCGGCCGATCGTCGGCAGGTCCGCCCGGCGCTCCTGTCCCGGCTTCAGCGCCTTGACCAGCACGCCGCCCGGACCTTCGCGGCGCAAACCGGCGCAGCGGGCGATAAGCGCGTCGGTGCCTTCGATCGCCTCCACGCCGAGCACGAGGCCCTGCTGCACCACCGCCGCCTGGCCGATATCGAGCGCGCCCAACGCACGCACGATGCGGAAACCGATGGCGATGTCGTCCTCGGCCTGCGCGTCGGGCGTGTGGCGACCGAGCGGCCCAACCGGCGCCAAGGCCGAACCGAGGATGACATCCGCGCCGACGACGCGAAAGCCCTCGCCCTCGAATTCGCGAATGATCGCCTTCAGCAAACCATCATCGCCGAGCGCGCGATAGCCGACGCGGGCGAGGAATTTTGCCGCGCGCCAGTCCGGCCGCAGCGAGAGCAAGGACGGCCGCCTTACGCTGCCGGCAAAGACGATCTCCTCGACGCGCTGCTCGTGCAACAAGCGCAGTGCCTCGCCGGCGGCGCCCAGCCGCACCCAGGCATGCGGTACCCCCGACATCATGGCCGGGTCGGCCGCCCCCTCAAAGGCGATGACGAAGACGCCGCGCTCGGCCGCGCGGCAGGCCTCGATGATGCGCAGAGGCAGCTCGCCGCCACCGGCGAAAATGCCGAGCTTAGCCGCCATTCCCCGACTTCGGCTGCACGAGGCCGCGCGAGTTCTCGGCGCGCACGAACTCGACGATCTCGCGGACCGGGCCAACCTGGGCGAAGCGCTCGGCGACGGTGGCGACGCGCTCGGCCAGCGTGCCGTTGTCCTGCGCGAACAGCATGTCATAGGCGCTGCGCAACGCCTGGATATCGTCGCGCGAGAAGCCGCGCCGCTGCAGACCGACGATGTTGAGTCCGACCAGGCGCGCGCGGTCGCCCATCACCATGCCATAAGGGATCACGTCGCGCTCGACGCCGGTCATGCCGCCGACAAAGGCATGCCGGCCAATCCGAACGAATTGATGCACGGCCGAGAGCCCGCTGATGATCACATGATCGCCGAGGGTCACGTGCCCGCCGAGCGTGGCGTTGTTCGTCATGACCACATGGTTGCCGACAATGCAGTCATGCGCGACATGGGCGCTTGCGGCGAAGAGACAATCATCGCCGACGCGCGTGGCCATGCCGCCGCCGGCAGTGCCGGGGTTCATGGTGACGTGCTCGCGGATGATATTGCGCTTGCCGATGACGAGGGCGGAATCCTCGCCCTTGTATTTGAGATCCTGAGGCTGGTGGCCGATCGAGGCGAAGGGGAAGATGCGCGTACCCTCGCCGATGCTGGTACGGCCGGCGACGACGACGTGCGCGATCAGCTCGACCCCCTCGCCGATCTCGACTTTGGCGCCCACGACGCAATAAGGGCCAATGCGGGCGCTGGCGGCGACTCTCGCGCCCGTCTCGACAACCGCCGTGGGATGAACGTTCGGCATCGGCCTCTCGACCCTATCCATGTCAGCTGTCCATAATCATCGCGGCGAAGACGGCTTCGGCCATCAGCTTGTCGCCGCTCATCGCCTTGCCTTCAAATTTCCAGACATTGCCGCGATGCTGCTTGCGCACGACGTGAATGTGCAGCCGATCGCCGGGGACGACCGGCCGGCGGAAGCGCGCACTATCGACGCTCATGAAATAGACGAGCTTGCCCTCGGAGCCGGGTCCCAGCGTCTGCACCACGAGTACCGCCGCGGTCTGCGCCATGGCCTCGATGATGAGCACGCCCGGCATGACCGGACGCTTGGGGAAATGGCCCTTAAAATAGGCCTCGTTGATCGACACGTTCTTGATGCCGATGGCGCTCCGGCCGGACACCACATCCACGACCCGGTCGATCAGCAGGAAAGGGTAGCGGTGCGGGATCATCTCCATGATCCGCTGGATGTCGATCTCGGCGGCTACGCCGCCGGGCTGAGTCGTATCCATCTTGCTTCGCTAACCACCCTTCTTCCTCGTCAAGCGCTGCATCATCGCCACCTGGCGGAAGAACTCCTTCACCGGCACCGCCGGAGCGCCCGCCACGCTCTCGCCTCCCGCGACATCGCGCATGACGCCCGCCTGCGCGCCGATACGGGCGCCGCTGCCGATGGTGAGATGGCCCGCAAGCCCCCCTTGCGCGGCGATGACGACGTGATCGCCGAGCCGCGTGCTGCCAGCGACGCCCGACTGCGCGATCAACACGCAGCCGGGTCCCACCTGCACGTTGTGCCCGATCTGCACCAGATTATCAATCATCGTACCCGCGCCGATCACCGTGTCCGGCCCGGCGCCACGATCTATGGTCGTATTGGCGCCGATCTCGACATCGTCCTCGATGATGACGCGGCCGAGCTGTGGCACCCTGACGAAGCCCGCCGGGTCCATGGCGAAGCCGAAACCGTCCTGGCCGAGCCGCACGCCTGGGTAGAGTCGAACGCGCGCGCCGACGAGGCTGTGGCTGATGCTGACATTGGCGCCGACGCGTACGTCGTCGCCGAGCATGCAGCCCGCGTCGATGACGCTGTTGGCGCCGATGTGGCAGCGCTTCCCGATTTCCACCCGCGCGCCGATCACGGCATGCGCCTCGACGGCGGCGCCCTCGCCGAGCCGCGCCGTCGGATCGATCGCCGCGCTCGCGGCAATGCCCGGGATGGGCGGCGCCTCCGGATAGAAGGCCTGGGCAGCCACCGCATAGGCCCGGTAGGGCTGCTCCGTCACCAGCAGGGTCGTCCCGTGCGGCGCCTCCGCCGCAAGCGCCGATTGCACGAAGGCGGCGCCGGCGCGCGTTTCGCGAAAGGCCGCCACGTATTTGCGGTTATCGAGGAACGTCAGATCGCCGGGACCGGCGGCGTCGAGCGGCGCCACGTCGCGCAGAACCCGCTGGGCTTCGCCGGCGCCGGCGATGGTGGCACCGCTGCGGCGCGCGATCTCCGCGACCGTGAAGGGACCGGCGACACGAAAGAATCGCGGGTCCGCCATCGCCTATTTCCGCTTTCCGCCACCGGGTTTGGCTGCGCCCTCGCCATCCGGCTTCGGTAGGTTGACCGGGACGGAGGCAAGCTTCTGATCGAGGCGAGCGATGGCATCGGCGGTAATGTCCATGCCTTCCGCCTCGAACACCACGGCCTGCTTCTCGATGACAAGGTTCGCCCGCCGCTCCTTCACGATGTCAGCGATGACCTCGAGCGCGGCATTCTTGACCTTGACCATGGCCTCGTTGAGGCTCTGCTGGAGGGCTTGACGTCGACCCTGAACGATTTGGCCGAGCTCGTCATAGCGCTGCTGCAGATCGCGTGCGCGCGTGTTGAACGCGTCCGGCGCCAGGATGGTGCGCTGGCGCTCCAACTCGGTGCGGGACTTCTGGAGCTCATCCTCCTGCTGCGCCACCTCCTTCGTGTAGGAGCTGTATTCCTGGTTGATGATCGCCTGCACCGCCTTGGCCGCCTTGGCATCCTGGAGGATCTGCTGCAGATCGACGATGAGGATGACCGGAGCTGGCAACGGCTGCGACTGCGCCCGGAGCCCGACAGGAGCCAAGGCGATGAGGGCCGCAACTGCGGCGACGACGGTACGGCGAATGAAGCAAGACATCTAGAACCTCGTGCCGAAGCCGATACGGAAGAATTGCTTCTTGTCGAACGACTCCCTCTTAACCGGTAGGGCAAGGTCGAGCTTGATCGGACCGAGCGGCGAGGCCCAGGAGACGCCGAAACCCGCCGATACGCGCAACGACTGCGGATCGGCGATTGTACTGCCTTTCTCATCCAGGTTGAACAGGCTGCCGAAATCGCTGAAGACGCGACCGGTTATGCCGAGTTCCTGCGGCAGGCCGACCGGAAAGCCGAGCGAGACCGTGCCGACATAGTAGATGTTGCCGCCGAGCGCATCGTTGGTCGCGAGATCGCGCGGGCCGATGCCGCCGGTGGCAAAGCCGCGCAAATTGTCGCCGCCGACAAAGAAGCGGTCCTCGATGCGCACGATATCGTCGAGGCCGTGGATGTAGCCGCCCTCGCCCGTGAGGCTCAACACCCATTGCGGCGCCACCGAATAGTAATAGCCCCCGGTCAGCAGCGTGCGGACGTAGCGCACATCGCCGCCAAGGCCGGCGAGGTCGACGCCGAATTGCCCGAAATAGCCGGCGCTCGGGTCGAGACGGTTGTCGCGCTTGTCGTAGAGCAGCACCTGGCCGACCGCCGAGGTGTTGCGTGTCCCGGTCTCCTCCTGGATGAAGCGCGACGCCGTCGGCTGCACATTGTTGATGGTGTCCTGGCGCAACGTGTATTTGAGCGTCTGCCGCAGCGCCTCGGTGATCTGATAGCCCATGCGCAGACTGCCGCCGACGGTGAACTGGTTGAACTGGCCGATCAGCTGATTGTCCTGGTTGATCTCGAACAGATCGAAGCCTGCGGCGAGGTTGCGCTCGAGGAAATAGGGCTCGGTGAAACTCAGATCGACTTGCTGCTGGCGCTGCGCAATGACGGTGCCGATGCGCAAATCCTGGCCGCGGCCGAGCAGGTTGCGCTCGCGGATCGAGATGTCGCCGAGCACGCCTTCGCTGGTCGAGAAGCCGGCACCGACCGAGAACTCCCCGGTCGACTGCTCCTCGACATTGACGCCGATGACCGTCTTGTCGGGGCTGCTGCCGGGATTGGTTGTGATGTCGGTCTTCTTGAAGTAGCCGAGATTCTTGATGCGCTGCTCCGAGCGCTGCATCCGCGAGGTGTTGAATGCGTCGCCCTCGACGAGGCGGAACTCGCGGCGGATCACCTTGTCGAGCGTGCGCACATTCCCGGTGATGTCGATGCGCTCGACATAGACGCGCGGACCTTCCTTGATCTCGAAGGTCACGTCGATGGTGCGCGTGTCGGCATTGCGCTTGACCCGCGGCTGGATGTCGACGAAGGCATAGCCACGATTGCCGAGCGCATCCGTCAGCGCCGCGATGGTCTTGTCGACCTGATCGGCGTTGTACCAGTCGCCTTGCGCCACGGTTACGAGCGGCTTCAGATCGTCGACCTTTACATCCTTGATCTGGTTGGTGACGTCGATCTTGCCGAAGCGGTAGCGCTCGCCTTCCTCGATCGTGAAGGTGATAAAGAAGCCGTCGCGCGCCGGGGCCAGCTCGGCCACCGCCGAGACGACGCGGAAGTCGGCATAGCCCTCGGCGAGGTAGAACTTACGCAGCAACTCGCGGTCGTAGGTGAGCCGGTCGGGATCGTAATTGTCGTCGCTGCTGAAGAAGCGGTACCAGCGCGACTCCTTGGTCTGCAGGATCTCGCGCAGACGGCTGGCGCTGAATTCGTGGTTGCCGACGAAGGAGATGCTGCGCACGCCGGTTACCGGCCCCTCGTCGATCTCGAACACGAGGTCGATGCGGTTCTGCTCGAGCGGAATGACCTTGGGGTCGACGGAGGCGGCAAAGCGGCCGTTGCGGCGGTAAACGTCGAGGATGCGCTTGACGTCGCTCTGCACCTTGGTGCGGGTGTAGACGACGCGCGGCTTGAGCTGAACCTCGGCGTCGAGCGTCTGGTCGCTGAGCTTGTGGTTGCCCTCGAAGGCGATGCGGTTGATGATCGGGTTCTCCACCACCCGGACGATGAGCGCGTCGCCTTCGCGGCGCAACGCGACATCGGCAAAAAGCCCGGTGGCGAACAGGCTCTTCAACGAGCGGTCGATGCGATCGGAGTCGAAGGGGTCGCCCGGCTGGACCAGCATGTAGGAGCGTACCGTCTCGGGCTCGACGCGCTGCGTGCCCTCGACGCGGATCTCGGAGATGGTGCCACCGGACGGGATCTGCGCAATTGCCGGCCGCATCGGGAGCGCCGACATCCCCACCACACCCGCAACCGCGACGCAGACTGCGACAACAGCCAAATTCCGTCGCAAAACTCCCCCCGCCTAGAAAGTGCTCCCCTCGACTAGGGGGTCAGGTAACCAGACGCTTGATGAGATCGACCAATCCCACCTGCACCAGATCGTTCCAGGTGGCAAAGACCATCAGCGTCAGCACCAGCGCCAGCCCGAGGCGGAAGCCGTACTCCTGCGCACGCTGGCCCAGGGGTTTTCCTCGAATGGCTTCAGCGGCATAAAACAGGAGATGACCGCCGTCAAGGACGGGGATGGGGAAAAGATTGATGAGACCAAGATTGACCGAGAGCACCGCCGCGAACCACAGCATCGGAAAGAAGCCGCCCTGCGCAACCTCGCCCGATTTGCGGATGATGCCGACTGGCCCACTCAGCTCGTCGCTCGAGCGGCGCCCGGTGATCATTTGCCCGACCGCCTTGAGCGTCACGCGCGTGAGGTTCCAGGTCTCCTCGGCGCCGTACCATAGCGCGCCGGCCGGATTGCGCTGCACATAGTCGACCTTGTCGCCGATGATGCCGAGCCGCGGCATGCGGTGGCTGAAGCCGAATCGGTCCGTCTCGGTGATGATCTGCGGCGTCACCCGCAGCGGCACCTGCGCACCGCCGCGATTGACGACGATGTCCATCGGCGTCCCGGTATTGAGCTGCACGCTCTCGATCACCGTCTCGAACCGTGCAATGGCACGCCCGTCGATGGCGACGATGACGTCGCCGGGCTGGATGCCGCCCGCCGCGGCGGCGCTGTTGGGCTGCACTTGCGCCACTTCGGGCGGTGTGAAGGGCTGCCCCTTGAAGACGAAGACGACGGCGAGCGCCAGCACCGCGAAAAGGAAATTGGCGAGCGGCCCCGCCGCCACCACCGCCGCGCGCTGCGACAGACGCTTGTGATGGAAAGAGACCGCCCGCTCCTCAGGCGTCATGACGCGGAGCTGATCGCCCGGCATCGACGCAGGATCGGCATCACCGAACATCTTGACGTAGCCGCCGAAGGGGATCGCGCTGAACTTCCAGCGCGTCCCGGCGCGATCGTTCCAGCCGAAGAGCTCGGGGCCGAAGCCGATCGAGAAGACCTCGACACGCACGCCGTTGCGCCGCGCCACCAGGTAATGGCCGAGCTCGTGTACGAACACCAGGACGGTGAGGACGACGAGGAAGGGGATGATGTAGCCGGTCAACCAAGCCATGAGTCAGGAATCCATCCGTTCACGAGCGCCCCGCCAGAGTAGCAGCAAATTGTGCGCACTATTTGTCAAAAATATGAACACCCGGATTGCCGCGGGTTGTAGCTAGTGGACCGGGCCATAGGGATTGCCGAGCAGCAGGGCGATCAGACCGGTCGCGATGCTTGCCGCCAGCAAGCCATCGAGCCGGTCGAGCAACCCGCCATGGCCGGGAATGAGCTTGCTCGAGTCCTTCACCCCGAAATGGCGCTTGGCGAGCGACTCGGCAAGGTCGCCGAGTTGCGCGACGACCGCGAGGCCGGCGCTGACGAGGGCGAGGACGCCGCCCGAACCGCCGCCGAGCCCGAGCCGGGCCGCGATCAGGCCTGCCAGCGCGGCGCTGGCAACGCCACCAGCCAAGCCCGCCCAGGTCTTGTTGGGGCTGAGGCGCGGCGCCAGCCTGGGCCCGCCGATGCTGCGCCCGGCGGCATAGGCACCGATATCGGTCGCCCAGACGACCGCAAGCAGCCACAGAACCGTGCCACGGCCGCCCGCCAGGGCAAGATAGAGAAAGGCTGCGGTGCCTAGCGCGATCCACAGGGTGCCTGCTGCCGCCCAGAGCGGCTCCGCCGCCCGGGTTGACGCTGCTACCGCCAGCACCACCGCCGAGCCGGCGAGGGCCAGGGCGAAGGCGACGCCGAGATGAACCCCCAGTAGTAGAACGCCCACAGAAATCACACCGGCTGCCACCGTCACGGCGCCGGTTGCGCCGAAGCTGCCACCGGTGGCGAGCCGCGCCCATTCCCAGCACATGCCGGCCACGGCAAGCAGCACCAGAGCGGACAGCCAGAGCCCGCCCAGCCATACCGCCGCGAGCGCCACCGGCGCCATCACCAGAGCAGACAGTATCCGCAGCCGCAGCGAACTCGGCTTGGCGTCAGCGCGATCCAACGGAGGCGCCGTAGCGACGTTCGCGGCCGTGATAGTCGCGCAGCGCCTTTTCGAGATCGGCCTTGCCGAAATCGGGCCACAGCGTCTCGGTGAAGACGAGCTCGGAATACGCCGTCTGCCACAGCAGGAAATTGCTGATGCGCTGCTCGCCGCTGGTGCGGATGACGAGATCGGGATCGGGCATCTCCACGGTGAGCAGGTAACGCGCAAACAGGCTCTCGTCGACCGCTTCCGGCGCGAGCCGCCCGGCCCTGACCGCCTCGGCGACGGCGCGCGCGGCGCGGGCGATCTCGGCGCGGCCGCCATAGGAGAGCGCGATGGTCAACCGCAGCCCCGGATTGTCGTTGGTCAGCGACTCGGCATTGTCGATGAGCGTGACGATATCCGGCGGTAGGCGCGAGCGCTCGCCGATGACGCGCACGCGCACGCGGTTGCTGTGCAACTCGGCGATCTCGCCGCGCAAGTAATGGCGCAGCAGCCCCATGAGGTCGTCGATCTCGTCGACCGGCCGCCGCCAGTTTTCCGACGAGAAGCCGAACAGCGTCAGATAGGCGATGCCGAACTCGGCGGCGGCGGCGACCGAGCGCCGCACCGCATCGGCGCCGCGGCGATGCCCGGCGATGCGCGGCAGGCCGCGTGACTTCGCCCAGCGGCCATTGCCATCCATGATGATGGCGACATGCGCTGGTGGGGGCGGCAAGGGGGAGGAAGCGCCGTTGTCCATGGACTCAGACCTGAAGGATTTCCTTGTCCTTCTGGGCCAGCATCCCGTCGATCTTCTTGATCGTCTCGTCGGTCAAGATCTGGATGTCCTTGTCCAGCTTGCGGTGCTGGTCTTGGGTGATCTTGTGGTCCTTTTCCTGCTTTTTGAGGGCGTCGAGGCCGTCGCGCCGCACATTGCGCACGGAGATGCGCGCCTGCTCGGCATATTTCGCGGCGACGCGCGTCAGCTCTTTCCGCCGTTCCTCGTTGAGGTCGGGTATGGGGACGCGGATGGTCTGGCCCTCGGTCTGGGGATTGAGGCCGAGCCCGGCCTCGCGGATGGCCTTCTCGGTCGCCTTGACATTGCCGCGGTCCCAGATCTGGACGATGATGAGGCGCGGCTCCGGCACGCTGACCGTGCCGACCTGGCTCAAGGGCATGGTGTTGCCGTAGGCCTCGACCTGCACGGGATCGAGCAGGCTCGCCGAGGCGCGCCCGGTGCGCAGCCCGGCGAACTCCTTGCGCAACGCATCGGTGGCGCCATCCATGCGGCGGCGGAGGTCTTGGACGATCGGATCTTCGGTCACGGCTCGACCCTCATTCGGTGATGATGGTGAAGCGGCCCTCGCCCTTCACGACATCGGCAAAGCCGCCGTCATTCTGGATCGAAAAGACCAGAATCGGAATGCCGTTCTCTCGCGCCAGCGAAATCGCCGTCGCGTCCATCACCTGCAGGTCGCGAGAGAGGACGTCGAGATAGCTTAGGCGCTCGTAGCGCGTCGCCGTGCGGTCCTTGAGCGGATCGGCGGAATAGACGCCGTCGACCTTGGTCGCCTTCAAGAGCGCGTCGCACTCCATCTCCGAGGCGCGCAGCGCCGCCGCCGTGTCGGTGGTGAAGAAGGGGTTGCCGGTCCCGGCAGCGAAGATCACCACCCGCCCCTTCTCCATGTGGCGGATGGCGCGGCGGCGGATATAGGGCTCGCACACGGCCTGCATGCTGATGGCCGAGAGCACGCGCGTCACCACGCCGTGGCGCTCCAGCGCACTCTGCACGGCGAGCGAATTGATGACGGTGGCGAGCATGCCCATGTAATCGGCCGTCGCCCGCTCCATGCCCTGGGCCGCGCCCATGAGGCCGCGGAAGATATTGCCGCCGCCGATGACCAGCGCGATCTGCACGCCGAGCTGGTTGACCGATTTCACTTCCTGGGCGATGCGGCCAATGATCTTGGGATCGAGCCCGTAGCTCTGATCCCCCATCAGGGCTTCGCCCGACAGCTTCAACAGGACGCGGCGGTATTTGGGGGAGACGGAGGTTGTGTCGGTCAAATCCGCTGGCATAGCGCTCCCGGCTTGATCGAAGCGGCGGTGGGGATGATACACGAGGCCCCGGGCTTCGTCTTCCCTCCCCGGCCGCCGCTCTAGGACTGCTCCTTGGCGATGCCCTCGCCCAGGGCGAAGCGGACGAAGCCCGTCACCCGTACGGGAGCGCCGAGCTCTTTGGCCGCGGCGTCGACCACCTGCTTGACGCGGCTCTCCTGGTCGCGGACGTAAGTCTGCTCGAGCAGCACCACGTCCTCGTAGAACTTGCGCAGCCGTCCCTCGACCATCTTCTCGA
>Ga0073928_10008080_pt1 | contig 13340 bp, 14 predicted proteins | sample PaiPotPPA55metaG_FD_76969 | JGI IMG/M metagenome (GOLD analysis project Ga0073928, IMG submission 76969) | Iron sulfur acid spring bacterial and archeal communities from Banff, Canada, to study Microbial Dark Matter (Phase II) - Paint Pots PPA... ...
GCGCGCTCGCGGCGCGCGGGCTCAACTTCCTGTTCATCGAAGGCGGCGGCATCACCATCTCGCGCTTTCTCGTCGCCGGGGCGCTCGACCGCCTCCAGCTCACCGTCGCGCCGATCATCCTCGGCTCCGGGCGTCCGAGCCTTTCGCTGCCTGAGATCGTCGAGCCGCACCAGGGCTTGCGGCCGCGCTTGCGCCGCTTCAATCTCGGCGAGGACGTGCTCTACGAATGCATCTTCCATGACTGATCCCGGCAACGCGCGCGCGTTCTGGATCGCCGCGCCCGGCCGCGGCGAGCTGCGCCGCGCGCCGCTCGCGCCGCCGCGTCCCGGCGAGGTGCTCGTGCGCGCGATCGCCAGCGGCGTCAGCCGCGGCAGCGAGAGCCTCGTCTTCGCCGGCCGGGTGCCGAAGAGCCAGTATCAGGCCATGCGCTGCCCGTTCCAGCAAGGCGATTTCCCGGCGCCGGTGACATACGGTTACGCCTCCGTCGGCATGGTCGAGGACGGCGCCGCGGAATGGCGCGGGCGGCGGGTGTTCTGCCTCTATCCGCATCAAGATCGCTACGTCGTGCCGGCCGCGGCGGTGCTGCCGATCCCCGACGCCGTGCCGGACACGCGCGCCGTGCTCGCCGCCAACATGGAGACGGCGGTCAACGGCTTGTGGGATGCCGCGCCGCGCCTGGGCGACCGCATTGCCGTGATCGGCGCCGGCGTCGTCGGCGCGCTGATGGCGGCGCTCGCCGCGCGGCTGCCGGGCGCCGAAGTTACGCTCGTCGACATCAATCCCGCGCGCGCCGCGCTGGCCGCCGCGCTCGGCTGCCGCTTTGCGCCGCCGGAGAACGCGTCCGGCGAATTCGATCTCGTCATCCACGCCAGCGGCAGCGCCGCCGGTCTCGCCACGGCGCTGCGTCTCGCCGGCTTCGAGGCGACGGTGCTGGAGATGAGTTGGTATGGCGATGCGAGCGTGCCGGCGCCGCTCGGCGAGGCGTTCCACGCCAAGCGCCTCGTCCTGCGCGCCTCGCAAGTGGGCGCGGTGGCGCCGGCGCAGCGCGCGCGCTGGTCGCATCGCCGCCGCCTGGCGCTGGCGCTGGAGCTTCTCGCCGACCCGGTGTTCGATCGCCTCATCACCGGCGAGAGCCGCTTCGACGATCTGCCGCAGGTCATGGCGCGCCTCGCGAGCGATCCTGGCGGCGCGCTGTGCCAAGTGGTGAGATACGGCTAAAGTCGAGGAAAACGGGAGTCCGCATGTACAGCCTCGCCGTCAGCGACCATGTCATGATCGCGCATAGTTTCGTGGGCGAAACATTCGGCCCGGCGCAACAGCTCCACGGCGCGACCTACGCCGTCGAGCTGGAGCTGCGGCGGGCGCAGCTCGACGGCAACGGCCTGGTCTGCGACATCGGCCTCGCGCTCGACACGCTCAAAGCGGTGCTCGCCGCGATCAACTACCGCAATCTCGACGAGCTGCCGGACTTCCGCGGCCGCAACACCACGACGGAATTCCTCGCCGGCGAGATCTTCCGCCGCGTGAAGGCGCGCATCGCCCAAGGCGCGCTCGGGCCGGGAACCGCGGGCGCGCTCGCGGCGATGCGCATCGCGTTGCGCGAATCGCCGGTGGCGTGGGCGGCGTTCGAGGGTCCGCTCGCTTGAGCGACATCGCCTTCATCGTGCCCGGCGCACTCGACCAGCTCACCGGCGGCTATCTCTTCGACCGCCACATCGTCGAGGGCCTGCGTCGCGCCGGGCGCGCGGTGACGGTGCATGAGCTGCCCGGCACTTTCCCCGATGTCGATGCCACCGCGCGCCGTGCGGCGTCCGCCGTGCTCGACGGCCTTGCCGACAACGCCGCCGCCGTGATCGACGGGCTGGCGCTGCCGGCGTTCATCGATTGCCTGACGCCGGAAGCGGCGGCGCGGCTCAAGCTCGTCGGCTTCGTGCATCATCCGCTCGCGCGCGAGACCGGGCTCGCGCGCGAGACGGGCGCGCGCTTCGCCGCGATCGAGATGCGGCTGCTGCCGCGGCTCGCCGGCGTGTTGTGCCCGAGCGCGATCACCGCTTGGGCGGTGGAGGATTACGGCGTGCCGCACGAGCGCATCGCCATAACGCCGCCCGGCACCGACCAGCCGACGCCCCCGCCGCGCCGCACGCCGCGCGACGGGCCGCTGCAGTTTCTGTCGATCGGCAGCTTGACGCCGCGCAAGGGTCATCTGCTGCTGATCGGCGCGCTCGCCGCGCTGGCCGACCGCGACTGGCGGCTGCGCTGCATCGGCAGCCTGACGCGCGACCCGCAGACGACCGCGGCGGTCGAGCGCGCCATCGCCGCCCATGGCCTGGGCGAGCGGGTCGAGCTCGCCGGCGAATGGCCGCCGGCGCGCGTCGGCGCGGCTTATGCCGAGGCCGACGTCTTCGTGCTCGCGTCCTATCACGAGGGCTACGGCATGGCCTTCGCCGAGGCGCTGGCGCACGGCCTGCCGGTGGTCGGCACCACCGCCGGCGCAATTCCGGAAACCGTGCCGGCGACGGCGTCGCTGCTGGTGCCGCCGGGCGATCGCGACGCGCTCACCACGGCGCTGCGCCTGCTGCTCGACAATGCCGGGCTGCGCACCCGGCTCGCCGCCGGCGCGGCGGCGGCGGGCGCCGCCTTGCCGGATTGGCCGGCGGCGGTACGGCACTGGATGGCGGCCTTCGATCGGCTCGTGGCGTGAGCGGATTCGCCCTGGGTTGCGCCAACGGGCGCCGTTCGCGGCGCCGGCGGGCGGGCATCTCGCCCGGACAACGCGCGCCGGCGACGGCCATTGTGCGACGTCGTCCGCGCACGAATATTTCCGGGTGCGGCGAGGTCCGGCGAGGGGAGGCGGGGATGGCCAAGGCGACGTGGCACGGCAAGGTGCTGGCGCAGAGCGAGCGCTTCGAGCTGGTCGAGGGCAACGTCTATTTCCCGCCCGCGGCGATCGACCGGCGCTTCTTCAAGCCGAGCCCCACCACCACGGTCTGTCCGTGGAAGGGGACGGCGCATTATTACACGGTGGTTGTGGACGGGGCAGAGAACCCCGACGCGGCGTGGTATTATCCGGCGCCGAAGACGGCGGCGGCCCCGATCAAGGACCACGTCGCCTTCTGGCACGGCGTTACGGTCGAGCGCTGAGCGGCGGGGATAAAGGGCCCTTTCGCTGCCGTAACAAAGAGGCGCTCGACCTGCGGCGGGTGAAGGAGGGGAGATGACGGCGGGCCGCAAGATACTGATCGTCGATGACGATGCGGCGCTGCGCCATTCGCTGGCCGAGCAGCTGCAGCTGCACGAGGAGTTCGCGGTCGCCGAGGCGGAGACCGGGGCGCAGGCGCTCGACATCACCAAGCAGCAGCATTTCGAAGTGATCCTGCTCGATGTCGGCCTCCCCGACATGGACGGGCGCGAGCTGTGCCGGCTGATGCGCCGCGGCGGCGTGCGCGCGCCGGTGCTCATGCTGACCGGCGCCGACAGCGACGCCGACGCCATCCTCGGCCTCGACAGCGGCGCCAACGACTACATCACCAAGCCGTTTCGCCTCAACGTGCTGCTGGCGCGGCTGCGCGCCCAGCTGCGCCAGCACGAGCTGAGCGAGGATGCCGTCTTCACCATCGGCCCCTACACCTTCCGCCCCGCGGCGAAGCTGCTGGTCGACGACAGCGGGCGCAAGAAGGTGCGCCTCACCGAGAAGGAGACGGCGATCCTCAAATATCTCTACCGCGCCGGCGCCAAGATCATCGGCCGCGACATGCTGTTGAACGAGGTGTGGGGCTACAATGCCGGCGTCACCACGCACACGCTCGAGACGCATGTCTACCGCCTGCGCCAGAAGATCGAGCGCGACCCGCAGAAGGCCGAGATCCTCGTCACCGAGCCCGGCGGCTACCGGCTGGTGCCGTAGCGCGCGCGCTGGCGGCGCCGGCGAGCGCTTAGCCTCGCGCGCGCCGCGGTCTCGCGCAGCGCCGGATAGCGCGCCAGGAGGCCGGCGCATTCGGCCATGGCCTCGATGTCGTTGAAGACAGGCGCGCCCGCCGCTTCCATGGTGTGGAACCACGCGGCCTTGTCGGGCAGCGTGCCCATCATGCTGTGCAGGTAGGGGATCGGCACCGCCGGGACCATCGCCGCGAGCCGCGCCACCACGGCGGCGGCATCGACCATGAAGGGCACGATATGGATGCCGAGGATCGCGTCGAAGGCGGCGGAGCCTTCGCGGATCGCGGCGTCGAGCGTGAGGCCGAAGCGGTCCTCGCGCGCGTCCGCCAGCAGGTCGAGCGGGTTCGCCACCGACGCCTCGGCGGGAAGCTGCGCGCGCAACGTCGCCGCCATCGCCGCCGGCAGCGTCACGATGTCGAGTCCTTCGCGCGCCGCGCGGTCGGTGCAGAGTACGCCCGGCCCGCCGGAATTCGACAGGATGAGCACGCGCCGGCCGAAGCCGTGCGGGAAGGCGCCGAAGCCCTTGGCCGCGAGCAGCAGCCGGCGCAGGCTGTCGACGCGCAGGATGCCGCATTCCGCGCAGAGCGCGTCCATCGCATTGTCGTCCTGCGCGGCGGCGCCGGTATGCGCGGCGGCGGCGCGCGCGCCGGGACCGGTGCGGCCGCCGATCAGCGCGACCACCGGCTTTTCCGCGGCGACGCGGCGCGCCACCGCGCGGAAGCGCGCGAGGTCGTCGATGCTCTCGATGTAGAGCAGCACGGTCGACGTGCCGGGCTCGGCGCCGAGGAATTCGAGATAATCGCTGATGCCGAGCTGCGCGGCGTTGCCGACGGAGACCACCGTGCCGAGCGGGATGGCGAGGCCGTGCGCCGCGGCGATCGCCTCCTCGCCCAGCGCGCCGGACTGGGTGATGAAGGCGCAGGCGCCGCGCGCATTGGGGCCGGGCGGCATGTCGCGCAGGAACGTCGCGGCAAAGCGCGCGCCCGGCTGCAGATGGATGATGCCGGCGCAATTGGGGCCGACCACCGTCAGGTCGTGCTGCGCGATGAGCGCGCGCAGCGCCGCGTCGCGCGCCCTGCCGGCCTCGCCCGCCTCGGCGAAGCCGCCGGGCAGGATGATAAGATGGCGATGCCCGCTCTCCGCCGCCTCGCGCACCGCCTCGAGGATGAGGTCGGGGCGAATGACGATGACGGCGACATCGGCGGGGTCGTTGATCTCCTTGAGCGAGCGGCACACGGCGTGGCCGAACATCTCGCCGCCCTTGGGGTTGACCGGGATGACCGTGCCGGCGAAGCCGGCGATGCGCAAATTCTGCAGCACCGCGCCGCCCGACGAAGTCGGCCGCTCGCCGGCGCCGACCACAGCGATGCTGCGCGGCCCGAAGAACGGCTTGAGGTCGCGCGGCATGCTCAGCCGTCGAGCCGCACGACCACCGGCACGTGGTCGGACGTTCTCTCCCAGCCGCGCACGGCGCGATGCACCTCGGCCGCGGCGAGGCTCGCCTGGAGCGGCGGCGTCACCCAGATGTGATCGAGCCGCCGGCCGCGGTCGGACAGCGACCAGTCGCGCGCGCGATAGCTCCACCACGAATAGAGCCGCTGCTCGCTCGGCACGAAGCGGCGCACCGCATCGACGAAGCGCGCGGAGTCTTGCAGCCGCCCGAGCTTCTCGACCTCGGCCGGCGTGTGGCTCACGACGTTGAGCAGCTGCTTGTGCGACCACACGTCGGTTTCGAGCGGCGCGATGTTGAGGTCGCCGACGACGATCATCGGCTTCGCGGCGTTGCGCTCGGCGCCGAACCACGCGGTGATCTCGTCGAGGAACTGCAGCTTGTGCGCGAATTTCGCGTTGATTGCCGGATCGGGGATGTCGCCGCCGGCGGGGACGTAGATGTTGTGCAGCTCGATGCCGCCGGGCAGCGCCACCATGCCGTGCCGGCAATCCTTGCGCTTGCACCAGCTCTGCGTGCCGCTCTCGTTGATTTCGATGCGCGAGACGATGGCGACGCCGTTGTAGCCCTTCATGCCGTGCACGAGCTGGTGCTTGTATCCCAGCGCGTCGAAGGCCTCGCGCGGGAAATGCTCGTCCGGCGACTTGGTCTCCTGCAGGCACAGCACGTCCGGCTGCGCCTCGGCGATGAAGCGGCGCACGTTCTCGATGCGCAGCCGCACCGAGTTGATGTTCCAGGTGGCGAGAGTGAGCGCCATCGTGCGAAGCGGCGCCTCAGCCGATGGTGATGGCGAGATCGGTCAAGCCGTCGACATGGCCCTCGAGCCGGTCGCCCTTGACCACGGCGGCGACGCCGGCGGGCGTGCCGGAATAGATGAGATCGCCCGGCGCCAGGGTCACGAAGCCCGAGAGATAGGCGATCGTTTCGGGAACGGTCCAGATCAATTGCGCGATATCGCCCTGCTGGCGGAGCTTGCCGTTGACCTTGAGCCAGATCGCTCCCTTGCTGATATGCCCGACCTTGGACGCCGGCGAGAGCGGCGCGCACGGCGCCGACTGGTCGAAGCCCTTGCCGAGATCCCAGGGCCGTCCGAGCTTCTTGGCCTCGCCCTGGATGTCGCGCCGGGTCATGTCGAGGCCGACGGCATAGCCGTAGACGAGGTCGAGCGCCTTGGCCGCCGGCACGTCGCGGCCGCCCTTGGCCAGCGCCACCACCAGCTCGATCTCGTGCTGATAATCCTTGGTCTTGGGCGGGTAGGGGATGGTGCTGCCGGTGGCGACGACGGCGTCGGCCGGCTTCATGAAGAAGAAGGGCGGCTCGCGATCCGGGTCGTGCCCCATCTCGCGCGCATGCTCGGCGTAATTGCGCCCGACGCAATAGATGCGGTGGATGGGAAAAGGCTCGGCCCCCACCACCGGCACGGCGGCGACAGGCGGGGCAGGGATCGCATAGGCCATCGAACATTCTCCGAAGGTTGCGTCGCGCGCGGGCGCGGCGACTAGAACACGAAGCAGCGGTCGCCGACAATGCCCAGCGGCCAGTGGCCGGCGGCGTATATACGATATTTGACGGCGAAGAGATGGTCGGGTCCGGCCGCGGCACCAAGCGCCAGCGCGGCCTGGTGGCAGGCCTGCGCCGCGGCGCCGGCGGCGACGCGCGTCAGCGCGGGATCGGCGATGCCGGCGCGGCTCATGGCGAGCGCCGCCGCGCCGCTAAGCGCGGCCGCGGCTTCGGTCACAGCGGTGAGCGCGGCGAGCACTGGCTCCGCGCCGAAGCGCGCGGCGGCGCGGCGCTGCAGCTCGGCCTGCGCGCGCGTCTCGGCGTCCCACCAGGCGCGACTCCATGCCGGGCTTTGCGTCGTCGCTGCCGCCTCGGCCCAGCCGGCGACGCCGGCGATGGCGATGCCGGGCATGCCGAGCGCGACAAGATAGGCGGCGGCGTCCGCCTGCTCGCCCGTGGCGAGCGCCTCGCCGCAGGCGGCGAACCACGAGCCGCGCGGGATGGCGGAGGCAAAGGCGCGCACCGCGGCGAGGGCGTCGCCATCATTCACGATCGTCAGCATCGCTGCATAAGCGTCCCTGCGCCCTTCGACTTTGCGCTTCGCGCAAGCTCAGGGTGAGGTGAGATCGAGAACGGCACCAATCGCCGATGCCGCAAAGAAAAGTGCCTCACCCTGAGCTGCCGCGAAGCGGCTGTCGAAGGGCGCAGGGTGGGCTTGCAGTGGTCAGCGCCCACCGCGCTCCTCGCGCCACAGGCCGAGCTTTTCCTGCACCGGGCGGTCGGAGAAGCTGAACAGCACGGCGTCGGATTCGGCGCGATGGGCGTGCCGCGCCCAGCTCGGCACGACGAAGACGTCGCGCGGGCCCCAGGCGAGCGTCTCGCCGCCGATGCGCGTCTCGCCGCGCCCTTCGATGCAGACGAGCACCGTGCCGTCGGTCGAGCGGTAGGGCGCGCCGGCGAAGCCCTTGGGCAGGAGCTGCATGAACGTCGCCATGGTCGGCATGGCGTAGTCGCCGGTCGCCGGGTTCACATAGCGCAGCTTGAGGCCGTGGCACGCATCCCATTCCTCGTGCTGGCGCAGGGTCTCCAGCGCGTCGCGCGTGCGCGCGTAGGGATAGTTGAACACGGGCGAGGTCTTGGTCGCCGGCCGCCAGTCCACCGGCAGCAGCCCGGCGCCGTAGCGCGCCAGCGAATCGCCGGCGGGCCGCGTCACCATCTGCTGCTCGGCATTGCCGGGCTCCATGAAGCCGGCGTCGAGCAGGGCGATCAGTGGGATGTCGAGCCCGTCGAGCCACACCATCGGCTGGTCGCTGTCGTTGCCGTGGTCGTGCCAGGTCCAGGACGGCGTGATGACGAAATCGCCGGGGCGCATATAGGTGCGCTCGCCATCGACGGCGGTGAAGGCGCCTTCGCCCTCGAGCACGAAGCGCAGCGCCGACTGGCTGTGGCGATGCGCCGGCGCGACCTCGCCGGGCAGGATGAGCTGCAGCCCGGCATAGAGCGTGTGCGTGATCGACGCCTTGCCCTTGAGCGCGGGGTTCTCGAGGATGAGGACGCGCCGCTCCGCCTCCTTGGCGGTGATGAGCGCGCCCGAGCGCATGAGATAGGGGCGCACCTCGTCGTAGCGCCACAGCACCGGCACGCACGGCGTCGCCGGCTCGCGCGTGATGAGGGCGCGCAGCACTTCCCACAGCGGCGCCATGTTCTTGGGCGCGAGCTCGTTGTAGAACGCCTCGCGCTCGGGGCTGCGGATGGGGGCGTGATCCATGGCGGTACTCCCGCGATCCTACCCTACGCCGCCTCGGCGACCTCGGGCAGCTTGAGCTTCAGATGGTCCTCGACCAGCGCGCGCGCCTTCTTGACGTAATCGGCGCGCATTTCCTCGTTGCTACGCTGCTTGATCCCGAACCTGCGGTAAAGCGCGTTGTTCTGCGAGCCGCTCTGGCCGAAAAAGGCCGGCAGCATCGGGAAATAGCGGTCGATCGCGTCCTGCACCTTGGCGCGTCCCGCCGCCGTCCGGCACAGCTCGGTGCAGAAATCCTTGCCGAATTGGGCGTGGAAGAGCTCCTCCGGCATGGTCATGCGCGCGAGGTTGCGCAACGGGTGGAACGTGCAGTGCAGCAGGTCCTCGACCTGCAGGATCTCCGCGAGGTCGGCGAGCAGCTTGATGACGCAGAACTCCTCCCAGCTCTTGAGCGGAAACTCGAAGATCGACAGCGGCCGCTTGCCGCTCGGCGTCATCTCCGCCGCCGGCACGCCGATCTGCTCGCCCAGCTCGCGGAAGCGCACATGGTGGCCGTATTCCTCCATGGCGACGCGGCAGGTCAGCCATTTGGCGTAGGGCGTCGGCGCCAGCGCGATCGCCGGCTCGTCGAACACCTGCGCGCCATAGAGCTCGTTGACGGCATGGCTGCGCACGATCTTGCGGATCGCCGTCCGATAGTCGGCCGGCGCTTGCGACAGCTCTTCGGCGGTCTTGATCGGGGCAGGCATGGCGGTGGTCATGGCGCAGTCCTTCTTTGCTTTCCTTGCCGTCAGAGAACCGGCTCGTTGCTGAATTCTTCGAGATCGCTGCTCAGCGGCAGGTAGTGCGGCGCGAGCTCCTGGGCGATCGCCGCGCCGAGCCCGTCGAAGCCGGGGCTCAGCACGCGCACGGCGGGGCGCGGCTGCGAGAACAGGAAGACCTCGCGCCCGCGCACGCCGAAGAGCTGGCCGCTCACCTGGCCTGCGTCGGGGCCGGCGAGCCAGGCTACGAGCTCCGCCACGGCGCGCGCCGGCACCTTCATCGCGCGCTCCTTGTAGCTCGCCTGCGCCGGGTTCGCCGGCTTGATCGATTCGGTGACGCGCGTCGCGGCGAAGGGCGCCACCGCGTTGCAGGTGACGAGGCTGCGCTGCATGTCCAGCGCGACGACGCGGGTCAGGCCGAGCAGCCCGGCCTTGGCGCTGGCGTAAGCCGCTTGGCCGTAATTGCCGTAGAGCCCGGCGGTCGAGACGATGTTGACGATGCGCCCCCAGCCATAGGGCGTGCCGCCGCGCAGCGCCTTGGTCTGCTCGCGCATCACCGCGGTCGCGGCGGCGAGGATGTGGAACGGCGCCGACAGGTTGGTGCGGATCACCGCGTCCCAGGCGAGCGGATCGGCCTTGAAGATGAAGCCGTCGCGGAGGATCGCCGCGTTGTTGACGACGATGTCGAGCCCGCCGAAGCGCTCGACCGCGAGCGCTACGACGGCGGCGGCGGCGGACGGCGTCGCGATGCTCTCGGTGAAGGCGGCGGCGCGGTCGCCCAAGCCCTGCGCCAGCGACCGCGCGACAGCGGGATCGCCGCCGCTGCCGTCGATCGCGGTGCCGAGATCGGCGATGACGACCGCCGCGCCTTGCGCGTGCAGCCGCTCGACGATGGCGCGGCCGATGCCGCGGCCGCCGCCGGTGACGAGCGCGACGCGGCCGTCGAGGGCGCCGCTCATGGCGCCACCGCCGCGGGCTCGGGCATTGCCGCGTTCAGCGCCGCCTTTTCCGCCTCGGTATAGAAGGCGTCGGCATGGATGTCCTGGCGGCGCATGCCGCGCGCCTCGGCCAGCAGCGCCGTCGCCGCCTCGACCATCGGCGGCGGACCGGCGAGATAGGCCTTGGCGCCGTCGAGATCGGCGAGGTCGGCGGCGACCACCTCATGCACCAGCCCGACGCGCCGCGCCGTGCTGCGGCTCGGCTGCGACAGCACCGGCGTGTAGCGCAGGTTGTCGTGCCGCGCGGCGAGCGCGCGGAACTGCGCCTCGAGATAGATGTCGCGCTCGTCGCGCGTGCCGAAATAAAGATGGATCGGCTGGCGCAGGCCGAGCGCCAGCGCCGTCTCGACGATGGCCTTGATCGGCGCCAGGCCCGAGCCGCCCGCGATCGCGACGATCGGCCCTGCATGCTTCTCGCGCAGCCAGGACGCGCCGTAGGGGCCTTCGACGATCACGTCATCGCCGGGCGTCAGCTTCTCCGCGACATAGGCGCTGGTGCTGCCCGGTCCCATGCGGCGGACATGGAATTCGAGCATCGGCTCGTCCGGCCGGTTGGCCATCGAGTAATCGCGCGGCGGCAGATCGGCAAAGCGCAGGCTGGCATATTGTCCGGCCGAGAAGGTGAAAGGGCCGCCCGACGCGATGGCGAGGCGCACGCGCATGATGTCGTGCGTCAGCGGCGCGACCTCGGCGACGCGGCAGGCCAGCCGGCGCTGCGGATGGACGACGACGTCGTCGACCTCGAGCCAGCTCACCGCGGCGTCGCTCCACGGCACGGCGCGGCAGGCGAGGATCAGCCCGTCGGCGCGCTCGGCATTGCTCAGCGCATAAGGCGAATAGGGCGAGAGCTCGACCTCGCCAAACTCCAGACGCGACTTGCAGGCGCCGCAATTGCCCGAGCGGCAGCCATGCGGATAGGGCACGCCCTGGGCGAGCGCGCTCTCGAGCACCGTGCCGCCGGGCTCGACGACGATCGGATCCGGATGCTGGCGAATGCTGACGACGAAGCTCATGCGCTCCCGCGCCGCCTAACCCGTGAACGGCCACCGAATAAGTTCGTATCACCAACAATCTGCGATGCGAATTATTATCTCAATTCGCTCTTCCCCGGTCAAGGGCGCGGTGGGCTCTCCCTTGAACGCAAAGGCGCCCGGTCAAGGGGGGTTGACCGGGCGCCGGAAGCGCCGTTGGGGCAGTCCGGTTTCGCTGGGGCAAAACCAGACAGTCGAAGGGGGGCCTCCGACCGCTTCAATCTCACAGATGGGGCGTTAACGAACTGTACAGAAATGCGTGCGGCTCATTGCCCCTATGCCTTGATCGCATGGCGTGGGCCTTCGCCAAACGCGGCCAGCAGCAGATCGCGGCAACGATCGGGCTGCTCGAAGATCATCATATGGCCGGTGCCGCCGAGCACAGTGAGGCGCGCCCGCGGCAGCTGTGCCGCCATGTCAGGCATGCACGCGCTGACCCAGCCGCGGTCGGGGAGGGCAGGGTCGCCGGCGACGAGATGAAGGGCGGCGCGCACCGCCGGCAGCCGCTGCCAGGTGTCGGCGGCGCGGTGGATGCGGAAGATGGCGGATTCCACCTCCGGCGGGCAGCACAGCGTGAACCCACCCTCCGCCAGCGGCCGCAGCGTGGCGCGGCAATGCGCCGCGAGCAGATCGGGGCGGAAGCGCGCGAACATGCCGCGCGCGCGCAGCGCCTCGCCCAATGCGTCGGGACTGGGCCAGACCGAGCGGCGCGCGGCGCTGCGCGCGATGAGCGGCGCCTGCTTCTCGCACGCCTCGGCGTAATGCGGCGAGCCCGGCGGCGGAAAGACCGGCGGCTCGAACAGGAGGGTGCCGGACCAAGGCAAGGGCGCGGGACGGGTGGCGAGCAGCAGCGCCGCGGCGGCGTTGAGCGAATGACCGGCATAGTTGAGCGCTGCGCCGCCCAGCCGCGCGGCGATGGCCGCGGCGACCAGCGCCAAATCGTCGGCGAAGCGATCGACGGCGAATACCGCCCCGAGCGCGCCCGTTGGCCAGCGCGAGCCGCCGTGGCCGCGCGCATCGAAGGCGAACACGCGCAGCGCGCCGGCGAGCTCGCGCAGCCACGGCGCGTAGGAGCCGGCCGCAAGCCCGTTGGCATGGCCGAACAGCAATCCCGGCGCGTCCGCGGGGCCGCCCAAGGCGTAGACGGGCAGCACCGCGCCGTCCGGCGTCGCGACCGCAAAGGCCTCGTCGCTGCCGGGCACGGAGTCGCTCATGTCACGATACCGTCACGCAAAGCAGCTTGTCCTGGCGGCCCTGTTTAATCCATTCTCTGCCGCGCGCGGGGAACGGCAGCAGAAGGCTCAGGCCACGGCTCATGGACGGAAAATCAGCAAAGCCGGCCAGGAACGGCGACAGTGTCGGGCGCGGCATGCTGACGAGCCTGATCGGCTATCATCTGCGGCGGGCGCAGATCGCCGTGTTCCAGCATTTCGCCGCCGCCATGGGCGAGGCCGAGATCACGCCGGGCCAGTTCGGCGTGCTCACCGTGATCAACAGCAATCCCGGCCTGAGCCAGACCCAGCTCGGCAACGCCCTGGGCATCGACCGCTCGACCGTGGTCGCCGTGATCGACCGGCTCCAGTCGCGCGGCCTCGTCGTGCGCGCGGTGGCGCCGACCGACCGCCGCTCGCACGCGCTGCGCTTGAGCGACGAGGGCGGACGCCTGCTGCATCGGCTCGAGGAGCTGGTGCGCAGCCACGAGCGCCACATCGCGCGCGATCTCTCCGCCGCCGACAAGCAGCGGCTGATCGAGCTGCTCGACCGCGTCGCGCGCCGCGACTAGGTGCGTCACGCCGCGCGCCCACCGCTGCGGCGCCGGGCCCAGGCGCGGCACGCCGCGCCGAAGGCGGCGAACAGCGCGTGCGAGAAGGGGTTCTCCATCACGCGGTATTCGGGGTGCCATTGTACGCCCAGAACAAA
>Ga0073928_10008081_pt1 | contig 13339 bp, 13 predicted proteins | sample PaiPotPPA55metaG_FD_76969 | JGI IMG/M metagenome (GOLD analysis project Ga0073928, IMG submission 76969) | Iron sulfur acid spring bacterial and archeal communities from Banff, Canada, to study Microbial Dark Matter (Phase II) - Paint Pots PPA... ...
AACGGCCGGCCAGTGCGTGTGGCAAAGACGAAGTCGTCCGCGCCGGTGTACATCGATCGCCGGAGGTGCGCCCTCAGGATCAGGGCCAGCTCGCATGGAATTGGAACCGTGCGCGCCGACCCCTCGGTTTTGGTCGGGCCGACGTCCCACGACGGTCCACCTGGTGCGCGAACTCGACCTCGGCATCGTCGGGGTCAGTGAGTCGCAGGTTGCCCCATCGCAAGGCCAGTAGCTCGGACAGCCGCGCCCCCGTCAACGCTGCGACAGTGAACAACGTGCGATAAGGCTCCTCGGCGGCCCTTACGGTTTGCTCCAGCTCGCCGGCCTTGAACAGCCGGCGCTTGATGTCCTGCGAGGGCTTCGGTCGCTCAGAGGGGAGCATCAGCGAGACCGGATTGGTTCCCGACCAGCCAAGCCGGCGAGCGGAGTACCGGTAGATGCGGTTAGTCACGCCGAGGACGATCACGATGGTTGACTCCGCGAGTCCCTCCGCGCGAAGCTCGCGGACGAGCTCGGCCAAGTCGTCAGGAACGATCGTGTCGAATCGGCGCGTTCCAAAGCGCTTCAGTAGATGCTGCTCTACGGCGTTCCGGTAGCAGTCACGCGTCGCCGATCGGAGATCCGCCACCGGGCCTTGGAGCCACGCGGAGGCCGCGTCTGCGAACCGGAGCCGCGACATCGCTGTGGCCCGTTCTCCGCGAGCGCGGCCGGCGAGCAGCTCGTGGCGGACGGCGCGAGCGGCAGTTATGCCGCCGTTGACCGTGCGCCACCGCTGTCTGCCGCCACCATCTTTGAACCCGACCTCGAAGACACCCGAGGCCCGCCGATAGATGTTGCGCTCCACACGGACGCGACGTGGGGCAGATCCTTCGTTCTTCATAGCCATGCCCGCTACGCCGCGCTGGCCGCGAGGTGCCGCGGCCTGCCACCGCAGCGACGCCAGGCATCGAGGTCCAACCGGCGGAAGTACAGCTTGCAGCCGGGACCGTCCTGTTCGGAAGGTATGGCCTGCTCAGCGGCAAGCTTCCGAAGTGTGTCCCGGTGGACTCCAAGATATTCGGCCGCATGCCGCGAGTCGGGCCAGTCATCGCCTTCACGCTCGTCAGCTCCGAGTCGCTCGAGAAGCGCGAAAGCGATTCGATCTGCGAGCCGATCGACGAGCTGACCGATAAGCCCAGCGCTCATCCCTTCTTGGTCATCAACAGTCCATTCCCGTATCGCTTGCATGTCGCACTCGGGCGCTGTCGCAGGGGCAAGCCGCGGCCGTGCAGACTGATTAGGGCGGATGCGAGCCAAAGACTTGCGCTGGTTTGAGGCGTACGCTGCCATCGTCGGGACCTCCTCGTAGGTTGCGGCCAGGCCCCGGGATGTGGTCGCATCGCCGGGGCCGCTTTTGCTTACAGTTAGAAGCTAGCGTATCTATCGGACGGATCCGCTTACGGCTATAAGCTAGGCACCGTGGCTCCCATGGTTCCCACTGAGGATCTGCTCGATGCTCAGGGCGTTGCCGACATCCTGCGGCTTGCGCACCGGAACACCGTCAGCCAGTACCAACAGAGGTATGAGGACATGCCGAAGCCAGTGATCGATCTCGGGAAGGGGCGGGTCAAGCTCTGGCTCCGACCGGAGATCGAAGAGTGGGCCGCCCGACAAGCGTCTCGCGGCCGAACGCGGCCCAAAGGCCGAATCACTCGCTGACGGCCGCGCCGTTGCCCGCAGGGCTCCCCGGTTTGCGTGATCACAGGTTCTCGGTCCTATTTGTGCGATCCCCCACTGACCGGAGAGCATCCACTCCTGATCCGGTGACGGTCTGGATGGCCGTCGCCGGATCAGGAGTAACCCAGCCGGAGGCGGCGCTGGAACTGGGAGAGCGCCGCGCGGCCTGCCGCTGCCGACGCTTCCTTGCTCGCCGGATGAGGGCGCGACGGCGCCACTGGACGACTACGCGTCCCGGTCGCCGAGCAGTCCCAGACGACCCTCTCCCTACGGCTGGTTCGTCCAACTCTCGCACCGCCAGGCCAGGATCCATGGCCGGAGCTCACGCCCACCACCCGAGGCGTCGGCTCAGATGTCGCCGAAGGAGCAGCTTCGGGATTGCCTCCGCACAGACGAAAGCGATCATTGGCATGCATAGTCGCCCGCCGATAAGCGAGCGGGAGGTGCCTGTGCGATTGCTACTCGGAGTCGCGAGAGTCGCCGCGACGGGCGATACTCTGGACCGGCCATGATTGGCGGGCACTCTGATCAATCCGATGAACTCCGCGCCTTGTCAGGCGCGACAGCTACTTACCGGCTGGCATGTTCGAATGAGGATTCCCTCCAAGCCGCCCGTGCAATTTCGACCGTCATTGGCCCCCACGCAGCGGTAATCGGCTTGTATCTCGAGGCGTTCAGCTATGCGCCAGCGCATCATCTGAAGCTGTTACAGCGACGAGGGGCGCGGATTGTCTTTGCCCCCTCGATTGATGTGGTGCTCACCAGCCAGTGGGCCGCTTCCCGACGCGGACGGGTTCTTAACATGACAGCGGCGCGCGACATGAGGATCGAGTACGGTCCAGAATCCCGCGCCGCCGGCCTTTATGACCCCGTCATCGATGCGCTCGTGTTTCCGACCGCGTACCGAGCGAAGGACCTGAAGAGCACGGTCTTGCATGAGCTCGGTCACGCGCTCACGATCCGCCGGGCGGATCCGCGGCAGGCGTTGCTGGTTGGCCTCCCGAGCCGGATGCACCGCCACGTTTTCGCCAGGAACTACGAAGGTCCGACCCCCGAGATCACGCTTCGGCAGCGGGTACTTGAGGCGCTCGCCGAAGGTTATATCTATCTGGTCGATGGTCGGATGGATGAGTTGCCCCAAGTGCTTTCGTCCGAGCTGACCTTCATGCTCCAGACTGTGGACGACGGGGACCAGGTTCGCTTGGAATTCGAGTTGACCTCGAAGGGCGAGCGCACGGCGAGCCGTGTTTCCGCTCGAGAGATCATTGACGGCAATGATCCTGACGAAGGCCATCTGTTCGCCCCAATGAGACTTGAATCCGACACCGCGGCGTGGGATCTCGACGAAGACGAGATCTCAGTCTGGCGTCAGAAGCGGCGTCCTGCGGCTTAAGGTCCCCCTTTCCTATCACGACCGAGGATCCCACGAGCGCGTCGGCGGCCTCACCAGGATTGTCTACATCAGCCAACTGATCGCGGATTAGAAGGGGCCGACCGCGACAGTAACCGCCGTCGCTCACGAGCGTCGTCGTGCATGGCAGCGACAGTCCCAAGGTTCGGTCTTAGAGATACGTGAACTACTGCTGACGTGGGATCGCGCTTTCGCACGCGTGGACCCGCTATGCCGACACGGGGGCGCCGTCTGAGGCTCGGCTGCGGGGTGCTTCCAGCAGTTAGGCTGGCTCGAACGCACATGCGGCAGGTCGCATTCTTTATCTCAAACGGTTCCGACACGAATCGTTATCGCGATACCGCTGTCGATGTCCTGCGACGCCTTCAGCAGCTTCTGCAGACAGAGCTCAACTACGACGTCGCGCTTACGGAGTGGGACTACCGTCTCGCCTCGCCGACCATCGTTCCAGTCGGCGGCCTTGCTGGACCAAGTCTCCGCGTCGTCGACCGTTCTCGGGTTTGCGTCGCGATCCTCGGGGCGCGCTGTCCTCGAATCGCGCAGGAGGAGATCAAAGAGATGCTGACCCGGCGGCAGCAAGGCGAGGCGGTGGAACTTTTCCTATTCGTCAACGAATCGCAGATCGGATCGGCCCATCGGGCCTTCTTCGACGAGGTTCGTACGACGTTCGGCGTGGAACTGGTATGGGCACCGTACTCAGATCGCGTCACTTTTCAGGCCACCTTGTTTACGACAGTGACTCGATTCTTGCTAGAGCATCTCGAGATTAGGAATCCATCCTTGCAGGTGGCTGCGTGATGTCCTGGCTCGAGCCAGTCCTAGACCCGTGGCCCTTAATCACACAGGGTCGGCAGAGCGAGAGCGATGATCCGCGTATCGGTCTGGCTCTATTGCTTCAAGCACAGTTTCGTCTCTACCGTGAGCACGCTCAAAGGGTCCGCTGGCCGGCGATCGGTGAACCGGCTCCCCCGCGCGCTGATCTAGGGCGTCGGCTCCTCGGCGCCATCGGTCTCCACTTTGTCGGTGATCGACGCGCTCCAGCGGAGTATCGACGCGTCTTGCGTTCCCGCGACTCAGCGCTGAGAGCCGTCGGGGCGATCTCTGCATCGATCTATTACCGGGACAGCGGCGCCCAACGGGAGCAGTTCGAAGTCTTGCGAGCAGCTCTCCGCCGAGAGAAGGAAGCTGCTCAGCGCGCCCTCTTGTGGATACACCTCGGTATTCGCGCCGCTGAGGAGGGTACCTGGACCGACGCGGTATCCGCGAGCCGAAACGCGTTGTCCGAAGTGGAAAAGGACGTACCGGCTCTATGGCTGAACGAGATCCAATGGATTGCAGCGCACAACCTGTTCCAGTTCAGATGGCGAGAGAGTGGTCCTCGGATGGATCCGTCAGATCTGCCGCTGCGGCCTTCCGTGCCGGCGTTGCTGCGAGCCGACGTGCTCCAGGTCGCCCCGCTTGCAGCCTTCCTTGACGAGCAATTTGACGCAGTCTTTGCTGACCCGAATGTCCATTCGGTCGTGTTAGCTGCCGAGGATCTACCCGAAACGCAGCTCCAAGGGGCTCTGATCGGGGCAGACTGGCTCGGGGATTGGCAAGAGGTTGCGCAGACTCGGCGATTGCTGGGCCGTTACCAGCTACTGGCCGCGCGCCGCTCGAGGCAGCCCGCCTCGTCGGCATCACTGGAGCTGCTCCGACAGGCGGACGACGAAAAGGGCCTTCGGACCGCAGCTCGGGCAATGGCGCGCGGAGGTCCGCTTGCTGCTCTCCAGCAGGCGGTCTCCCAGCTTGTAGCGACGTGGCGGGTACTGGGGGTACCGAACGCCTCGTTGGTGCTCCTGTCGGAGGGAGCCGACTCGATGGTTACTGAGGATGCCGCAAAGGCTGTGACTAAGCTCATCGCCGATCCTCCGTTTTTCGTGGGCGCCTGGGCTGAGGCGTCACGAGCACTAGCCGCTCTTGTGAAAGTAAGTCCGAATGCACAACAAGCTGGTGTGGCGCAGTTCACAATGGAATTGCTCCAACAACATTCTCAGCACGCCGGCTTGGTGCAATCGCTTCAAGAGGTGGTAGGCAGCATTAATTGGCCGGCCGTCGACGCGTCGGTTCGGCGCGTGTGGCTCGATTATGCGGAGCACGAGTTTCGGTCCGGAACCGGAACCCGACTGGTGGCCGGCCGCGTCCTTCGCGCCTTGGCTGACCTCGAGCCGGACGAGGTTATGCGCTTCGTTGTAAACGAATCTCAGCGGGAGACTGATATCTCTTCTATCGCGGTGGCTCTTGCGATCATGCCGCGGCTGCCGTTCGCTCTACGTGCGCCATCGTTCGATGTAGTCGAGGGAGCGCTCGGAGCCATCAGAGAGCAAGCCGCTGCAGGAAGCTGGGGACTTGGAGGGTTTGACGTTGGGGCGATGGCTGTGCTTCTGCTCGATCAGTGGCCGGGATATGCCGACGGGTGGAACGCGCTTCTTGGGTTTTTGCTTGACCCCTTGGTGAGCGTAAGTGCAAAGGCAGGTGCCCTTCGGCTGCTTTCCAATCAGTCGTTGCGAATACCGCGACACGTGTCGAGTGTGCTGAAAGAAGCGCTTCCGACGCTGGAGGGCTTCGCCGACGCGTTTTCGCCGTTTGAGCAATTCGAGGCGGCCAGGTTTCGGCTTGGCCTGCGGCTACGCGCATTTCGCCGAGAGGAGAACATCGCGCGTCTGGTCGACATGTCGGCGGGATCCGTTTCAGCCCGGATAGAAGCCGCTCACGCGTTGCGCGGCGCGGGAAGCCGAGTAGGACGCGAATTCGTTGTGGCTATGGCACTGACGCTCGCGAACGACGAGCACCATGAGGTTCGAGCCGCGGCCGGATATGCGTTGTCCGGGATCAAGCTTCGGCCTCGGGACGATGCCTTGACCGCGATGATAGGCAGCAGGCTTCACGAACTGCTCGCGGAACAAGGCGGTCTGATCCCCCTCGCCGTCTTGAGCGGTCTCGCCGATGCCGATGGGTCGATGGATCTCAAGGGATTTCGAGCTCAGGTAGAACAGATTCGAAAAGCTCATCCGTCGCATGCGGTCAGACGAGCGGCAGCGGATGTTGCGTCCCGGCTTCAGGCTGCCATGAGCTAGCCGTGGGTAGCGCTCAGCTAGAGAGTGCTGCTGTAGGACGTGCGGCGGATCTAGCACCACCGCCCTCGCCTGGCTTGCCGCCCGCCGCAGCGACATCGTGTAGAGACAGGTCGCCCGTATGGCGGTTCTGCGGGGATTGCGTCACGCCTCATTCCACAAACGCTCGGCTTCCTCTCTCTGAAGTCGGGACTCGATGTCCTGGCGCTCTACCTCCAGCGCCACGAAACGCTCGTAGGCGTCGGAGTAGGGCTTCATGCGCGCGCGCATTTCCTCGGACCAATCAAAGCCAAACGGATAGCGGTAGCGATCTCCCGACCGCCTGAGGCCCGCCTCGCGCATGCGCGAGTCGAGCAGTCCCGCTTCGTCCAGGAGCGCAAGGACCTCTCCCTTTAGGAGCCGAACAGAGTCGTCGAAAGCCTTCGGCGCTTGGTGTGGGTTGTAGGGCGATGTGTAGAAGTGCAAGTCAGCCCGTTTTGGGGTGCCTTCGCTCTCGAAGACGGTTCCCTGCAAGTGACTCCAGAGGGCCGGGTCGTTGAGCAGTTCGGCTGCCTTGGCATCCGCGCCATCTGACAGCTCTCTGAGCTGCTGCTTCAGGTTGCTCAAGCCCTCTCCGACGGAGAGCCTTTTGACAGCTTCGGGGTCACGCTGAATGGCGCGCTGAACCTCAGCTTCCCAATCTCCGCGCACCCACTCGGCTACAGCCTGCACCCACGCCTGAGCCAGCCTCGCCATCTGCGCGCGTGCGTCGCCTTTCTCCTGCTCAATTTCTGCGAGCCGGGCTTGGCGTGGGTCTTCGGCCATGGCCTTCAAGATTAGGCCTAACTCGGCCAAGCCTATGACCCAGCGCCCAGGTCTTCGAGCAGCCTCACGCTGCTTTCCCCGCCTAGGGCCGCCAAAGAAGCGCCCACAGGAAGCCTTATGCACGGCCTCGCTTCTGTACAGCCTCACACGCGGTTTATCGCGGCGCCATCATTAGTGCGTGGGCAACCAAGCACGACTCAAGCAGGAACGACGCGCGGCGCGAGCGGAGGGGAAGCCTGCCGCCGTAGAGGCCGCCAAGCGCAGGGGCGCGGAGGCCGAGCAAGGCGCGGCCGAGGGGATGCGCCGGGGCTGCCTGTTCTGCCGCCAAAGCGACGGCGGCTTCACCAGCGTGGAGCACGTCTTTCCCGAGAGCCTCGGCAACAAGGAGGTCATCCTCCCGGTCGGGGTCGTCTGCGACCGCTGCAACCACCAGGTGCTCTCACCGCTCGATGCGGCGCTCTGCGATTTTGGCCCTATCGCCATGATGCGAACCATCTACGGCGTCGAATCAAAGAGCGGCAAACGCCCCTCCTTCAAGTTCGACAACGGGAGCCTTCATTCCGACCGCCCAGGGAACGTCCAGCTCTCGCTTGACAGCGAAAAGTGGCACAAGACCGGGCTACCGGCCCCGCCGGGCCATACGAGCTTCTCATTCACGGGCATGCGCCATGACGCGACGCCCAGGCGACTTTCGAAGCTTCATCGCGCGCTGACGAAAATCGCCTTGGAGTGCGCGTGGCTTGACCTGGACGAAGAGAGCGTCCTAAGCGGAGAGTTCGACCGTGAGCGCCGCATCGTCCTCGGAGGCGGCCATCACGGCTACCTCATCTTGGCGAAGCAGAGCATCCCTGAGGAGCGGCAGGTCACGTTCACTCCTGTCTTCGCGCGGCGAGATGAGGATGGGGAGCCGTACCTGGGTATAGCGGCCAACATCCTGGGCGTTCTGATGGCCACGGACACCCTGAAGGAGCGACCGGCGGAAGACGTTCCTGAGGACGTGGCCTCAGTCCACTACTTCTAATGCGAGCGGCCGGTCCGATTCGTGCATCATGGTTCAGCCGGGTGCGCGTTCTCCGACTGGCCCGGCGTCCAAGTGTTTCGCCGCTATCAGACCGCGAGACCACCGTCTCCGCCGTGGCCCTGTCGCACGCGAAGGCACGCAGCTGCCCAGCAGCGTGGTAGAAGTGAGCGAGCCACTCGACGTGGGCAGGCCTATATAGGAGGGTGTGGATCATGCGCTTCGTCCTTATGCCGCTGCCCGCCTGGCGCTGGGGGAGCGAGCGTGAAGCCCCGACACCGCTGCTCCACCCTCATCCGGACAACGGGCCCACGACGCGACAGTCGTCTCCATTTGCCGTTTTGGCTCGAAAAGGAACTAGCTGGAAGCGCCGAGTGCGATGGCGGCGCTACCGCCGACGGCTTCCTCCATGGGTCCGCTAGTGCTGCGCGCTGAGGATGCTGACGAGGATGCTGATAATCGCAGTCAGCAGGGTGGCGAAGGCGATGATGTCGCCCCTGGTCCACTTGCTCTTCTCGGACTGAGCCCGAAGCATCCGCACCAGTTCGTTGACCCCCTCGGCGACGTCATCGAGGGGGCCAAGCTCCTCGCCCCGTGGAGGGACAGACGGCTGGATTCGCCGTGACCGTCGCCAGCGACGGGCCTCATCGAGCTCCATCCTTCTAGCGAGTACTACGGCCTCATCGAGGAGCTGAGATAGCCGCTCGGCATCGCGCGTTGATTTCAGGCTCGAGTCGAGCAGCCAAGACGACGGCGGGTCGAGCATCGCATCCCGAAGGTGGAGGTCAGAAACGTGCGTGACTGCCACGGTCATCTAGCACATGATACGGCCGCGCCCCAAGGGCCAGAGCAGGTCCCCGACGTAGCCAAAACTCTGCTGCCCCGGCGTTCTGTCTCCGTAATCGCTGGTGGCTTTATGCCTCTCGGGCCCGTCGGGTGGTGGGCGTGAGCTCCGGCTATGGATGCTGGCCTGGCGGTGCGCGAGTTGGACGAACAGCCATAGGGCGGGAGGGCCGTCTAGGGCCTGCTTGGCGACCGGGACGCAGTAGTCGGCCAGTGGCGCGGTTGCGCCCTCATCCGGCTAGCAAGGAAGTGGCGGCAGCAGGAGCCCGCGCGGCGCTCTCCCAGTTCCAGCGCCGCCTCCGGCTGGGCTACTCATGATCCGGCGACGGCCATCCAGACCGTCACCGGATCATGAGTGGATGCTCTGCGGTCAGGTGGGGGATCGCACAAATAGGACCGAGAACCTGTGACCACGCAAACCCAGAGAGTCGTGTGCGACGAACGAGGAAGCGATGACAACCAGCGAGAGGTTTCCATAGCGCTTCCATCCCTTCTGATCAGAAGCGAATGCTGACTACTGCGGCACTCGAAAGCTACCGATTAGCAGGGGCTTCTTCAGTGGAGCCAGCCGGGATCGAACCGGCGACCTCCTGCTTGCAAAGCGCAGTGACCGACGGCTGCGTTCGTACGCATTTGCAGCACTTTTAGTCCCTCAAGACCCCCTTAGAGTGCCCTCCTCTCCTACCGGAGTTTGCGGAAGTTTTCTGCGCGGTCTGGCCCCAGATAGGGGTTCGGGGCCTTTTCCCGGAGGTCCATCTCCTAGCCGACGGATGGCTTCCTCAACCCCACCGAGCGAGGGATACACCACGTGCATCGGGGATGCTCCGCCGGGGGTCCAACGGCCGTGCTGACCATCGGAAAGCTCGGCATCTCGCCCGACCAACTCGAATACTACGAGCGGCAGGTCGCACAAGGCATGGAGGACTACTTCTCCGGGCGCGGCGAGGCGCCGGGGCGATGGGTCGGCGGCGGCTGCGGCGGGATCGGGCTATCGGGGCAGGTCGATCGCGACGGGTTCATGCGCGCGATGGCGGGCTGCGATCCGTCCACGGGTCTCCCCCTTCGGGCTCCGCACGCGCGGACGAAGGTGGCGGCGTTCGACCTAACGTTCTCGGCCCCGAAGAGCGTGAGCGTGCTGTTCGCCGTGGCCGATGAGGAGACGTCCGCGTCGTTGCTCGAGGCGCACGAGCGAGCGGTCGAGGCTGCGTTCGCGTACGTGGAGCGGGAGGCGTGTTTCACCCGCCGCGGCCATAACGGCGAGCGGCGGGTCCGCGGCGATGGGTTCGTCGCCGCTGCCTACCGGCATCGGCTATCTCGTGCGGGCGATCCGCAGCTGCATACGCACGTGGTCGCGGCAAATATGACTCGGGCGGACGGGCGCTGGACGACGCTCGAGGCGCATGGCCTGTACGAGCACAAGTCAGCCGCGGGAGCGGTGTATCGCGCGGTGTTGCGGGCGGAGGTGCGGGAGCGGTTGCCATGGGTTTGGTGGCGAGAGGTAAGCCGTGGTCTGTTCGAGATCGAGGGAGTGCCCGACGCGGTAGTCCGTGAGTTCTCCCGTCGCCGCATCGAGATCGAGCAGCGGGCGTTCGAGCTGACCGGGGTCCCCGCGTCGAAGCTCTCCCGAGAACGCCTGCAGGGGATCGCGCTCGCGACGCGCGAGGCGAAGGAGTACGGAGTGGACGGCGCCCGCTGGCAGCAGGAGGCGAGAGCGCGGGCAGCCGAGCACTGTCTTGGCGGGCGCGAGATCGAGCGCCTCCGTGCGTCCCAGTCTCGTGCTGCTGGCGCTTCGGAGGCCGAAATCGTGCGGGCGGCAGCCACGCGACTCTCCGGGCCGGAAGGGCTAACCGAGCAGCACAACACGTTCGCTCGGCGGCATGCGCTGGCGGAGGTTGCCGGCGAGTTCAAGCAGGGCGCAACCGCGTCGCAGGTCGAACGAGCCGCAGGTTCCTATCTGGCACATGGCTCGGTCGTGCCCTTGGGCCGCATTGATCACGAGAGCCGCTTTACGACACGGGACCTGCTCGCATGCGAGCGGGCGATCATCGAGGGCGCGGAACGTCGCAGCACCGAAAGGACGGGCATGCTCGATTCCCGACTGCCGGAGTTGGTGCTCGCAGACGCACCCGAGCCGCTGAACGCGGAGCAGCTTGAGGCTGTGCGGGCGCTTGCGACGGACGGCCGTGGCATTTCGGTGCTGCAAGCGCTCGCAGGGACCGGCAAGACGCGAGTGTTGGCTGCCCTGGCCCGCCTCTACCAAAGTGCCGGCTATCGGGTGCTTGGGGTGGCGCCGACCGGCCGGGCGGCACGAGAGTTAGGCGACACGGCTGGTCTAGAAGCAGTCACGATTCAGCGGCTGCTGCTCGAGCTGGAAGAGTCGCAACATCTCAGCCGGCAAACCGCGGTCTTGTTCGACGAAGGCGGCACCGCTCCAACCCGCCCTTCCGCTGAGCTGCTCAAGCGCGCCGAGCGCGCCGGCGCGAAAGTGATCGTCGCTGGCGATGGCGGCCAGCTTCCGTCCGTCGCTGCGGGCGGGTGGTTCGCGGTGATCGGTGATCGGCTCGGTGGCCCTGAGCTGCGGCAGGTGATGCGCCAGCGCGACGCGGCCGAACGGGAAGCGCTGGAGGCGCTCCATGACGGCGATCCGGCGCCGTACGTGGAGCGCACGCGCGAGCAGGGTGCGCTGGCAGTGCATGAGCGAGAGGTTGATGCGATCGCCGCCATTCTCAGCGACTGGAACCGGGCCCGTCAGGCGCACGGTCTCTCCCACGCCGTGATGATCGCGCGTGACAACGCTACTCGGACGATCCTCAACGACCGGGCACGCGAGTTGCTCGTCCGCGAGGACGTGCTCGCGAGAGACGGCGTAACGATTGCGGATCAAGAGTATCGCGTCGGGGACCGGGTGATCGCCCGGCGCAATGATCGCTATCGCGACGTCGACAACGGCACCCTGGCCACCGTTGCCGAGATCGACCGTCAGACCGGTGCGATGACGGTGATCACGGACCCCGGCCAGCGTCGGCTACTCGACGCTGCCTACGTGGCCGAGCACCTCGAGCACGCCTACGCGCTCACCGGTCACGGTGCCCACGGGGCGACCGTAGAGTGGGCAGGGATCCTCGGAAGGCCGTCCGAGTTCACGCGCGAGTGGGCCTATACCGCGCTCTCTCGCGCACGCGGGCATACGCGCGTATATGTAGTCGGCGAGGCCACCGCCAAGCAGCGGGAACGCGAGACCTACGCTCCACCCGAGCCGGAGCGCACGACCGACGAGGCGCTCACCATCATGGTGCGCTCGATGAGGCGGCGGGAGGCCGAAGCACTGGCGATTGAGGCGGTCGACCCAGCCGAGCTGACGGTCCCGCGACGAACAGCACCAGCCAGCGTGCCGCTAGCGGAACTCGTCGAGGGTGGCGCCGAACAGTCATCGTCGCAGCGAAGCCCATGGCGGTCGCCGACGGAATCGAGTTCCGCCACATTCGGTTTCGACTGGGCACTCGCGGAGCGCGATCGGGGGATCGAAAGGTAGACAGCTACACACCGCACCGCTCCTGAACTCGCAGGCCGATCCGCTGCAATCACGGAGTTCCGGAGAGGCGGTCCGTCGCCGTAGCGCTCGTCGCCGGGATGACATTGTGCATATGGGAGCGATCGTCCTAGCTGACCCCCTGGCACAGGATCGTCACGACAAGACCGACTGCTGGATAAGGTGGTGCCGTGGCTGATTTCGCTCTCACGCTCGACGCCCCAGACCGCTCGTGGGCAGAACACGTGGCTCATCTCATTCAGCAGGGCTTGGGGGAACGTGGTTCCGTGAGCGTTGGGCTACCTGGCGAGTCGTTGCCAGACTCGCCGCGGGCGCCCGGGTACGTCATCACGGGCGTAGCTGTGTGCGACGAGCCCGAGGAAGCGATGCTTGATCTGATCCTCGCAAAGCTCGTCGACTACGACGTCGCTGTCTCTACGTCAGGGCCGGCAACCGAAATCACGGTCCGGCCTCAGGCCTGACTTCGACAGGTGGCCGTGCTCGTCGTGACGAGGCGCCGATCCTGCGACAGTGCGCGGTCCGCTGCTTGGCTCGTGAGACCCAGTCTGGTCGCCGGAACGTTGGGACCGACAAGCGTGATTGGGTGAGCGTCGGTGGCGCTCTCGTACAACGCGACCAAGGAGTACACCGTGTTCCTCTCGTCAGGGGAGGATGCGCGCGAGCTGAGAGACCTAGTCCACGCCCTGGTTGATGATGTCGTCAACCAAGAGCTCAAGCAAGCTGGGAGCAAGGTTCGTCTTTCAGTGACTGCTTGGGATCGCGTCGCAGCTGGCCGCGCCTTGGAGGGGGAAACCGTGAACGATCGTTTCGTTCGTCTGGCTCGGACGAGCAGCTTAACTTTGTGCCTCCTCATCGCCACTTTGGGGCAGGGGACTCGTGAAGAG
>Ga0073928_10008082_pt1 | contig 13336 bp, 16 predicted proteins | sample PaiPotPPA55metaG_FD_76969 | JGI IMG/M metagenome (GOLD analysis project Ga0073928, IMG submission 76969) | Iron sulfur acid spring bacterial and archeal communities from Banff, Canada, to study Microbial Dark Matter (Phase II) - Paint Pots PPA... ...
ACAGCGCCGTGCGAACCGACCCGAAGTGCAGCGGACCGGTGGGGGAGGGCGCGAAGCGGGTGCGCATCGGCGCGCCGGAGTCGCTCACCAGTTGACGCTGTCAGTGCGTGGGTGCGAAGAGGATCAGCGTCAGGATGGTCCAGGCGAGGAGGCCGACGATCAACAGTGGCCCGTCGATGTTCGACATCGTCACGCCGACAACACGAGGCGCTCCGCCGCCGCGGCGTTCGCTGACGTCGGTGAAATGCACGATCCCGCCGGGGCGTCCGATATCACCCATCCCCCACGGAGGCGGCGGCGCCGGCGGTCCGCCCCGGGGCGTGACGTGGACCTGCTCCTCACGCTCCCGCAGTCGCGAGTCATAGATGATGGCGCCGATCAGGAACGAACCGTAGCCGCCGGTCAGCAGGCCGAGACCGACCAATCCCCAGCCCAGAATGCCGTTCAAATAGTCGTTGTACGCGTGGCTGCCGAAGAGCACGAGGATGCCCCCCAGGATCAGCGCCAGGGACGTCAGACCAAAGCCGACAGTCTTGCCCGCGATCTCCCGAAACGGCATGCGCGGAGTATACCGGCGGCCTTGAGTCCGCTCCGGCGGTCCGCGGCGGCCCGTCGGCACGACCACGGGTACGATGCGCGCCAGGCCCGCATCGTCTAGCGGTCAGGACACCACCCTTTCAAGGTGGTAACCGGGGTTCGACTCCCCGTGCGGGTACACGCCAGAAACCCGGCCCTTGACAGGGCCTTTGGCGAGTAGTATTTTCCGACCATCGTTCGACAATGTCGAACACTAGTCCGGCTGGGTGATAGGAGGTCTGGTCATGTACTCGAAGTGGCAGCGGGCAATCGCGGAGGTCCTCGGGACGGCCGCCCTTGTCCTTGTCGGGCCAGGATCTGTCGTAGCGACGCTCAAGCTGGCGGGGAAGGTGGCGCCTTTCACGGGATCCGACCTCCTGGGGATCTCCTTCGCCTTCGGACTCATCATCACGGCGCTGGTGTACGCGCTCGGCAAGGTGTCGGGCTGTCACATCAACCCGGCAGTCACATTCGGGCTGGCGGTGACGAAGCGCTTCCCCTGGCGTGAGGTACCTCTCTATTGGGGTTCGCAGTTTGTCGGCGCCGTCATCGGTGCGCTCGGAATCTGGGCTTTGTTCGGCGCGCTGGGAGCGTCCCTCGGCCTCGGACAGACCAGCTTCAGCGACACGACGTCATACGCGGTCGCCGCCGGCGCCGAGCTGATCGGCACCGGTCTATTGATGTTCGCCATCCTGGGTATCGTCGACCGCCGTTCGCCCGGTGACCTCGCAGGACTGGTCATTGGCGGTGTTGTCGTCGCGATCATCATGGTCCTCGGCCCGATAACCGGCGCATCACTGAACCCGGCCCGCGCGTTCGGTCCTGAGCTGGTCGCCGCAATCGCGGGCGGGCCCACGCACTGGGTCCAGTACATCCCGGTGTACATCCTTCCGGGCCTCGGGGGCGCCGCAATCGCCGCATGGCTCTATGACTTCCTGGCCGAGCCGCGCATCGTGCAGATGCCGATCCAAGCGGCGGTCACACATCCGGACCCGGACGCCCCGGCGTCCACCCGACTCGAAACCCCCGCGGCCGCGCGCTGAGAGGAGAGGAAATGGCAACTGTCGTAACCCCGATGAGGAAATTCCTCAACGACCCGGAGCAGCTCGTCAAGGAGTCGCTCGCCGGACTCGTGGCTTCGCAGCCGGATCTCCTGCGCTATGACGTGGAGGCGCAAATCCTGGTACGCAGAGACGCGCCCAAGCAGGGCAAGGTGGCGCTCATCTCGGGCGGCGGGTCCGGTCACGAGCCGCTGCACGGCGGATTCGTCGGACGCGGCATGCTCGACGCAGCGTGCCCGGGGGAGGTCTTCACCTCACCGGTGCCCGACCAGATGCTGGCCGCGACGCGTGCGGTCAACGGCGGTGCCGGAGTCGTCCACATCGTCAAGAACTACACGGGCGACGTGCTCAATTTCAAGATGGCGGCCGACGAGGCAGCTGACGAAGGCATCACCGTCGAATCCGTGCTGATCGACGACGACGTTGCGGTGCAGGACTCGCTCTACACCGCGGGCCGGCGGGGAGTCGGTGCGACTGTGCTCGTCGAGAAGATTGCCGGTGCCGCCGCGGAACGCGGTGACAACCTGGAGACCGTGGCCGCGATCGCCCGGCGCGTCAACGAGCGGGCGCGCTCGTTCGGCGTCGCTCTGTCCTCGTGCACCCCGCCTGCCGGGGGCAAGCCGATCTTCGATCTCCCCGAGGGCGAGGTCGAGATGGGTATCGGCATCCACGGCGAGCCCGGACGCCGTCGCGTCCCGTTGGGCAGCGCGCACAGCATCGCGGAGGTGATGGTCGAAGCGGTCCTCTCGGATCTTCGTGCCAAGCCTGGCGCAAACGTGCTCGCGTTCGTCAATGGCATGGGTGGTACACCGCTCATCGAGCTCTACCTCCTCTACCACGAGGTTGACGAACTGCTCCGCGCGGCGGGTCTGACGCCGGCGCGAAACCTTGTCGGCAGCTACATCACATCGCTCGAGATGGCGGGCGGCTCGCTCACCGTGCTCGAACTTGATGACGAGCTCACCGCGCTGTGGGACGCACCAGTGCACACGGCGGCGTTGCGCTGGGGAGTGTGATGTACCGTGGCCATCGCCATAGCTATGGACGCCAAGACAATCACCGTCTGGATGGGCGACGTTGCCGCCTCGGTGCGTGCTGAACGGGAGTACCTGGTTCAGCTCGACGCGGCTATCGGCGATGGTGACCACGGGATCAATCTGAATCGCGGGTTCGACGCCGTCGTCAGAGCGTTGAGCGCGGATGAGGATTCACCTCCCGGGAAGTTGCTCATCCTTGCCGGCAAGACGCTGGTTTCCTCGGTTGGCGGCGCCAGCGGCCCGTTGTGGGGCTCCGCCCTGCGACGGGCCGGCCGGACGCTGGGGGACGCCCCGACGTTCGACCTGGCCGAACTGGCCGCCGCGCTCGACGCGGCCCTCGCCGCCGTCGTCGACCTCGGCGCCGCGGTACCCGGGGACAAGACGATGGTGGACGCGTTCAGCCCGGCGATGGTGGCGCTGCACGAGGCGGTGAATCGCGGCGCCCCTCCTCACGAGGCCCTGCGGGCAGCCGCGGCGGCAGCCGAGGAAGGAATGCGGGCGACCATCCCGATGCAGGCGCGAAAGGGCAGAGCGTCATATCTCGGCGAGCGCTCGATCGGGCACCAGGATCCTGGTGCGACCTCGACCGCGATGATCATTCGCGCACTGGAGCGGACGCTCTCGGACTCCAGCTGATGCCCGAGCGCATCCTGACCGGCGTCTCCGCAGCTCCGGGGATCGCCATCGGCGTGGTGTGCCTCTGGGATCAGGAAAGCGCCTCGGAGGGCGCCGAGGCCGACGTCGAGGACCGCCCTGGTGCTGCCGAGCAGGCGGTTGCGGCCCTTGCCGGTGCCGGGGCGGAGCTCGAAGGCCTCGCGGAGCGCATGCGGAACCAAGGTCGCGCGGAGGAGGCCGAGGTCATCGAATCCGGCGCCCTGATGGCCATGGATCCGCTGCTGCACGAGACTGTGAGGACCCTTGTGCTGGTCGCGGGCAGATCGCCCGCCGGGGCGATCCGAGAGGCCATCGAAGTCGCGGCGGCCCAGCTCGACTCGCTCGCCGACCCGACGCTCGCGGCACGAGCCGCGGACGTCCGCAGCCTCGGCCGCAGGGCCGCCCGGCTGGTCACTGGCGATCTCGCACCCGGATCGCATTCGAACGGCAATGGCGCCGACGGTGTGGTCATCGCGTCCGACCTTGGGCCGGCCGACGTCGCCGAATTCGGCCGTGGCGTACGCGCGCTCGGCCTCGCCAAGGGGGGCCTCACAGGCCACGCCGCGATCGTCGCGCGATCGCTCGGCCTTCCAATGGTCATCGGTCTCGGACCCGGCGTGCTCGAGCTCGAAGAGGCAGAACCGTTGATCGTGGACGGCGACCGCGGGCTGGTCGTGGCCTCACCGGATCCTGAGCGCCTCTCGGCAGCGCGCCAGACGCTCGAACGCCGGAGTGCGGCGGCGCTGACGGCGCCTAAGCCAGGCGAGCCCACATTCACGCGCGACGGGCGGCGGGTTCGCGTGCTCGCCAACGTATCCGGTCATATCGAGCTGGAGGTGGCGCTGTCGGCCGGCGCCGAGGGCGTCGGCCTGCTCCGCACCGAGCTGGCATTTCTTGATGCACCGGCCTGGCCTTCCTTCGATGAGCAGCGGAGAGCGCTGGAGTCGACGTTCGCCCTGCTTGCCGGCCGGATCGCCACGGTCCGCCTCTTCGATTTCGGCGGCGACAAGACGCCGCCATTTCTGCGCGGCGCACGTGGACGCGGCGTCGAGCTGTTGCTGGACGCGCCTGACGCGCTCACGGCGCAGCTGGAAGCCACCTTGGCGCTCGGCGCGGCATCGGACCTGCGTGTCCTGATCCCCATGGTCACCGACCTCGACCAGGTGCGGGCAGTCCGCGCTCGCCTCCGCGACGCGCTGCGCCGCCGGCCGCTCGCGCATGCTCCCGTGCTCGGCGCGATGATCGAGACGCCCACGGCAGTCGCCATTGCTGACCGCTTGGCGTCCGACGTCGGCCTCATGAGCATCGGCACCAACGATCTGACCAGCCTGCAGCTCGGACTCGATCGGACCGGAGCGGCCGCCGCGCCGACTCACCACCCCGAGGTCCTCCGCCTGATCGCCACCACGGCCAGCGCCGCCCGGCGCGCCGGCATCGTGGTCGAGGTGTGCGGCGAAGCGGCCTCCGACCCGCTGGTGATGCCCCTCCTCGTCGGCCTCGGCGTCGACGAGCTCAGTGTCGGTGCGGCCCGGGTCGCGACCGTACGCTCCTGGGTCACAAGGCTGGACCACGCCGAGCTGACTGCGCTGGCCGCACGCGCGCTGACGATGGAGTCGGCCGCCGAGGTCGCGACGCTTCTCGCCCCGATCCGGAAACTGCTAGCCGAGGATTAGGGGTCGCCTTACTCGGTGAAGCTGGTGACCGAGGTGGTCAAAGCATCGACGGCGTCGCGAGCGTCCTCGCCCTCCGCCACGAGACGGAGCGTGGTCCCGGCGCGGGCGCCGAGGGCGAGCACGCTGAGGATGCTTTTCGCATCCGCCTCGCGATCATTGGCGACGACGCTGATGCGCGCCTTGTATTTCATCGCCGTGCGCACGAATATCGCCGCCGGACGTGCGTGCAGCGCGACCCCGTCGGGGAGCGTGACGCGGGCCTCAGAGCTTGCGAGCATCGCGAGCGTTCTCGGCCGCTCGAGCCACTTCGTCGAGCGTAGCTCCCCCCGAGGCCGTCACCGCCGCGGCGACAGCACCCTCGACGAACGGAGCATCGACCAGGCGGGTGTGCCCATTGCCGTTGGCCTCGAGCAGCTGGCGCACCGTGAGAATGGCGCTGCCGAGGTCCCCGAGGATCACCACGCCGGAGCCGCGTTCGGCCCGCGCGATGGCTTCCTCGACCCGGGCGTCGCTGGTGCCGAGGCGTCCGTCGGAGGTGCCTCCCGCCGGCTCGATCGGGACGTCAGGGCCGGCGACCTGCGCCACAAGCGCGGCCAGCCCAGACGCGAGTTCCGGACTGTGCGACACCAGTACAATCCCTACGGCCACGGTGTTCCTCGCTGACCCGGCGCGACCTCCGCGCCGTGCGGCTAAGTCTACATCCTCGACCATAATTCAGCAATGCCGAATACCGAGCGGCGCACCACGATCCAGTCGATCAACCGGGCGGCTGCCATTCTGAAGGCGCTGGCGGGTGGTCCAGGGCGACTCGGGGTCAGCGAGCTGGCCGATCGGCTCGGGCTGGCCAGGCCCACAGTGCACGGGCTCTTGCAGACCCTTCTGGTCCACGGGTTCGTTGAACAGGACCGGGTATCTGAGAAGTATCAGCTCGGCGCAGGGCTGCTCCAGCTCGGCTACTCGTACCTCGACGTCAATGAGTTGCGGGCACGCTCCATCGCATACGCGGAGCGGCTTGCGGTGCGGACGAACACGTCAGTGCGGGTGGGGGTGATGCATGGGCCCGCCGCCGTGGTCGTGCACCACGTCTTCCGGCCCGACGCGACGCTGCAGATCCTGGAAGTCGGTTCGGAGCTGCCGCTGCATGCCAGCGCGGTCGGCAAGGCCCTGCTGGCATTCGCCTCGAAGGATGCCATCGACGATCTGCTCAACGAGAAGCTGACCCGCCTCACCAAGCGCACGCTCGCGGCTCCCGCGCTGCGCGCCCAGCTGGCGACGATCCGGGCGGAGGGTTTCGCCACCGAACGAGATGAGGCGGTGCTCGGCGAGTCGAGCATCGCTTCGCCCATCTTCGATCGCACGGGACACGCGGTCGGGGCGATCGGGGCGGTGGGGGAGAGCGAGAGGATCTTTCCTCGTGGACCGGCCCGCGGTCTGCCCCCCGCGGTCATCGAGGCAGCGCGCGGCGTCTCGCGCGAGCTGGGCGCGCCGCGCTGGCCTTTCGAGGGTTAGCCGGTGGCGCTGGGCTCGCGCTGTCGAGCCCGGTAGGCCCGCGCCTTCTCCCGCGTGCCGCACGTCCGCATGGAGCACCACGCTCCCCGGCCGTTCTTCGAGTGGTCGTAGTAGGCCCATCGGCACTCATCGCGGCGGCACACCTTGAGGCGCTCCCACGTGCCCGTCAACGTTGCTTCGATGATTGCCGCGGAAAGCCGGCCCAGGAATCCGTCCACGCCCTTGGCGCCCGCGACCAGGCTCGCGCCGTGGGCCGAGAGCATCGGTCGCAGCGCCGCACCGCCGAGGAGTTTCTGCAATCTCAAGGCGACACCTGGATCGACGTTTTCCCCTGTGTGTGCTTCGAGGAGGTCGCGCAGCCCCTCGCGAGTTGCCGTCAGCCGGCGCAGGTCGCGGTCTGACATCGTTTCGGCTTCGCTGCCTTGCGACCGAAGCCAGCCGGCGGCCTGGTCCGGCGTGGCCAGCTCGTCGTCGCCATCGGGCATTTCGCACGAATTGATGAAGTGCTCGACGAGGGCGAGCGTCCCTGGTGCCGGGCGTCGTGACTCTGTGTCGGTCATGGCTTGCTTGCCGTCTCCTTTGCGGTAACCGTCACCAGTATACCCGCTTGACAGGTGATCCATCGGCGCGGTAAGATACAACCATCAAAACACCTTAGACGGTGACAATCGGAGGTAAAAAAATGTACGGTTTGCAACTACTCGAGATGGCCCACGTGGCAGAGCAGGAGCACATGCGAGCCGCCATGATGCGGACGGCGCGTAAGCAGGCACGGCGCCAGGCCAAGCGTGAGCGCCGGCTTGGGCGAGGCGGCCACGCGGCCAGCGCCGACGACACAGGGCGGAGCTAAAGCACTCTCACGCGGTCGCGACGGCGATCGTGTCCGCGACCTGCTGCCGGCGAGCGGCGTCGATCTCGCCGGCAGCTCGCTCGTCGTCGGCCATAACGGTGTCCAGGTCGACGTCGCTGTAGCCGAGGACCTCCATGTCGGCGAACGCTCGCCGCACCTTGGCGCCAAAGAGGCCGACGTCCTTGAGCGTCGGCACTATGCGGGTGAAGAGCAGGCTGCGGAATTGGAGCTGCGCCTCAGAGTTGCGGACGAAGCTGAGGCATTCGTCCACCGGCAGACCCAGGTTCCCCCAGAGTTCCTCAGCCAGAAAGCGGTCGCGCATCAGATAGCAGGCCTCGACGCAGAACTCCTCGCGCTCGCTGCGCTCATGTTCGGTCAGCTGGGGGTAGAAGTCGCGCAGCGCCAGGCGTCCGAACGCCACATGGCGCGCTTCGTCCTCCATCACGTATGCATTGACCGCGCGAGCCAACGGATTCTCAGCGATGTCCCGGATGAGACCGAATGCTGCGAGAGCGAGTCCTTCGATGAGGACCTGCATGCCGAGGTAGGTCATGTCCCATCGCGAGTCGCCGACGACATCGTCGAGCAAAGCCTTGAGGTGTTGATTGATCGGGTAGGCAAGCTCGAGCTTCTCGTGCAGGAAGCGTGAGTACGTCTCGACATGACGGGCCTCGTCCATGACCTGCGTCGCCGCGTAGAACTTGCTGTCGATGTCGGGCACCGTCTGCACGATCTTCGACGCGCAGATGAGCGCACCCTGCTCGCCGTGCAGAAACTGTGAGAACTGCCACGACGCCATGTGATGGAACAGCTGATTGCGATCCTGCTGGCCCATCTTCTCCCAGATGTCTGAGCCGTATATCGGTACGTACGCCTCCGGGCCGCCGATGGGATTGTCCTTGTCCACGGGCGTCGACCAATCAATCCGTTCACGGCTGTTCCACTGCCTGCTCTTGCCTTTTTCGTACAGGTTGAGCAGCTTGTCGCGGCCTTCGTCGTACTCCCAGGTGAAGACGGTCTCACCGCCGCCGGCAACCTGCCAGCGGGTCTGCTCGACAGGGAGGGTGTACACGCGTGTGCTCATGTGACGTTCAACTCCTTTCCTTTCTGGCTCAGGCTGTGTTCACGTTTTGATCGACTGGTTCAACGTCGAGCCAGCGCTGCAGCTCGTGCTGCACGGCCCGGTGGTGCAGCATCGACAACAGCTGGTTTGCGAGCGGGAGGCCGCTGTTGACGAGATCGCGAAGCGTCTCCGTGTCGTGGCGGTTGAGCACCGGTTCGACGATGCGTGAGAGCTCGTCGGTGACGAGCCGTTCCACCGCGTCGCGGTAGACGGCGAGGCTTTCGATGTTGAAGCCGGCATCCTCGGTGAAGCCCGCCGCGCGCATCGCGGCGACGAGCTCGAGCAGCCGAAGGTCGCTGCTCGACACGGCACCCGGCTGGACGATGCCGAGCCGTACCAGCGCATCGAAGTCGCAGGCGTCGAGCCGCGCTCGCACGGCTGCGAGCTCGTCGCGGGAGGCGGCCGGGTCGGGTGCGTCGAGCAGGCTGCCCAGCGCCTGCAGGGCTCGGATCTCCTCAACCGGCAGCTCGCCCCAGCGCTCGAGGGTCGATCCGATGCTGCGCAGCGACAGCCGCAGCTCGGTCTGCAACGCCCGGATCCAGCGGAGGCGCCCCACGGTGCTCTCCGGGTATGCGGCCTGGTTGCCCGCGGTCTTGCGGGGCGCCGGCAGCAAACCCTGCTGAGCGTAAAAGTGGATCGTTGGCGCGCCCACGCCGGTGAGCCGGACCAGGTCCCGCATGCGGTAGGGAAACGCCATGGCGAGATATTCCATCCCGCTGCGTCAAGTGTCAAGCGACACTTGACATTCGAAGCTGACCAGCCCTACCGCCAGGTGACGTCGCCGTAGAAGCCGGCCGGCTTCGGATGCTTGCCGTACTCCAGGAACCCATCGCGGCTCTCGGCGATGGTGGTGCTGGCGCCGTGGCCGGGAAGGACCACCGTGTCAACCGGCAGCGGGAGCAGTTTCGCCTGAATGCTGGCGAGCACAGTCTCGAGATCTCCGGACGCGAACGTCTTGCCCGGCCCGCCGTCGAAAAGTGTGTCCCCGCTGATCACGGCGCGCCCGACGCGCAACGAGATGCTGCCCGGCGTATGCCCCGGGGTGTGCATCACGGTGATCCGGACACTGCCGACCATGACCTCGGCCCCGTCGTCGAGCCTTCCGTCGATGCGCTCTTCGGGAATCTTGATCTCCGCGCTGCCGACGAGAACCGGCGCGCCTGTCGCCGCCCGCACTGTGTCGTATGTCATCCAGTGGTCGGCGTGCCAATGCGTCGCGATCACTGTCCCGATGCCGCCCTCAGCGGCAATCGCCTCGAGCAGCGGCGATTCATCAAGCGGCATGTCGACGAGCAACGACTGGCCGGCGGCGACGTCGCGAACGATGTACGCGTTGTTGTTGTACGGCCCCATCGGCCCTATCTTCACGATGCGCACGTCGCCGTCCTCGACGACCGCTATGTCAGCTCCGGGCACGTTTCGTTTCCGGCTCGAGCGACTGGGCACGCATCGCCGCCTTATGGGCGCGCTTCTGCGTCTGATACGCCTCGCGTGCCTTGACGGTGCGGACGTCGGCGAGAGTCGGGTAGTCCGGCATGACCTGCTTCCATCCAGCGGGCTTCACGCCAAGCTGCTTGGCGACCACGCCGACCATGATGCGGGCCTTCAACGGTCCGAAGCCGGGGAGGGCTGCGAAGCGTCGCTGCAGGTCCTTGGCGTCGGACGCGTCGCGCCAGATGCGTGAGGCGTCGCCTCCATACTCCGTGGCGACGATCCCGCACAGCGCCTGGACGCGCCGCGCCATGCTCGCCGGGTAGCGATGCAGCGCGGGCGGCGTTCGGAACGCGGCCTCGACCTTCGCCGCGTCCATGCGCGCGATGCGCGCCGGGTCAAGCGTGCCAATCCGTTCGCGCACTCGGAGTGGGCCCATGAACGCCCACTCGACGGGCACCTGCTGGTCCAGGCAGAAGCCGATGAGCAGCGCGACAGGATCCTCGCTGACAAGACGGTCGGCTTCGGGGTCACCGGTCCATTGCATACGCGGTTTCGTAGCGGACGTGGCCATGCGCCTACGGTAGCGCGGCCCTGGGCCCATCGTGCGGACCATCGCGGCTGCGTAGACTTGCCCAAATGTCGTGGCTCGGCCGCCTCTTCGGGTCGAAACCGCCGCCGCCGGCGCCCGCCAACAGCGTGATCGTGGACGCTGATGTCGCGGTGCAGCTGACCGCGGGCGGCAGCGCTCTGGATGTTGCGGTCGATTCGGCGCTGCGCACCTTCCTCGAGGCTCAAGCCAAGGCTGCCTTGGCAGGCGAACCGGAGCGCATTCCGTTCTGGTTGATGCGCGACGTCGAGCGCAGCGGGGATCTGGAGGATGAGTTGCGCGACCGCATGGCCCAGCGGCATGCCGCCGAAGAGGAGGGAGAGCAAGCCAAGAGCTCGCCCCGCCAGCCGTCAGGAGAGCAGATGGAGATTGGAGGCGGCTGATGCGGGCCCTGGTGTTCAAGGACTTCGGCTCGGTCGGAGTGGAGGACGTTCCCAAGCCGAAGCTGGAAGAACCGGGCGACGCGTTGGTGCGGGTGACCATGAGCGCCATCTGCGGAAGCGATCTGCACGTCCTCCATGGCCGCATTCCCGGAATGACATCGGGCGGCGTGCTCGGCCATGAGTTCGTCGGTGTGGTGGAGCAGGTGAGCCCTGAGGTGACGCGCTTTCACGAGGGCGACCGGGTGGTGGGCTCGTTCCTCATCCCCTGCGGCCAGTGCTGGTTCTGCGGCCGAGGACTTTTTAGCCGGTGTCCAGATCAGCGCGTGTTCGGCTACGGATCCTTCTTCGGCGATGTCGCGGGAGCGCAAGCCGAGTACGTGCGCGTCCCCAAGGCTGATCTAACCCTTCACTCATTGCACTCTCACCTCACCGACGAACACGCCCTCTTCGTGGGGGACATCTTCACCACCGGGTACGACTGCGCGGTCGAAGCGCAGATTCGCCAGGGCGACACGGTTGCTGTCGTGGGCTGCGGCCCGGTTGGACTGATGTCGATCCTTGCCGCGCGGACCTTCGGACCCGAGAAGATCTATGCCATCGACACGGTCTCGCAGCGCCTCGAGATGGCACAGACCTTCGGCGCCATCCCTGTCGACGGCACGGCTGTGCACGCGCCGTCACATATCCAGGACGTCACCGGCGGCCGGGGCGCGGACGAAGTGCTCGAGTGCGTCGGCACCGTCCCCGCGCTGCTGGATGCGATCGACATCGTACGTCCCGGTGGTCGCATCAGCGTGATCGGTGCGCACAGCGATCCGGACCTCCCGTTTGCGCTCAACCTCACGTTTGTTCGTGCGGTCGACCTCAAGTTCTGCGGCACGGCCAACATTCCAGGTCGCTGGGATGACGCGCTGGAAATGATCGATTCCGGCCGCGCCCACCCCGACGAGATCATCTCGCACCGGATGAAACTGGACGACGCCGCGCGCGGCTACGAACTATTCGAATCCCGCGAAGCCATGAAGGTTGTCCTCACGCCGTAGTTGGCGTCCGAAGCCGTAGCGCTAACGCGTCGTACAGAGTCCACCGACCTTGGCGTCCCGAATGGGTGTCGTGAAACCGTCGTGAGGCGCACAGCGCTGCAGCGACCGTCTCGGAGCCGAGACGAAGCGCGGTTGGATCGCAGGTCGAGGCGAGAGCTAGCGGCGGGGCGGCATAGAAGGAGCTGGTGCGCGCAGCGCACAGCGGCGCGACTGCAGTCGCGCCGAGGATGAGGGTGAAGGCCGTCGGGCTTTGCCCGCGGCCGAGGGAGAAGGATCTGCCTTCTCCCTGTAAGGAAACGGGGCCCCGGGGAATCGAGGAGCGTTAGCGACGAGATTCCCAGGGGATGGATTCGAACCATCGATACACGGTTTTACAGACCGCTGCCTTAGCCACTTGGCTACCCTGGGGTGCGACCGTGGCCAGCACGTCGCGGGATGACTAAGGATACTTAGGCAGCGTGCGATACGTGCTCCTCACGTCGGAGTCCGCCGACGTGGCGCGTGGTTCGGGTACCGCGATGGCGGTCGCGCGACTGCGCGCGGCGCTCGCCGCAGAGGGCGTCGTGGTTCCGGTTGTGCGGCCGAACCGGCTGTGGCCCAGCCAGACATTCGCACGTTGGACCTTCAACCGCGCACTGCGGTCGAGCCGGTTTCTCGACGTCCACGCAGTCCTCGGTGTCAACGGCGACGGTTGGATGGCGGCTGAGCGATGGCGCGCTCCATTTGTCGTGCTCATCAAAGCGCTGTACGGTGGAGCACTCGAGTACGAGCACGGGCTCACCAAGCGGCTGCTGAGCCTCCACGCGCACTGGGAAGCCGCCGGTGCACAGCGCGCGGCAGCGGTCGTGGTGCCGTCGCAGTTCGCGGCCGCCGCGGTGGCACAACGCTACGCCGTCGACCGCGCCCGCATCCACGTCGTGCCGGAGCCGTTTGACATTCCAGCGTGGCGCACCGCACTTCCGGTGCGTCGCCGAGCTGGAAACCGCGTGCTTTGTGTCGCGCATCTCTACGCGCGGAAACGGATCGCGGACCTGATCCGCGCGTGGCCGGCGGTGGTCTCCGAGCGCCCGGACGCGCGACTCGACATCGCCGGCGACGGTCCCGAGATGCGCCGGCTGGCGCATCTGGCCCGCGTCCTTCCTGGAGTTTTCCTGCACGGCCATATCGAACCGGCTGCGTTGTTCGAGTTCTACGCGCGAGCGGATGTGTTCTGCCTTCCCAGTGCGCAGGAGACATTCGGCTACGCCGTCGTGGAAGCGCTGGCCAGCGGGCTTCCGGTGGTCTACGCGGACGCGGGCGCTCTGCCGGAAATGTGCGCGGGAGCGGTGGCGGAACCGGTGACCCCGGGCGACATCGACTCTCTCGCTGCGGCCGTGCTGCGCGCCA
>Ga0073928_10008084_pt1 | contig 13335 bp, 10 predicted proteins | sample PaiPotPPA55metaG_FD_76969 | JGI IMG/M metagenome (GOLD analysis project Ga0073928, IMG submission 76969) | Iron sulfur acid spring bacterial and archeal communities from Banff, Canada, to study Microbial Dark Matter (Phase II) - Paint Pots PPA... ...
ATCCAAAATTCAGGTCGCAACCACAAACGCAGGAGCCAGAGCGCAACGCGGCTTGACCCCCGACTTTTTGGCGCTCTCGAGTATCACCGCGATTGGATGGACGACTGGCTTCACAACCTCTCGTTTTGGTGGATGGCCCTGGTGGTAGCCGCGATAGTCTTTCTAGCCACCGATTCTCCCCATCGAACTACAAATATTCCTCGGACCGCCTGCAACTCGGCGAGCCCGATCGCTGTGTAACCTAACGAGGCGGTTCACCAGTGACCCTAGCTGTGGCGAGTAGCGACCTCAGCAATCGGAGATCGACTGAATGCAGCCTCTCAGGTCAGTGAGCAAAACAACAAAAGACTAAGATCCCAGAGATAATTGAATGAAAATGAAGAGCAAGTTAATCAAACCAGGCGTCAAGTGCGTTCGGATTGCGGCTACGCTTGGGAACGAATTGGAGAACAGCGATGATGTCTCAAGAATTGGGGTTCCGCCCAGATTGATGTAAAAATATCCTTTAAGCAATTTGCCCCAGGTCAGAGTGGATGACGACAAATGCGGGCCCAATCCGTTCCTTATGAGGGTTTATCGCAGCTTCCCTCCCGTAGCCCCTTAAAGGATATTTTTACACCAATCTGGTCGGAACCCCAATTCCATTTAAAAACGGGCTTAGCGTACGTTTTGGTTCGGATGATAGTGGGACCCCGGTGAGGGAAGGCGAAATGCCGTCGCCGAAGACCACCATTGATCCCCTAAAGCCGCAGCAATGACCGAGCAGCAGCTCGGCGCCCACTGCTGCCAGCAGAGCTAGCTTAGTTAGTCTGGCTAGCTAACTAACCTCCATGTAATAATCTAAGCACATCGACTGGTTTGCCTTTCAATCCCGGGGCGCTAATTCGGCTAACAATTTGTCAAAGCGCGGATCCTTCCGCAGTGGATCCCAGCCCGGATCGGTCTTGAGGTCTCCGTAAGCTATCAGACCGGGAATCTTGATCAGGATATCAAGTTGCTCAAAAGCGAGGTCCAACTGATTCGCCGACGCATACACCATTGCCACAAAAAACGCTATGGTGGGGCCCTCAACGGCATCCTCCGAAATCGGTCGCATCTCCATCGCACGCTGCCCTTCCTGTATGCTCTCTTCCTTACGTCCCAGAAAGACATCAGCAAAGGCGAGCGCCGTCATTAAGGGAGGATTACTCGGGTCTGCTTCGACTTTTCGGTAGAGCTGTTCACGCGCGGCGCCAAACTGCTCCATCGTGGGATGATTCCCTTGAAGGAACTCAAGCCAGAGTGTCGCGATTTGGCATGGAACTAAAACTCCTCCAAAAAAGGATATCTCTTCGTTTGGACTTTTGCGGACAATTTCTTCAGCAGCAGCAAAATCTCGTGCGCATATCGCAAAGTATGCACGACTGAATGTCATATTGGGATCATCTTTCATAGACGGCGGAAGCGCATCGTAGGCAGCACGGACGCTCGCCACATCTGCTTTCTCCCAAAAGGGAGACTCCGCTTTTGGGAGCCGCTACTCTAGATTATCAGGCTGAAGTGCAATTAGGTGATCCAAGATCCGCGCCCGGTCTCGATAACGCCGCAGGTATCCATAGGTTTCGGACAGAATACCTAGACGCTCCGGATTTCGTGGATCCAAGGCCGTCGCTTTTTCCAGAGCTACCACAGCGTTTTCCCAGTGTCCTTGTACTCGGTCGATAAGAGCCGTGAGCTCAAAGAACTCAGGATTATTTGAGAGACCTTGCGCCGCAATGTCGATTTGGACACGGGCTCTCTCGAAGTCGCGATAGCAGTAATAAAGGTGGGCTGCCATCGCCAAATGCGCCTCGGGAAGGTCAGGTCGAAGCCGCAAGGCTTCATTCACCGCGCTACCAGCCAGAGAGCGTCTCTCTGGCGTATGGTCAATGCGATCAACGTACAGAATGTCATGAGCCTTCGCGATCAGGCAATACGCGAGAGCGAATTTGCGATCCTTCTGAGTCGCTCCTTCCAGCAGGCTGATTATCTTTGAGTAAATTTCCTTCTCGCTGCCCGGCAAAACCCAATAGTTGGCCTCGAGCAGCTGCTTAGCCTGAAGATAAAGATCATAGGCCTCCAGATTATCAGTCGGTTTTTCCTCGATCTGCTTGCGTTCTTCGGGGGATAATTGAGTCCTCAGTCTCGAAGCTACCATCTGGGCGATTTCGCTCTGAATAGCAAAAATGTCCGTCGAATCTCGATCGTAGCTATCGGCCCAAATCGTGTTGTAATTGCGGGCATCGACTAACTCGGTACTAACCCGCACATGATTCCCATCGCGACGGACGGTTCCTTCCAGCACGTTAGCCGCTCCCAAAGCACTGGCTATCTCGTGCAGATCGCGTTTGGTGTCAGCCCGATACTGCATCACTGAGGTACGGCAAATGACTTTGAGTTGGCCGATCTTAGCGAGATTATTGAGGATCTCATCCTGCACTCCGTCGGCGAAGTAAGCGTCATCTTTGTTCGGGCTGATGTTATCGAAGGGAAGGACTGCGATGCTTTTCTCCAGCGGTAGCGCTTCCGTAGCTCGCTGGTTAGACCAGAATCCTGCATGGCCGAAAAAGAAAAACCAGGCAATTAGTCCGCCGGCAACGCATAGACTGACACTCAGTACCCAGCGAATGACCCGCTTTGTCGGCTTCCTTTTCGACACGTCCGGCGTCACTTGAGGACTGACTGACCGCAGCTCGTCCGGCGTCAATCGTAACCCGGAACCAATCGCTCCTCGAACTTTCGGCACCGCCTGCTGCAATTGAGCAGGATTTTGAAAGCGCTGGCTAGGATCCTTCGCGAGCAGGACGTCGAGCAACGCCACAATGGGCTCCGGGATATTCCTCAGTTTCACTAAGGGCGGCGCGGCACGCTGATGTTGGTCCATCAATTCCGCGGTTGACCCTTGGAATGGAGGGTTGCCTGAAAGCATTTCCCAAAGCGTTACCCCCAATGAATACAGATCAGAACGAATGTCCGTCCCAAGTCCAGCAAACTGTTCCGGACTCGCGTAGGTGGGAGTTCCAATAAAACTTCCGACAGTCGAAATTGTTTCCTCCGCAATACCCTTAGCCAACCCAAGATCGATGATCTTGACGATCTCTAATCGGCCTTCTTCGAAATTGACCATGATATTGCTGGGCTTGATGTCGCGATGAACGAGATGCTGTTTGTGTATCGCCGTTAGCCCTGCAGCGACCTGCGTCACGATTTCCAGAGCCAGTTCGGTCTCCAGTCGGCCGCAACGACGGACGAGGCTCTCGAGCATTTCACCATCCACGAACTCCATCGCGTAAAAATAGTCGCCCGCGATCTCGCCCAAATGAAACACCGACGCGACGTTAGGGTGGCGAACACTGGCTGCTGCCCGAGCTTCCCGCAGAAAACGGTGCCGGGCTGAGGCGTCACCAACCAATCGGGCGTTGATGATCTTTAACGCCACAAGACACTGCAGATTGACATCAACCGCTTTGTAGGTGACTCCCATTGCCCCGTGTCCGAGCTCCATCGGCGTTCCATCTTCGTTTTTGAGAACCTGGTAGTGTTCAAACCGAAGCAGCGACGCCGAAGCAGCTTCTTTGACCGAAGCGGGACCACTCTCCGGGTCAAGCGCGCCGTGCAGCTCACACACCGGGCACGCATCGCTGGTCTCGGGGAACAGCATGCCACAAACCGGACAAACCTGTTTGCCTTTGATCGTCACGGGCCTAGTCGGCCTTCGGAGGCAATCAGTGCCTCACAGAGAGCGTGAATCTCCTCGTCGACTGCTTGTGGATCGGTCACTGTCCGGGCCACTTCCTCCCGCAGCAACTCGTGGTAGCGCTTGCGCAAACGATGGATAAGCGTCTTTATTCCGCCTAGGCTAAGCTCGAGCGTCTTGGCAACCTCTTCATAGGAAGGTAACCTCTGGCAACTGGTCGGATCGAGAAACGGCTGCAGCGTCTCGATTACTGCGGTCTTGCCTTGCGAAACACACTCTTGCCGAAGTCGTCCGATTGCATGTTTTAACAGAGTCATAGCCCAACGGGCATCGAAAACTTTTTCGGCGGTCAAGAAATCGGCCGGAACCTCGCGGTAACGTTCTTCACCGCCCTCGAAATCGAGGGTCACGAATTCAATCTGAGCGCCCCGCTTAATCCTGTTATCGCGATCAAATGCGTCGGAAAGATAATTCTTCAACGACGCCAGAAGAAACGAACGAAACTTCCCCTTTTCAGGGCCCACCTGTCGTAGCGACTTGCGTTCCAGCAGACTGAGGAAGAACCCCTGCGTCAAGTCCTGGGCATCTTCGGCGCTATAGCCTCGGCGGCGAATAAAAGCATAAAGTGGATACCAATACAGTTGGCAAAGACCAGCCAGGGCCGTTCGCGAACCGGGCACCTGAGTCTGAGCGGAAAGTAAGACCACACTCCAATGGGTGGTTCGAAACTGGTCACAGTTACCACTCGTCAAGCCCTCGTTCGGTTTCACCCGCGACATTTGCGGGAATTTTACACCGTATTGAATGGCCTGGGAATCTTGGATTTATCCAAATTGCCAGGACACACCAAGCGATCGCTTGCGCTTGGCGTCAATCGGGAAAGACGGAAATTCTGAAACTTTGGGATTGGAAAGCCTCTGTAATGGGTGAAGGCCAGTTTAGGTGGCCGAAACAAAAAGCAAGCAAAACATAGCCAGAGGAAAAACCATGTCTGCCATCATCCAATTCGCCCCGCCCGCCGACCTGTCGTTCCAGACTACCGATAACAAAGAGAGTGCTTTCGCGCACCGGGAGCCTGAACAGCGACTCTGGAAGCTGTCCTCGCAGACAGTTTCTCCCAAGTTTGCGATGATCGAACTATTCGTCTTTATGTTGTTACTGGTGGTAACCGTGGTTGGGATAATCAGCTGTTTTGCCGAACTATCAAGTCTCCTTCAAAGCGGCGCCATCGATCATCTAACGATGAAGGCCTTTAACTGGGGCGCATAATCCGGATTGCTCTCTGTCTCGCAAACGCGAGCCGTTGGCGATGCCTGTTCTTGGGCTTGGGGACGACCAGCGCTGGGACCGTAAATCGTGCTATTTGGGGGCCTGAGTAGCAACGGAACAGAAAACCTAGGTAAGGAATTTAAATCAGCATCGGCCCGGGCCGATTGAGTTCAGCCGTACTCACGTCATCCTTTAGAAAGCACGGGTGTCACCCTTGCAGTAAGCGGAAAAGAAATATCTGATGGCATTTAATGCGCGTGGTGCCTTCGCAGGAGGAAATTGTAAGATGAGAGACTTTTGGGACCAGTGTAGTCGTCTGTGCTTTTTTTCGTCCCCATTCCATTCCAAGGTCCACCCAGTTACGGCTCCTTCATCCCCTGGTATACTTATCTTAAGACCTCCCCTGAGTCCATCGTCAGCATCAGCACCTTTAATGTCTTGAGACGTTCCGTCGTTAAAAATCAGCTTGCTAAAGTCGATCGTAACACTCATCGGCTGATTATTATAGTACTCATCCCCCGAGCCTGGATTCCAAAATGCCCCACTGATATAGGCACTCACAGTGACAACACAATCCCTTTCTGTAATAGTGAAGTTAGATGAGTGACGTTTGTCATAGTATGAAACAGGCACGCTACTGTCGAAGTACTCGTCATTGATCACAACATCCCTTAAAAGAAAATCAAGCGTTTCTTCGCGTGTTTGGGCGCACGCTACGGAAACGCTCAGTGCTCCACATAGAAGGCAAATTGCCCATACCCTCAAATGTCTTCGCATAGGCAAGCGGATCGTAATAGGAACCATCAAATCGTTCAACAGAAATGCACGAAAAGCCGTGGTCCCATTCTCATCTAATATGGGTCTGAGGGCTTCCTTATTCTCAATTAATCTGGTCCCAGAACAGCGGATGTTTTTGGGCCAGGCGATTTATGTTCTCCGGCCGCTACATGTAGGGATCAAGGTTTTTTCATTGCCAGGCTCGGTGATGTGACGAACCGGCCCTGCTGCAACCTTGGGATCTTCAAACTCGGACCCATAGGACTCGATGAGTTCTATTAGAGTATACCCAAACAATGCGTTTCCTTGAAACGGATTTTGCGTCTCATTTGGGTGGTTTTGGTCGCTATAAGACGTTACCGTTTGCAGGTCTAAAGGCAAACGAGACGAATCATGGCGATTTACGGCTACGCCCGCGCGTCGACGCTGGAGCAGAACGTCACTATCCAGGAAGACGCACTGCGTCGCGCCGGTTGCGAGGTCATCCGATCGGAGAAGGTCAGCGGCAGTTCGCGCGCGGGACGATCGGAAACTGGCGTTGCTGCTACAGTTTCTCCGACATGGTGACACTTTGATGGTAACGCGCGTCGATCGGCTGGCGCGCTCGATCAAAGATCTTCAGGACATCGTCCATGAGTTGCGGGCGGCAGGTGTCACACTCAGGGCGACCGAACAGCCGATCGACACCTCGAGCGCAGCTGGGAAGGCGTTCCTAGACATGCTCGGCGTGTTTGCCGAATTCGAGACCAATCTGCGTCGAGAACGGCAAATGGAAGGGATTGCTCAGGCGAAGGCCAAGGGTATCTACACCGGGCGCAAGCCGTCGATTGATCCTGCGGAGGTTCGGCGTCTTCGGACCGAAGAAAAACTTGGGGCAACCGCGATTGCCGAACGGCTCGGCATTGGTCGGGCCTCGGTCTACCGGGTGCTGGCCAGCAACGACCAGAGCTGGTGCCGGTCAGTTTCCTAACGCCCGAGCAAGAGCGGCGCTACGGGCGGTTTCCGGACGAGGTTTCCGCCGAACAATTGGCCCGATATTTTCATCTCGATGATACCGATCGGGCATTCGTGCTGAGCCGCCGCGGCGTACACATGCGTCTCGGATTTGCTATCCAGCTCGGCACGGCAAGATTTCTCGGGACCTTTCTGGAAGACCCCTGCGATGTGCCCGCGAGCGTGGTCGGCTTCATCGGCAGCCAACTCGGCACGCCAATCGATGGTGCTCTTGACGCGTACCGGAAAAGCCAGTGGCGCTGGCGGCATCCGCCGGAAATTCGTGAGCGGTATGGCTACCGCGATTTTTCCGACCAATTCGCCCAATGGCGGTTGCTCCGGTGGCTTTATGCCCTGTGCTGGACGGGCACGGATCGTCCGAGCGCATTGTTCGATCAGGCCACGGCTTGGCTGGTGACGCACAAGGTTTTGCTGCCCGGTGCCACCGTGCTCGAACGAGCAATCGCCCGCGTGCGTGGTCACGCGAACAGCCGCCTCTGGCGCTTGCTGGCGGCACGAATCACGGTGGATCACAAGGAACGTCTCGACGCCCTGGTGGTCGTCCCTGGGAATGCTCGGCAGAGTCCGATGGATCGGCTTCGATCGGGACCCGTGCTGCAAAGCGTGCCCGAACTTGCGCGGGCGATCAAACGACTCGACGAAGTTCGAGAACTGGCCAAAGGTTTGCCACACACTGACAAACTGCCAAAGACGCGAATCCTTGCCCTCGCGCGGTTTGCCAATGCCGCCAAAGCGCAAGCGATCAGCCGGATGCCGGACGAGCGACGAGCTGCCACTTTGCTGGCGTTGATCCGGGCGCTTGAAGCGAGCGCCCAAGATGACGTGCTCGATCTGCTCGACGTAATCGTGACGAAAATCTGGACGGACGCCGTTTCAAAAGGGTCGGGCCGCGCGGTTGCGGGGGTTGGGCGATCTCGATGCCGCCGCTCTGACCTTGAAGGCAGCTTGCGCTGTGATTTTCGACAAGAAAATCAGCAATACTAAACTCCGGAAAGCCATCTTCGCCGCCGTTCCGACGGAGGTGTTGGAAGCGGCAATGGCACAGATCGACACGCTCGCTCGGCCGCCGGACGATCCCTATTTCGAGGAATTGCTCGCCCAGCATCAACGAATCCGCCGTTTCCTGCCGCACTTCGCCCGTAGCGTTGGTCTTGGTGCCATGCCGGGCGGGCAACCCGTGCTCAAGGCATTGCAGCATCTGCAAAAGATGGAAGACGGCAAAGCGCGCGGCCTGAAGATGCCCACGGACTTCGTCCCCAAATCCTGGCTGCGCCGGGTGATCAAGAATGGTTTGGTCGACCGGCGCGCCTGGACATTGTGCCTCGTCGATCGATTGCGCGGAGCCATCAGGCGGCGCGATATTTTCGCTACCCCTAGCTTGCGCTTCGCTGATCCGCGTATCGGTATGCTCGACGGTGCCGCCTGGGAAGCGGCCCGCCCGACCATTTGCCGCACGCTCGGAAGAACGCTGAATGTCGCTGACGAAATCAACGGCCTCTCGGAACGGCTGGATACGGCTTACCGATTGGTCGCCGGCAACCTGCCGGATAACGCCAGCCTCCGCATTGAACAGACGGGTGCCGGCGACGACCTGGTATTGACCGGCCTCGACCAGCTCGAAGAACCGGCCAGCCTCATTGCTCTGCGGCAGGCCGTTTCAGATCGCTTGCCACAAGTCGATTTGCCGGAATTGCTGCTGGAGATCGATGCCAGAACCGGATTTGCCGGCGCGTTCACCCATGCGAGCGAGGCGGAAGCCCGCGCCGGCGAACTTAGAACGAGCGTTTGCGGTGTTCTGGTGGCTGAGGCGTGTAATACCGGCTTCGAACCGTTGCTGAGGAAGGATGTTCCCGCCCTCCGGCGTTCGCGGCTGAGCTGGGTTCGGCAGAATTATATCCGCGAGGAGACGTTGACCCAGGCGAATGCCCGTCTCGTCGCGGCACAAAATGGCATCGACCTCGCCCGCCGTTGGGGTGGAGGCGATGTCGCCTCGGCGGATGGCCTTCGCTTCGTCGTGCCGGTGCGAACAATCCATGCCGGTCCCAACCCGAAATATTTTGGACCGGAACGCGGCGTCACCTATTACAATCTGGTCTCCGACCAGTTTACCGGCCTCAACGCCATCACCGTCCCCGGCACTTTGCGCGATAGCCTCGTGCTGTTGAGCATCGTGCTCGAACAGGAGACAGAGCTTGAACCGACCGAAATCATGACCGATACCGGCGCATACACCGACGTGATCTTCGGCATTTTTTGGCTGCTCGGCTACCAGTTCAGCCCGCGCATTGCCGACATCGGCGGTGCCCGGTTCTGGCGGATCGATCCGAAAGCCGATTATGGCCCGCTTAACAATTTCGCCTCCCACAAAGTGAGGATGGGCATCATAGCGCAGTATTGGGATGATCTTTTGCGCTTGGCCGGTTCGTTGAAACTGGGTTTGGTCCAAGCCGGCGGTTTGATGAGAACCCTCCAAACCCATGACCGACCGACGCCCCTCGCGCGGGCGCTGGAGGAACTTGGCCGGATCATCAAGACGCTCTACATGCTGCGCTATATCGACGACGAAGCCTATCGGCGCCGTATTCTGACCCAGCTCAACCGAGGGGAAGGCCGGCACGAGCTGGCCCGCATTATCTTCCATGGCAAGCGGGGTGAGCTGCGGCAGCGCTACCGCGAAGGCCAGGAAGATCAGCTCGGTGCGCTCGGGCTGGTCGTCAACGCCGTCATTCTGTGGAACACTATTTATATGGATGCGGCGCTCGCCGAACTGCGGGCCGAAGGGTTCGACGTCCGCGACGAAGACGTCGCTCGGCTATCGCCGCTCGGGCATGGGCATTTGAACGTATTGGGTCGCTATGCCTTCACGCTTCCCGAGTTCGTCGCACGCGGCGAACTGCGTCCGTTGCGCCGTCCTGGAGAGTTGTCTGATGACGATGCCTGAATCGAGGCAGCCGGCTTTCGCCGGGAGTGACGGAAAATCCTTACCTAGGTTTTCTGTTCCGCTGCTACTCAAACGCCTATAGAAGCAGCCCGTGCGATCTTCGAGCGCCGCGGGCGCGCCGTGGAGCTTCAGCCGCAGAGCGTTGCGGACAAAGCGACATGTTGTCCGTTGTGCGGAAAAGCCGGAATTCGTCTGGTGGCTTTTACCGATGCCGCCGGCGTTCTGCACATGATCGGAGCCGGACCAACGCCATGCGATTCCTCATGAACACTCTTCTGGCGCTCATCAGCACCGCAGTCGATTCATGCGTTCTGGCAAAACTCTCTCTGGATGCGCTCGGGCGTGCTGCTGTCTTCGTGTCCTCTGCGAAGCCTGGCTCCCGCCATCCGGGGTTACTGGCGCGGCAAAATTACAGCTCTCGGTCTTTTCGCACCAGTTCAATCAGCGTCTCAAAGCTCCTGCTACGGCAATATACGCATCCGAATCCCTTTCTGCCGTCGTCTGCACCCCATCGCTCACGGTACTTTTCCCATACGTTGAGCAACGTCAGGGGTAGGCTTCGTCCAACAGTCGAGTAAGTCTCCGCAATCATCCTCAATCTGTAATCACACTCTTGCTCGCGGAGACCTACTCGACTCCAGGTTATGTTACAATCTTGAGGGGAGCGGGGGACAACGAAATGTGTGATTTGGGAAATTATTTTGCGTGATTTGTGGGGAGATGTTTTGCGCCCTCTGCTTTGCCATTCCGCTGCTCAACCGCGAGCGCCCGACGGATTCGCGAGTGTAAACCGAGCTCGAATATTGAAAGCCGCACAGCTCTGCTGGGGCATGATCGCCCATTGGGCAAAAGACCAAACCATTGTTTACCCGACCATCAACGCCTGAGCTGAGCCCGTCGATAAAGCCCGTCCTACCGGCAGGCATTCAGCAAGCGCCGCTGCCTGCTGTAGCGGGCCCGAGAACAAAAAATTGCGTGCATCTTGGATTTTGGCTTCTGCGACGCGACGGTTACTCCGAACGGGTAATTGACCGCAGCACCCCGATCAGAACAGGTTGCCGCTTTGATTGAGCGAGGCTAGAACAGATCAAGGCATTGCGTGCGAGGCCGCTGGGTGCCGTATTTCCAAAGCTGACTCATTCGCTTAAATTGGATACAAGAGGAAGTCGCAATATGGTGCCTTCAGCTCCAAGGGTCTTTATCAGTTACAGTCACGACTCCTTAGAGCATGCACGTCGCGTGATGGGGTTGGCTGAGCGCCTTCGCAAGGACGGCGTCGATGCCCAGCTTGATCAATACGTGGCGGGGACACCGGCAAGAGGTTGGCCTCGCTGGATGGAGGACCAACTGGACTCGTCCGAGTTCGTTTTAGTGATTTGCACGGAAACCTACTGCCAGCGCTTCCTCGGGCGCGAAGAGCCGGACAAAGGCAAAGGGGCGGACTGGGAAGGCAGTCTCATCACGTTGGAGCTGTACCATACCCGAAGTGATACGAACAAATTCGTGCCGGTGCTAATCGACCGTCAAGACGAGCCATTCATCCCGAGGCCGCTCTCGGGCCATACCCATTATCTGCTTAGTTCAGAAGACAACTACGCCAAACTTTACGCGTTCCTAACCGGCCAAGCCGGCGTCGTGCCCAGTAAGCTTGGCCCGCTCAAGACGCGGGCGCGCGAAGCTGTCGAGCCGCTAACTTTCGGGGGACCGGGCGAAGAAACTTCCGCTGCTGGCAAGCTTGATGGTGTTCTTGATCGGCCGTCGCGTTATCTGCCGCAACAAACCGACTCGGATGAGCTCAGGAGCAGCGGTTCTCGGCCCTCCCGTGAGGGCACCTTGAGCCAGGAACGATGGAGGGAGATCGCTTTTTATGGGGTGATATCGCTGATCAGCTTTCTTTGCGGGGTAGTTCTTTTGGGTCTGATGATATTGAACGCCGACCTGCTGGGGCGCCTGGGTTTGACGGGCAATCTCTACTACGTCGTCCTGTTGCCTATGGGCTTAGCCGCCGCCGGGTTCCTTTTTGGTGTCCTGCGCTCTTACGCTCGGTACAGTGGCAAACAGCTCGGAGGTATGTTTGAACTGGGCGGTCCAATCGTCGCGTTCCTACTCGTTCTAATTTTGGGATTTGTTCTAGTAAAACCGGCAACGACCTTTCCAATGACTGTATACGTGCATGGGGAAGCTGGTCGCCAAGACATTGTTCTTCGAAATTCGGGCTACGTTTTGTTAGATCTTGGGGGAGACCGGAGGCGACAGCCTATAGGTGCCGATGGGCAGGCGTATTTTAACGAGATCCCGGCGAACTTCCTGGATCGGGAAGTTCCGATTTCGGTCGAATCAGATACCTACGAACCGACCAAGCCGGACGAAAAGTACCGTCTTAGCGGATCTAGCCTCTATGTGTCGGTCCGGAAAAGAGCTGGTCGCATTTCCGGTCGCGTGCAGGACGAGCATGGGAACCCGCTGTCTGGTGTGAAGATTCAAGTGGCGGATTTTTCGACCACCACCAATTCAGTGGGCCACTTTGAGTTCACCATCCCGGGCGACCGTATGCAACAGGAACTGGATCTCGGCGCCGTTGCTAGTGGTTACTCATCCATCCACCTTAAAGTCGTTCCGAACGGGAACGACGTCGTTATTCCGCTCACCCGAGCGCGATAGCCCCATGCTCTACCGCTTACTCATTATTGTCCTCCTGGTACTGGCAAAAATGTCTGTTAACGCGGCGACATTGAAAGGGGTGATTCTGGCAAATGAATTGAGCGGTTCGCCAAGCGAGAACGTTGGTGTGGATGCCATATCTGGGACCAATCTTACTATTTCGGATTTATCCGGGAAATTCACTCTGGAGTTCCCGCACAGGCGAATCGGCGACACGGTGCGCATAATTGTCAAGAAGGAGGGTTACGTTGTTGTCAACGATGTCCAACTCGAGACCGTGCTTCCTGCAGACGCCGACGCTGCGCCACTGACTATTATCCTTTGCAAGGAAGCAGATCGCGAGGAGATGGCGCGACGCTTTTATCGGCTAAAGAGTTTTGATGTCATCGAAGAAACTTACCAAAGGAAGGTGAGGGAATTGGAAGAGACGCACCAGGCAGACGCGACGGCATTGGCCAGTCTGCAAAAAGAGCGCGACCAAGCCAAAGCCGCTGCCGAAAAGTCTGCTGAAGTGTTAGCGAACGCAAAGCCCGGACAGGACTCTGAGCTTAATAAGAAAGCAATGCGGCTGTTTTTGGACAACAAAACTGAAGAGGCCATTGCCACCCTCAGTGATGACAATCTGCGTCCCCTAGAGGAGGAGGCGGACAAAGCAATTGAGAAGGTGACGCAGGCTTGTCTGCTCAAAGCTCGACTTTTCGCACTAAAGTTTCGATTCGAAGAGGCTTTGAAAGCCTCTGAAACGGCACTCCGTTACATCAATCGCGAAACGAATCCGCAGCTTTGGGCGGCGACGCTTGATGACATCGGACGCGCGCATGAGGAACTGGGTATTCGCGTCGAAGCCAAATTGGCCAATGAACATCTAATCGCAGCGGTTGCCGCCTACCGAAGCGCCTTGGAAGTCAGGACGCGCGAGCAGCTGCCGCAGAACTGGGCCGGGACCCAGAACAATCTG
>Ga0073928_10008087_pt1 | contig 13331 bp, 12 predicted proteins | sample PaiPotPPA55metaG_FD_76969 | JGI IMG/M metagenome (GOLD analysis project Ga0073928, IMG submission 76969) | Iron sulfur acid spring bacterial and archeal communities from Banff, Canada, to study Microbial Dark Matter (Phase II) - Paint Pots PPA... ...
GGGCGGCGCGCCGGGCGCCTCGGCGTCCGCGGCTATCTGGGTCATCGCTGTTGTCTCCTTGGATTCCGGGTTGTGTGGGTCATCGGCAGGCGTTGGCGACTTCGGTGGTCACCGCGGCCGCGACGTCTTCGATCAGGCGGACGACGTCCTGCCCGGCCTGGCTCAGCAACGGCTCGGGATGTGTACTGTCCGCGCTGTGCCAGGTGTTCGTGTCGGCCCTCTCCAGGCCGGTGGCGCGTACCAGGGCGAGGAGCACGCCGTCCTCGACCCGCCCGCGTGCCAGGGAGGACGTGCGGCTGACGATGCGGTCGACCATGGTGGTGCGCGCGGGACGCGTACCCGTGTTCGAACGGAGGCGGCGGCGTTGGAGCTGCTCAGCGGGCACGAGGATCCCGGCTTCGAGCAGAGCGCCTTCGATCTGCGCGTCCGCGGTCATCGCGAGGTAGGTGAGCCACTGGTCGATCTGCCGCGACTGTTTCGTGGCGCGCACCGTCGCGACGAACGAGAGCGCCGTCATCGACAGTCCGGCCGTGTTCGTCGAGTCTGTCGCGAACACCGACCTGGTCTCCGAGCCGATCCTGATGCGCTCGGCGAGGAGGCATTCGGCGAGCACCGCTCCGGCGGTTCCCAGACCGCACAGTTCGGGAGCGATCAGGTGCGCGCCCGTGTACCGGTCGCGCGCCAAGACGTGGTAGCACCCTGCGAGACTGAGCTGATCCGCCTGCTCGTAGGGGTCCAAGCGGCGCGCTGTGGCCGGCTTTTGCTTACTGTCCCAGGCGAACCACGCCGCGCCGAGCCACTGCTGCATCCCTGAAAGCGGGCCGCCCCGGTGACTGTGCACGGCGGCGACCAGGCTAAGGAGCGGGTTGCGAATCGCCGGTCCTTCGGCCGACATCGCTCCGACCACGTACTGCGCGATCTGTCGCTGCCGAGCCGCGCTGAAGCGCGTCCCTGGCATGGCCGACCGAAGCAGCTCAGCCAGGTCCCACGGCCGCCGCAGGCGCCACCAGTCCCAGTCCCATGAGCATGTCCGCAACGCCGCCTTCGTGATCTCGGCGAGCTTGTCCGGCGGGAGCGGCCGTTCGTCTTCCCTCTCCTCGTCACCGGCGCCGGCCGACGAATCCTGAGGTATCGGGGCGATCTGGGTCCACGCGTCGTCGAAGTCCTCAGGGCCCTGCAGATGTACGGCGACCAGTCGCATGCCGTCGTCGACGGCGCCGAGCGATGCCGCCGCGTGTCGCCGCGCCTCCTCGGCCGTGTCGTACTCGTCGTAGCCGTACTCCGGACGCTGCGGTTCTCGCGTGGGTGTGTCGGGGAGCCAGCTCATGCAGGCCCGGTAGGCCCGGCGCACCTTGATCTCGCACCCGAGCAAGCGACCGGTCGGCGTGCGGTCGGACCATCTGCGATCGACGTGCTCGGCGAGCGAAGTGAGTAGGTCGGGGTTGGCCAGCCGGGCGAACTTGGCGAGGATTTTCTTCTCGTCATCCTGCCTGTAGTCGATCTCGACCTGCTCGAGATCCCCTGGTAGCAGCGTGTTCCCGTCGTCGCTCGCCCAGATCCGAAGCAGCTGATCGGCTTCGCTGTAGGCGACGGACACGCTGATCGGGTGCGGTGCCGGGCCTACCCTGGCCAGCCAGAGGGCTGGAAGATACGCGGCGAGCGCCGCGCGGTCGGCCATCCACGGCAAACCCGACTGGCGCACTGCTCTCGCGACGTAGTTGCCGGCTTGCGTAGCCCCGTTCAGGTCGGGGGTGAAGAACGCGGCGTTGGTCGGCAGCCCGGACGGCACCGTAGCGGCTCGCCACGTTCCGGCGTCGCCGGCGTCCGTCGGGCCGGGTCGGGGGTTCAGGTTTGCGCTACTCATCTTTCAGCCTCCCCCGGGACTCCGGGCGAGATCGGCTCGCCGGCGGGCTCAAATCCGGTGGCGGGCTCGCCGTCGGCGCCGAGCGGGGTTCCGTGGTGCAGCAGGCACCATCGGATGCCGGCGGCCTGGACCTGTCCGGCGTGTGGCAGTTCCCGCCAGCAGGTCAGCCCGGCCGGCTGGCGGGCGCTTCCGCCACCCAAGCCGGATTGGTCTTGGTCGGCGGCGAACAAGCGCAGCGACCCGTCCACATGCCCGATGTCGCCGACCACGATGATCCGCTGGCCGGGATGGAGGGCGATCAGACGCTTGAGCGCGGCCGCGAGGCGAGCGACGTACTTGTTCCACGACTCGCCGCCCCGGCCCACAGATGCGTCGGGGACGGAACTCGGTGCCCCACCGAGCATGCGATACACCTCAGCCCACGGCTGCTCGTCGAGCTCATGGCCGTAGCGCTGGCAGATCAGGGCCTGGTCACCGTGCAACGGCACGGCGAGGACCGCGGCGACGATCCGCGCGGTCTCGCGCTGGCGCGGCCTACTTCCGCTGTAGACGCGGACGAAGGGCTCCTTGTCCGCTTCGTCGCCCATTGCGATAGCCCTGAGTGCGGCCTGCCTACGGCCGTCACGGGTCAGGCCGGTGTCTCCGCGTTCGCCGCCGACGATGCCGGACAGGTCGCATGCCGCCTGCCCGTGCTGCATGATCACGATCTCGGTCGACATCATCCGCGCATCTCTCCTCGGCCGCAGTGTTCTGCGATATCCAGCAAAGACGCCGGAGCGGGGGTAGGTGTAGGGGGGTGGTGCGTCAAAACCGTCAATCCCGGCGGTCGCCGCGTGCAACGCGGCTACTCTCGTAGCCACCGGTACTGCGAAGTTCGACGTCGGCGAGGAGGACCAGGAGTGGCCGAGCAGCGGCCGAACGCGGAACTCGCCGCTCTGCTCGCCGAAGCAGAGCTCTCGCCGCGGCAGCTGGCGAGCAGCGTCAACGCCATGTTCGGCGCCGGGAGCGTTTCGGCAACGGCCGGCTACGCGTGGCTGGGCGGCACGGTGCCGAAGGCGCCGACCGCCACCCGGGTCGCCGCGCTGCTCGCGCTCCGGCTCGGGCGCGAGGTGACCGCCGCGCAGATCTGGCCCGGTCTCGCGCCATCCTCCGCGGTGATACCGGCATCGAAGGGTCTTGACGGACCGTGGGAGAGGAGCATCGCCGTGGGCGCGGTCACCGACTGGCTCACCGGGGGCGACCTCGACCGGCGACGCTTCGTCGCGGTCTCCGGAGTGACCCTGATGCGCGCGGTGTGGGCGTGGCTCGAGCCGCTCGGCACGCTCCCGCCCGGCCCCGGGCCGTTCCCCGGATCGGGCGGAAGCACCCTGACCGACCACATCGAGGCATCCATCCCCGCGCTCCAGCGCCTGGATGACGCCTACGGCGGCGCCGCGCACCTGCCCTACGTCGAAGCACAGTTGCGCGCCGTCGCGCTCGTGCTGCGCGAGCAGCGCCACCCCGAGCAGGTCGTGCGGCGGCTGCTGGCCGCCAGCGCCACCCTCGGGCAGCTGTGCGGCTGGATGTCCCACGACGCCGGCCAGCCCGGCGCCGCGCAACGGCACTGGTTCACCGCGCTGCACGCCGCCCGGGAGGTCGGAGACCGGCCGCTGGCCGCCCACATCATGGCCGACCTCTGCTTCCAGGCCGCCTCCCTCGCCTCTGCGGCCGGTAGAGCACCACAGGGACCTGCAGGCGCACGCCGCGCGGACCACGCGCACGACGCCGTCGTGCTCGGGGAAGCCGCCTGCGAGATCGCAGTCCGCTCCCCCGCCACCGTGCGCGCGTCGGTCACCAGCCGCCTCGCCGCCGCGTACGCGGCCGCCGGGCGGCGCGAGGAGTTCCAGGCCGCCGCCGCCCGAGCCCATGACCTGCTGGCCGCGCGGCAAGACGGCGCGGAGCCGGACTGGATGTACTACCTGACCCCCAGCCACCTCGCATGCCAGGCCGGATACGCCCGCATCGCCCTCGGACGGCGCCAACTCGGGCACGGCGACCGCTCCGGGCGCGCCGATGTGACCGAGGGGATCAACGCGCTGCGGGGCGGCGCCTTCGAGGTCCCGGCCGGCGACCCCTCGCAGCGGCGCGCGCTGTACGAAGGCGCGTGGCTCGCCCTGGGACACGCCAGCCTCGCCGACTACGACGAGGCACTGCGCCTCGGCGAATCCGCGGCCGCCCGTCTCGACACCGTCGACTCGCCGCGTTCCGCCGAAGTCCTCGCGACCCTCGTCAGCCACCTGCGGCCGCGCCACAACAACCACCTGATACGCGAGGGGCTGCCCGGGCTGGAGCGGGCCCTCGGCACCGCGCGGCGGTAGGCTCACACAATGCCGCCGCGTCCCGATGTACTCGTGATCGGCGCCGGGGTCACGGGTTTGACCTGTGCCCTGGTGCTCGCCGAAGCCGGCGCGAGCGTCGAGGTCGTCGCCGAGCTCGTACCCGGCCCGACCTCCCTCGCCGCCGGCGCACTGTGGGGCCCGTACCTCGTCGAGCCGCGCAAGCTGGTGCGAAGTTGGGCGCTGACCACCTACGCGGCGTTCGCCGACCTGGCGAGGGACACCGCGTACGGGGTACGGATGACCCGCGGGGTCGAAGCCTCCCGCGCGGCGGCGCCGCCCCCGGATTTCACCGACATGGTCCCCGATCTCGCAGTCCTCGACGCCGGAAACCTGCCTGAAGGCTTCGCCAGCGGTGTGGCCTACACCGCGCCCCTGGTGGACATGCCCGTCTACCTGAATATGCTGCTCGAGCGGCTGGCCGCTACCAGCGTTCAGGTGCGCCGCGGACGCATCGCCTCGCTCGCCGAGGCTGCTGCGCTCGCCCCGTGCGTGGTGAACGCGGCCGGATGCGGTGCGCGCGAGCTGGCCGGGGACGAGACGCTGTTTCCGATCCGCGGCCAACTCGCCGTGGTGGAAAACCCCGGGATCAGCACGTGGTTCAGCGAGGACACCGGAACCGAACAGGAACTGACGCACTGGTACCCGCACGGCGGCCTGCTCGTCCTCGGCGGCCAGGCCGCGCCGAACGACTGGAGGACGGACCCGGATCCCGCCGTCGCGCGCGGCATCGTGGCGCGGTGCGCGGCCATCGAACCCGCCCTCTCCGGCGCGCGGATCATCGAGCACCGGGTGGGTCTGCGCCCGACCCGCCCGCAGATCCGGTGCGAGCCCGAGACCGTCGACAGCTCGGTCATCGTGCACTGCTATGGCCTCGGCGGAGCGGGAGTCAGCCTGTCCTGGGGCGTCGCACAGCACGTACAACGCCTCGTCCGGCAGCGAGGCAAGCCCTGATGTCGCAGGGCTCGCGCGCCGGACATCGGCGAGGGACTTCGCGGTTATGACTCGCCGCCGCAGCTGGAGAGCCTGGAGGCGGTGGTCGCCCACGACCCGGACAGGCTCGAGTGCCTCGTCCAGGCCGCAGGTGGTGCCGCGTGACGCAAGTCCAGGACTTAAGGAGGCAGCCTGCCTGCGCCGGCCCCGGCATTCGGCTTGGCCGCGTCGTGCGCTCAAGGACCGGGCGGACCAGTGGCTTCGCCGGCTCGGCTTCAGCGACTCGTGCAGTTCGGTCCGCGTTCCCGATCGCTCGTCAGAGCCCTGGGCTAGCGGGAGGCGGCTGACGATGCCGATCAAGCGGCCACCCCGGATTCATCCTTCCCCGGCGTCTGCGCCGGAGCCTCCTGATCGAAGGGTGCGACAGCTGTTAAGAGCAGTGCGGAGAGCGCGCGCCGAGACGCCTCGGGGTTCGTGCGCAGCGGAGAGCGGACGGATAGCAGGTGCCGGTTGAGGAATACGAGATCGCCGGCCAGTGTCCCTCCGGAGGGTTCACCGGCAACGCTGACGCGAACGAAGTGTGCGACCTGCAGATACTCATCAATCGACACGGTCGGGCGGGCCTCGTGCTGCAACTGCTCGTTGTAGGCGTCGAAGATGGTGCCCATGTCGTGGTGAGCATCCTGTTGTGCTACTTGCGCCAGGTCCCGCAGCAGCTCACGGAGCCTGTCCTGCGGCAGGGGCTTTCGCCATGTGGTCGCGAACGTGTAGTTCATCGGGCTTCACCTGCCTTGTGGTCCGGCTGCGGTTCGTCTTGCCTCGACGGGGCGAGAACCTCGAACCTCCCCGCCAGCTGCCAGCCCTCGTCCTCGCTGACATGCAGAACCGCGCGGCCGTGGAAGTCGGGGCTGAGGCGGAATATCCGCAGCGGCCGACCAAGGGGTGTACGTTCGTTGATCACGTCTCGCCCTTCCTCGGAGGGATGGCTCTGGCCCCTGATCGCGGGGTACACACAGAGCAAACTCGGGATCACGCGTCGTGGGTACTCTTGTGGGCACTGATATGCGGTGAACGCGGTGAAAGATCGAAGAGAGGGAGTGAGGGCGTGGCGGCGCCCCGGGAGCACAACGCGAAGCTTGCCGCGATCCTCACCGAGGCCGGCCTGACCCACAGCCAGGTCGCGGCGACGTTCGTGCAGGTCGCCGCCGAGGCCGGGGCCCGCGAGTTCGCCGCCGTCGGCCGTTCGCACGTCTCGCATTGGGTGGCGGGTTCCCAGCCTTCGGGCCTGGCCCCGGTGTACCTGAGCGAGGCGCTCTCCCGCCGGCTCGGGCGCACCGTATCCCCCGAAGAGATCGGCATGACCTCCCCCGTCCGGCCGCGCGAGGGCGCGTCGGGCTGGGATACGGATACGCTGATCGCGCTTGCGGACCTGAGGAGCGAGGGCGAGGCAGAGGTGAACCGTCGTCAGGCGCTCGGGGCAGCTTTCTCGGCGGCCGCGCTGGCGCTTCCGGCTGAGACGTGGTGGGAGCAGACGGCGCGCACCACCCGCCCGGCCTCCAGCACGCTGCACGTCGGGGCCGCCGATGTGGATGCGGTGCGCGAGATGACCGCCGCGTTCTCGCGCATCGACCAGCGCCGAGGCGGCGCCCACGCCCGCTCGGCCGCGTTCCGCTACCTCACCGAGGACGTCGCCCGGCTCCTGCGCGGCCGGTTCCCGGGCGAGCAGGTACGCCGCGACATGTTCGCCGCCGCCGGGGAACTTGCTTATATCAATGGATGGATGAGATTCGATTGCACGGAGCACGCCGCCGCGCAGCGCCTGTTCCGCGTCGCGGTCAAGCTCTCGGCCGAAGCGGATGACAAGCCGCTGATCGGCCACATCCTGCGCGCGATGGCGCACCAGGCCGCCGACCTCGGACACCCCCGGCACGCAGTGGAGATCGCCGACGCATCCGTACTCGGCGAGCGCTACAGTCTCGCGTGCGCCCGTGAGCGCGCGCTGCTCGGCGTGGTGCGCGCCCGCGCCCTCGCGGCGGCGGGCGAGCGCCGCGGCGCCGCGGCGGCGCTCATCCGGGCTGAGGACGACCTTCGCGCTGCCGGGCCGGGCGATGACGAGCCCGCGCGGGTGTTCTTCTTCGCCGAAGCCTCGCTCGCCCACGAGACGGCGCGCACACTGCGCGACATCGGGGACTTCGACGGGGCCGCGCGCGAATTCCAGCGCAGCGTACGTACCCGCCAGGCAGCGGCCTTCACCCGCACCCACGTCGTCACCCTCGGATACCTCGGCGAGGTGCTCTCGCGCACGGGCCGCATCGAGGAGGCCGCATCCGCATGGTCGGCGTCCCTCGACGCCGTCCAGGGCGTGCAGTCCGGCCGCACCCGTGCCGTCGTAGAGCAGATGCGCTCGGCCATCTCGCCGCTGCGTGCCCGCAGCCCCCAGCTCGCCGGCCTCGACGCGCGCGCCCGCGCCTACCTGGCCACCGCAGGCTGAGCAGACCCCGCCACGGAACCTGAGGAGATCGCCCCCGTGAACGACCAGCCCATCGAAGTCCTCCCCATCGCTCACATCGTCGGAGGCAAGGCCGAAGTCGCCGACGATTACTGGGGCGGGAACCAGTCCATCATCCGCATCGACGAGCGCTTCCCCGTCGAGTCCACCAGCGGCCTGGACACCTTCTCCCACCTGGAGATCGTGTTCCACTTCCATCTCGAGGCCGCGAACTACAACCCCGGCGCCCGCAGCCCCCGCAACAACCCCGACTGGCCCAAGGTCGGGCTGTTCGGTCACCGCAACATGGCCCGGCCCAACCGCATCGGCGTTTCGCGCTGCCGACTGATCAAGGTAGACGGCCTGGATCTGCACGTGGAAGAACTCGACGCCGTCGACGGGACACCGATCATTGACATCAAGCCATGGTTCCCAGAATTCGGCCCTCGCGGCGAGGTGCGCGTGCCAAGGTGGCCTGGCGAGATGCTGGAAGCCTACTTCGCGTTGCCCGGCGGAGAGTAGGTACTTTGGTACCGCCCGGCGGCCGGAGACGCGCTCAAGCAGATGCTGGCCGTCTTCGCGAGACAGAACGGCAACGCTATATTCTGCGCCACGAGAGGACTGTTCTGTGCACAAGCAGCCGGTGCGCGCCGTGGTGTTCGACGTCGGCGAGACCCTGGTGGACGACACGCGGTTCTGGGGCTCCTGGGCCGACTGGCTGAACGTGCCGCGCCACACGCTCGCCGTCTTGGTGGGCTCCGTGACCGCACAGGGCAGAAACAACGCGGACGCGCTCACCTTGGTGAAGTCCGGCTTCAACCTCGCGGCCGAGCGGGCCGCCCGCGAAGCAGCGGGGCACGGTGAGTTGATCACCGAGGCGGATCTGTACCCCGATTCGCGACCCGCGTTGTCCGCGCTGCAGCAACGCGGCAAGTGGGTCGGGGTGGCCGGCAACCAGACCAAGAAGGCCGGCGACCTCCTGCGCGCGCTCAAGCTCCCCGTCGATGCCGTCGCCACCTCGGGCGAGTGGGGAGTGGCGAAACCCGACGCAGAATTCTTCGAGCGGGTCTGCGCCTGGAGCGGCTTCCCGGCCGATGAGATCGCATACGTGGGAGACCACCGGGACAACGACATCATCCCTGCCCGCGCGGCAGGCCTGCGTCCGGCGCACATCCGGCGCGGCGGTTGGGGATACCTGCACGCCGACCAGGACGACCTTCGCGCCGCGGCGGAGTGGCATGTGGACTCACTGACCGAACTCGTCTCCGCGCTCGCTCCGACGCCGCGCTCCTCGAGCTGATCGAACGCCTGGTCAGACATGCTCAGCTCCGGCATCCGCTGCTTCGATGCGGTCGGCGGCGCACCGGAAGAGATCAGCCAGAGGGCTTGCGTCGATACCGCGACGCCTCTCGGTACGACGGTTTTGCCCCAGCCAGGCGTTGACCTCAGCGATCTCCCCTTGTGGACCGCCCACACGCTCCTGCACCGGGAGCTCGGCCAACAGCGCCAGCGCTACCTGGCGCAGTTCGGCTTCGTGCACCAGCGGCCTGCCGTGGGGATGGAGCCTGTCCTTGTTGACCACGTCCAACGTGGTTAACAGGTCGTGGTCCTTGTCCGCATCGGCGACCTCGGCAGCGATGCGCAGCACGCCTGCGAGCTGCGCGGCCGTAAGCGGGCCCCACGCTGCGGTTCTGCCCAGTTCCATCAGGGGACTTTCTGTGCGTACGCCGGATCTGACAGTGTGTGACCTATGGTCGAGCTCACGTCGCACACCGACCCGGAAAAAAATTCCGGGTACCAAAACGGTGCAAGCCGGATGGATGCCGCCCCGACGCTCGGGGAGTGCATCGCCTGGCACCGCCGGCGACGCGGCATGTCGCAGGAGGTACTGGCCGGCCTCGCTGGGGGACGCACCGCGGACTGGCTGGGCAAAGTCGAGCGCGGCCGCATCATCATCGACCGGCTTTCCGTCCTCCAACTGATCGCGGCGGCCCTGCGGATCCCGCTGGCCAAACTCATCGACCGAGCAGGCACGGAGCCGGCCGCGGCGGCCCTGCGCGAACTGGACGTCGACGTGCTCCGCGCCACCCTCGCTGACTACGCCTACCTCACCGCCGACGAGCCCGAGGACGTCGACCTGGACGTCCTCGCCGCCGAGATCGGCGAGACATGGTCCGCCTACCAGGATTCCCGCTATGCCCGCGCCACCAGACGCCTGCCCGACACGATCCACAGAGCGCGTGTCGCGGCCCGCGCGCTCGATGGGCGACAGAAGCTGCGAGCGCAGGCCCACCTGGGCATGGCGTACCAGGGCGCTGCTATGGTGCTTACGAAGATCGGCGAGTCGGACCTTGCATGGCTCGCCGCAGACCGCGGCCTCGCAGCCGCGTTCGCGGCGGACGACAGACTCGTACTCGGCTCCCTGTACCGATCGGTGGCGCACTGCCTGCTTGCCAGCGGGCGCCTGGACGCGGCCGCGGCCACGATCGACAACGCCGCCGCGCTGCTGGCCCGGCAGTCCGAGCTCAGCCCCGACCACCTCTCGATCTATGGGACGCTCTTCCTCGTCGGAGCGATGGCAGCTGCGCGTGCAGGCGACCGCCGCGAGGCCGGCCGATACCTCGACTCCGCCGGGCACGCGGCCGACCGGCTCGGGCACGACGGCAATCGCATGTGGACCGCCTTCGGCCCCACGACCGTGCGTATGCACCAGGTCAGCTCTGCCCTGGAACTTGGCGACATCGAAACAGCGATCGCCCTGGGTGAACGCATCGACACCTCCGCGCTGCCGGTCGAACGACGCGTACGTCACAAACTCGACCTCGCCCGCGCCCACGACGCCCGCGGCCGCCGCGACGCCGCCGAAGCACTTCTCCTGGACGCCAACGAACTCGCCCCCGAACAAGTAGGCAGCCACTACATCACCGCCGCACTGCTCCACTCGTGGGTCCGTGCCCCGCGAGACACCCCGAGCCGGCGCATCGCCCAGCTCGCGGATCGAATGGGCATCGTCTGAGCTGCGAGGAAGCCGGTGCCCGGTAGGGTTACGCACATGCCCGAGCCCCAGGACCAGCCCGGCGAAACCTTCGCCACACCGCGCACTGCGACCGCGGCCCTCTACTTCGCCGGACCCGAGCACGTCCTGCTCGTGAACCCCACGTACAAGGACGGATGGGACCTGCCGGGCGGCTACCTGATGCCGCGTGAGACTCCGACCAGCGCGCTCAGGCGCGAACTCGAAGAGGAACTCGGCGCCCGGCTGCCCATCGGCCGGCTGCTGGTCGTGGACTGGGCTCCGAACGAACGTGAGGGCGACAAAATCCTCTGGATCTTCGACGGTGGCGAATTGACTGCGGAGGAGCAAGCGGCGATCAAGGTGGACGGTATCGAGATCGACAAATACGAATACCACCATCGCGACCGGTTGGATGCGCTGCTCATCCCGCGTCTCGCCCGCCGAGTACATGCCGCCATCGAGGCCCGGGCGACGGGCGAGACCTACTACCTTGAGCACGGCGTTCGAAAAACGGGCTGAACGGTCGTTCAGGCCCTGTGGCTTGACCGCGGAATCAGGGACCAGCCCTGGTAGTTCGCCCGCAGCAGCCTTGCCACATTCCCTTGATAAGGCTGCTGACATGTGTCCCGTCGGAGTGATGCGAGGCAGCTGGGCAAGTCTGCGCGAGCGCGCTGCTGATGACTTCGATGCGCTCACCGCCGTCCCGCGAGGACAACCGGTGCGGATTCTCACCGTCAACGGTGTGGCTCCGCACCTCACTTGGCGGAGTCCGGTCGGTTGGTGCCTGGCTGGGCTCATGCCGAAACTTCAGCATCCTGCGGCACGTGCCGTGTAGTTGCCGTGACGGTAAGTTAGGTAAGCCGCGCGGTAAATTTGGTAAGTTTCGCCAAGTCGCCAGTCAATCAGGGCACGGCGATGAGCCGATGGGGCAGCATCTGTAGTGACAGCGAAGTAGAGGGCACGTTGGAGGTGCGTGTGCAGGGCCAGACTGAGAGCGCCAGGGTCCTGCGCGCGTTCCTCGACCGGCTCGAGTGGACACCGGAGCAACTTGCCCGTGAGATCAACCGGCTCGCTGGCCAGGAGATAGTTAGCACGAAGGCCCCTTACTACTGGCTGCGCGGGACCGTCCCGCGCGACCGAAGGGCGCAGCTCGCGGCCGCGGCGATCAGCCGCGGGATCGGCGAGACGATCAGCGTGGGCGTCTTGTGGCCCGACCGTCGCGGCGGTTCAGTCGCACTCGCGGCCCACCACGGGTTGGACCTTCCGTGGGATGCCACCGGCGCCGTCCGCTGCGCGGAGCTGATCGCGCAACCAACGGGCAGCACGCTTCTCGCAGCCACGGGTCCGATGCTCGTTACCTGCGCTGTCGACTGGCTCACCGTCCCGACGGCGGCACCCCCGACGCGGACGGTCGGAGAACCGCTGACTCACGACGCGATCGACGTCTTGCGCGAACGCATCGGCCAGTTGCGCCGCCTCGACGACAGCCAGGCCGGTCCGATGCTGCTCGAGTGGGTTGTCGGCGATCTCCGATGGGCCGCCGCACTGGCCACCGGCACCTCCTACGGCCGGGAAGGTGGCGCAGCGCTGTTCAATGTACTGGCTGAGCTCGCGCAGGTCGCAGGTTGGTGCGCCACGGACCTTGATCGTTTTGCGCTCGGGCAGCGATTCCTTCTCGCGGCGTTACGCTTCGCCCACGCCAGCCACGACAGGGCTCTGGCGGCGAACGTCCTCTCGTGCCTCAGCTACCAGGTGCTCTGGACCGGGGACGCCGACAGTGCGATTCGCATTATCCGGCTCGCGCGCCAAAGCGTCGACGGACACGTCAACCCGCTGGTCGGCGCTCTGCTGGCGAGCCGGGAGGGCCGGGCGCATGCGGCGCGCGGAGATCGTGAGGGCTGCGGCTACGCCCTCGAAGAGGCTGCAGCTTGCTTCGCCGAATACGACGCGGCCGCCGAGCGCGCGCCGGCTTGGGCTTACTGGGTGAGTGAGGGCGTGCTCGCAGCCGACGCTGGCCGTGCGTGGCTCGAGATCGGCGACGCGCATAAAGCGGTTGCTCTGCTCGAGCGGGGCCTTGATCTCCTCGGAGCGGACCAGCCGCGTAACCGCGTGCTCCACGGCCTCTCGCTTGCACAGGCCCACCTCGAGCTCAACCAGTTTGATGCAGTCGCCCACTTTGGACATCAAGCCCTCGAAGTCCGCCCGGCCATCGGATCCGAGCGCGTTCGCGACCGCATGAAGAAGTTCCGCGGCGCGCTGCAGCAACGGCGGACGGGCGAGACTGACCTCCTCGCGCAGCGCATTACCGACACCCTCAGCGCGTAGCCTGGCGTAGTAGCCACCGCACCCATGACAAGGAAACCACGTCGATGCACTCGATCGACCACGCCAGCTTGGCGCCGCTCACCACGCTGGAGATCGGTGGCCCCGCCACTCGCCTCGTGGAAATCAGCGAACCGGAGGAGATTGCGGATCTCGCGTCCGAGGTTGTGGCCGAGGGCCCAGCGGCACCCTGCGTGATCGGCTCGGGAAGCAACATCCTGGTTGCCGACGCGGGCTATGACGGGCTGGTCGCACACATGCGCACACGCGGTACCGCATTCGCGCCCCACCCGGACGGTCGACGAGTCGTGGTGAAGGTTCAGGCGGGCCACA
>Ga0073928_10008089_pt1 | contig 13331 bp, 9 predicted proteins | sample PaiPotPPA55metaG_FD_76969 | JGI IMG/M metagenome (GOLD analysis project Ga0073928, IMG submission 76969) | Iron sulfur acid spring bacterial and archeal communities from Banff, Canada, to study Microbial Dark Matter (Phase II) - Paint Pots PPA... ...
CCTCGGGGGGCAGCGAACGATAGTGAGCGTGGGGGTCGTTCATGTTCTTATGGCCTGTGATGAGGGCGCCGCGACGGGTGCCTCGACGCGCCAGTCCGGCAACCCCGCGACCTGCCGCGACAGGTCCTCCGCTGCGGCGATGAGCGACCCGTCGGCCGGTTGGGCCAGTTGGGCCGGTTCCACAGCTTGCGCAGCGATCCCGATACGTCGCGGCGCGCGGGCGTCGGGCGGGTTGGACGCAAGTTCATCCGCGTACCGGTTGAGTTCGACCGACGCCTGTTCCTGTGTCGAGCGCACGGCATCGACCGTTCGTGGGCTCCACGATCCCGCTTGCGCCGCGAGCGTGTTACGCAACGCATCGCCAGCGAGCATGATCTCGCGCCCCTGCGCGAGGACGGTTTGCGCGCGCAGTGTCAGTTGGGCCTGCTCCACTTCCTGCCAGTCGGGCTCGAGCGCGACGCGCGACAGCGTCGCCTCGCAATCGGCCAGCACGGCCCACGCCTGCAACTGCCGCTGCGCATAGGACAACTCGTCCCGTTGGTCGGAGCCGGCCTGTGGAGCACGCAACTGTGCGGCGATGGCGCGCAGCATCGTGGCGAGTTTTTGCCGCAGCACGTCGCCCTCGCCTTCGCGCCAAAACGACATCTGCACGAAGGTCGCCACGCAGACGCCCAGTAGAATGCCGACCATCCGGTCGCGGATTTCGGTGAGATTCGTGGTTGGGCCGAACTGGTTGACCAACGCAAGCGAGAAGGTGAACATCACCTGGAGGCCGGCATAGCCGATCTTCTCCGAACCCGCCGCTATCCATGCCCCGAACGCAACGACAGGCAACGCCATCAGCAGCAGGCCGACAATGTCGTCGAGATGCGGAACGATGAACACGACCATGAACAGCGCCAGCGCACTGCCGACGGCGGCCCCGGACAGCCGCAGCAACGCACGCTGCGTCGATGCGCCGAGGCTCGGCAGCGCGACGATCAGGCACGTCAGCATGACCGTGTGGACGCCCTGCCAGTCGACGGCGTTGTAGAACACGTAGCAGACGAGAACAGCGAGCAGCGTCTTCAGCGAAAAGCGCATGTACGCGGGATTGGTCCATGCGTCGGGCGCGACCATCGGCTCGCTCGCGGGCGGCTTGCCGGGCTCCACACCGCTTGCGACGAGATCCGCGTACGCATGCAGCGCCCGCTGCAATTCGCCTGCGGCGGGAATCGCGTCGGCTGCATTACGCTCTTCAGGTGTCGCCGTGCTCACGTAGCGATAGAGCTCGCCCGACATCACCGATTCGTCGAGCGCCCGGACATTCGCGCGCAGCTCGCGCAACATCGCAAGCCGCACCGCCGACGCACCAGACCAACTTAACGGCAGTTCATTCGCGACGCGATAAAGACGCGACACTGTCGCGATGCAAGCAAGCTGCAACGCCTGATGCTCGCGATAGCGAGCGTCGCGCATAGTCGTAAACCGCAGCAGCTTCTGCAGCGCGAGCGCGCCTTGCTGGACGCTTGCCAGCGTGATCGGCGCGGCGCTCGTGGCGCCGTCGATCAGTTGCGCCAGGCGCGTGTCCAGCGCCGCGAGTTGCCGATGAATTTCCGCCTTGAGTTGCAATTGCGGTTCGGCAGGCAACAGCAACGTGTTGACCAGGAGCGCCAGCGCGATTGGATAATTGACGGCGACCCAGACCCACAATACCGCGCGGATCAGCAGGTCGGCCTGATCGGTCTGATCCACGAAGCTCTGCACGTAGATCACGACGATCGCGACGATGAAGAACACGACGCCAATTTTCAGCACCCGCATGAGGTACACGCTGCCGAAGAACAGCAGACTCGCGATGACAATGCGCAGCAACGGATAGTCAAATGTAAACTTCAGCACCAGGATCGACAGGCCGATCGCGAGCGTCGATCCGACAATGAACATCACGCCGACCAGCCGCGTGACCACCACGTTCGACTGCGTGACGTAGAACACCACCAGCAGCGACAGTGCGAGCTCCGGCACTTCGAGCGCCATTGACACGACGATCACGATGGCGCTCGTCAGCATGCAACGCAGCATCACGTTGACGCGACCGGGGAAAAGCGCAAGCTCACGCTTCAGGAACGCGCCGGCATCGCGCAGTGTGACGGGCAGGTAGTCGGCGGCGGCCATGGGTGCTCCTTAATGGCGCTCGCCGTCGTTGCCGCGCCCGGGTTCCAGCACGGCCACCGCCGACGTACCGACGCGAAACAGATCCGGGTTCGGATTGTCGACCCGGATCTTGACCGGGAAGCGCTGCGACACATGGACCCAGTTAAGCGTACGTTGAATGCGCGGCAACCCGCCGGGCAATGCAAGGCCGGCTTCATCGGTCGCGATGCCATAACTGATCGAATCGACGGCGCCCTGGAAACGCTGGCCTGTATCGCTCATCAGATACACCGTGGCGGGGGTGCCCGCCCTGACGCCCTTGAGTTCCGTCTCGCGAAAGTTCGCGACCACATACCAGTGGCGCGTGTCGATCAATGTGAAGACGGGTTTGAGCGCCGACGCGAACTGCCCCGTCGATGTCTTCAACGACACAATGCGTCCGTCAAACGGTGCACGCACGGTCGCATACTCGAGGTTCAGTTCGGCAGTCGCGATCTCCGCCATGACGACGGCACGTTGCGCGACCAGCGCATCGACGCCGCTCACAGCCGCTGCCGCCTGCTGCGCCTGCAGTTGCGCGGCACTGAGTTCGGCCTGAGTGGCGCGTTCTGCGGTGCGCGCACGGTCGACGTCTTCCGCCGACACATAACCGTGTGACAACAGCGGCTCCATGCGGTGCAGCGTATCGGACGCCTGGCTGGCTGCGGCTCGCGCGCGCTCGACAGCCGCACGCACCGACTGCGCGTTGTACTGCTGCGCATTGACCGTGCGCTGGGTCAGCTCGATCTGGCGGTCGAGCGCGACGAGGGACGCCTTGCCCCGCGTCAGCGCATCCTGGTACGGACGCGGATCGATGCGGAACAGCAGATCGCCCTGCTTCACCGCCTGATTGTCGCGCACGGCCAGTTCGACGATGCGCCCGCTGACCTCGGGCACGACGTCGATCGTATCCGCATAGACATAGGCGTCGTCGGTGCGCGGCGCGCGATCCCACACCCGGATGACGTAGACAAGCAGCAACAACGTCACCACGACCAGGACAATGGCCGGCCATTTCCTCTTCGATGTCCCGCTGGCTGTCGTCGCCATTCATCCACCTGAGAAATTCAATGTTGAAACAGCATCAACCAGACAGCGAGCGCGAGAAAAGCGACAAGCGTGGGATACACCACGGCCGAAGGTCCCATCAGATGGCCAGCCTGCAAACGCTTGACGATCAGATAGATGACGACCGTGAGCGCAACGCCCGCGACGATACAGAACAGCCAGTCCGGAAAGTACGCGCCGAGCACGCCAATGGACGGCGAACTTTCGCACCCAGACACGAGACCCGCGGCGATCGCGGTCATCCCGATCGCACGCGTTGACCATCGGCCTCTGGCGAGTGGAATATGTCGTTTCAAAGTCATCTCTGCGGTTGGAATCAATGTCGGATCTTCAAGCGATACTATCCAGCAGGTCCAGCAACGCGTCCCCGTCGACAGGCTTTTTGAAGAAGCCCAATGCGCCTCTCTGCAGATAGTAGTCTTCCGTATGCTCGCTCGGTTTGCCCGTGATAATGATGACCGGCGTGGCTGCGTTCGAATGAACCGTTCTATCGAGCACTTGAATGCCGTCAATGGGCCGCATTCCCAGGTCGGTGATTACGCATACCAGACCCGAGTAGCCGTCTGAAAAAAAATCCAGTGCAGATTCGTAGGCCCGTGTCCCATAGCCGCCCGAGGCCAACAGGTTCGCCAGAGACGTCAGCACGCGTCGGTCATCATCAATCACCGCAACGGTTCGAACCGGAGGCGTGGGCATTTTTTTCCCCGGGACATCGAGTACAACAAAGAATTAGCGTTAGCGTCAGGCATCGAACGTGGTCGTCGACGATGTTTCCAGCTGGAGTTTGCTCGCCTGCCTGACCAGAGTGGCAAATGAATCCGCTTGCATTTTTCTCATTATGTGGCCGCGATGTACCTGCACGGTGTATTCGGTGATACCCAGTACCGCCGCCGCCTGCTTGTTGAGCAGGCCGTTTGCGAGTAACGGCAAAAGCTCCTGCTCGCGAGGCGTCAGCGATTGGTAGAGAGCCTGGAGCGCCGCTGTATCTTCCGCCTCCTTGCGAAGAGCGTGCGCGCGGGCGAGTGCCGCATCAACCGCGCGCATCAACGAGTCTTCATCAAGGGGCTTGGTGAGGAAGTCGACAGCCCCGCCCTTCATGGCAAGGACCGTGGACGGTACATCTCCTCTTCCAGTAATGAAAATGACGGGAATCTGTGAGCCCCTGCTGACAAGCTTCTGTACTTCCAGCCCATTCATGCCTGGCATTCTCAAATCCAGGATCAGACATGAAACGGCATCTTGACGCGGCGTGTCCAGAAATTCTCTGCCGGAGTTGAATGCGTGGACGTCTCTTCCGTTTGCGCGCAGCAGCGCAGAGAGTGCTTCTCGCACTCTTCTGTCGTCGTCGACCACATAGACCAGTTCACTTGCGGACTGCATGGACCCCCTCCGTTACCAGGTGACAGCCTCTCCTAACGTCGGCCCAGCCGGTCCACGATAATCTCGCTGAACGACCCTCTCACGCGGTCGCGCCGACAAAAAATTATAGCCGCCGGAATCGTCGCCCGGAAGCGCGGGCAGCCGTCTTTTGCATTACATGATTATGTAATGGCACCACCCAATATGAAGTTGTAGATTTCTTTTTTCGCCTCATCGGCCTGACCGATGGTTCCTGATGCGGTGCGCTCGGACAGGCGTCACTGCTATCAGCCCGACCATGCTACGCTCGCCGCAGACGGCAAACAGGCAGTCAGTCTGGCGGCAGTTGGACCCTTGACAGTTGGACTATCTTCTTCAAAACTGCATCTTCGAAAAAGCTTTGATCCTCCCAGATGCTGGTAGCCATTCGCAATGGTATGACCTATCACCATTGCCCTCGTATTCGATCCGTGCCACAGCGGTGCGCGCGATCAGACCTCGCAAGTACTGCACAAAATAACCGGCGACAGTCCCCGCTCAATTTGCCAGCAAGGGACCGTTGTGCTTGAAAATCCTGCCATTGGCGGGAAAATGCGGAGTACCACTATTCAATACGCCGACGAACTCCGAGGTTGACATGCTTACCGTGTTGATACCGCGCCCGTCTCGGGTTGTCGCACTCAGCGTCGCCATAGCCGGCGCGTCAGAGGTGGCAGGCTTACTCGAACCGATTACGGGCTGCCTCAGCCTCGTTTTGGTTGTCCTGTTCACGCACTTTTTTGGCCGCAGCTTCGGTCGTCTCGCCGCGGGTTTCACCTCGCTTGGGATCGCCGGAGCAATGTTGGCGTCCAGTCACCCTCCTCTAGCCTCCGGCTCTATCGCCCGTTCCGCCCTCGCAATCGCGGCGGCATGGCTTTGTGCCGAGCTGGTCTCCCGGCGCCCCCGGCAACCAGGCTCAACGGCCCGATTGAAGGATGACCCGTTCGACCTGCCGATTGACCAGCTCAGCCGGAATATCTGGTCTCGAACCGCAGATGGCGAACTTGAATATGTCAGTCAATCAATCATGGACTATTCGGGGAAAACGCTTGAACAGCTGCGCTGGCCTTATACGCTTACGCATCCGGACGACGTAGGGATCCCGGCGCAAGCATTTGATCGAGCAAAAGAAACGGGAGAAGCCCAGGAATTCCAGTGCCGCTACAGGTCTGCGGCCGGGACCTACGAGTGGTTTGCAGCAGTGCTTCACACACAACGTGACCGGAACAACGAAGTCTTCCGCGTGTATGGCATGCACTGGAACATTAACAAACAAAAAAATGAGGAAGAGCAGCTCCGCGAACGAAACCAGACACTTCAAAGCATCAGCAATCTCTTTCCCGGCCATGCGTGGACTGTGCTGCCCAATGGCTCGATCGAATACCTCAGTCCTAGCCTATGCGAATACACAGGCATAAAAGAAGCACACGACTACGACTTTTTCCGAGCGGCAATCCACCCGGATGACAGCCAAGCAAACGACCGATATTGGGACGCACTCCGGGAGGGAAACGACCAGGGAGAGCTCGAGTTTCGACTCAGGCGGTCCGACGGCATTTACCGGTGGTTCCTCTGCCGTGTCAAAGCCATCAGAAACGACAGTGGACAGCTACTGCGATGGGTCGGTGTGAGCTGGGACATACACGACCGGAAGACTGCAGAATATATTCTTCGGACCGAAGAGGAAACCTATCGGCGAATTGTGGATAGTGTGCCGGCATGCGTATGTGTTGGTGGACCCACCGGCGAGCTTGTCTACGTGAATAAAGTGGGTGTTGCCGCGCTGGGAAGACCGATGGAGGAAATAGTCGGTGACGGATGGGTGGCTTGCATTCACCCCGATGACGTGCAGGCCGCCCGACAGAAATGGAAAGCGTGCATTGCCGCGTGTAAGCCGGTCGATATTGCCGTGAGGATGCGGCAGCACGATGGCGTATACCGCTGGCAGCATCTTCTAGCTGAGCCGTCACGCTGCTCAAACGGGGACGTCATCAACTGGTACCTCATCGGAATAGAAATCGAAGAGACCGTCAAGGCTCAACAGGCACTAGCGGCAAGTGAGAGAGAAGCCAGAGAGCTCCTCGACCGCCTGCCAGGCCGCTTCGCCACTCGCACAGCGGAGGATTTCGACTTCATCAATCGGCAGATCCTTGAGGAAACAGGAACTACGCTTGAAGGTATACAGAATCTCGGCTTCCTGAGGTTCATTCACCCCGATGACCGCGACAGGGTGACGGAGGGTCATCTTCGCTCTGTTCAGGAAAAGAGCGCGCACGATACTACCTACCGATGGGCAGACCGCAACGGTGAATATCGATGGCGTCACTCGCGCTCCGTTCCTTACTTTAACGATGACGGAAGTGTCTACAAGTGGTATTCCGTGACCATCGACATTGATGATCTCTACAAGTCCAAAGAGGTCATCCATGAACGTGAGGTTCAACTGAATTGGCTGGCGGAGACTGTTCCTAGCCTGCTCTGGCGAGCGGACTCCCATGGCCGCCTGGAATATGTGAACAAGCGCACCGAAGACTACACTGGACTGCGGCTCGATGATTTGATAACAAACGGCTGGCTTCACCTGGTGCACCCGGACGACTCTGCGTCAACAATTGAAGCCTGGCGAGATTCCCTCGATAGCGGGAGGCCTTACGACTGTGTCCTTCGACTCCGCTCAACCAACAACATGTATCGCTGGTTTCAATGCAAAGGCACTCCCATGCGGGATGCCCACGGCGATATTGTGAATTGGTATGGTCTTTCGACGGATATCCACGAGCGGCAGCTAGTACAGGAGGCCCTTCGCAAGGAAGAGCTCAATTTGCGAAGGCTCGTAGACGCATTGCCCGCGATGATCTGGAGGGCCACGCCGCAAGGAGATGTCGACAGATGGAATCCGCAAATGCTAGCGTTAATGGGAAAGAGCGGGGAAGAATTCGACAAGGAAATGTTGCTTCGCCTCATCCCGGAGGCTGACCGTCTTCGTGTCCGCTCGCGCTGGCGGCGAGCTGTCGAGGAAGGTGTGTCTTATCAGGACACGTACCAGGTTACTGGCGCCGATGGGAAACTGCACTGGTATCTCGCTCGCGGCGAACCGTTTCGCGACGAAAGCGGGCAGATCCTGCACTGGTACGGCGTATGTACGGACATCAACGATCTCAAGCAAACGGAAGCGGTGCTCGAACAACGGGAGTATCAGCTACGCGAGCTTATCGAGACCATCCCGGCCATGCTCTGGTGTAATGACCGACAAGGCAGGCTCACCTACATCAATCGGAAAACCTCCGAATTTGTTGGCCTGGGCATATCGCAGCTTGCGAACTTCGGCTATCAGAAGACTTTCCATCCTGACGACCTGGACAGCCTGCTTCATGCGTGGAGACACGCGCTCGAGACTGGCGAATCGTACAACCACGTTGCCCGGCTTCGCCGAAAGGACGGGGCTTACCGGTGGTACCAGCACACTGCCGAAGCAATGAGAGACTCCGGCGGCAACATTGTCCAATGGTACGGACTCAGTCTGGATATTGACGAACCGAAGCGTGCAGAGGACCGGCTCAGACACACGCAGGCCGAACTCGCTCGGGCAACCCAGATTGCCACGGTTGCAGAACTCTCTGCGTCCATCGCGCACGAACTCAATCAGCCTCTCACGTCCGTTATCGCTAATGCGCAGGCTTGCAAACGGTGGCTCGCAGCGTCTCCGCCAAATTTGAGCGAAGCCAGGGTTTCCGTGGAAAGCGTAGTTCGAGATGCCCGTTCCGCTGACGAGACGATGCAAAGCATCCGCGCGCTGTTCAAGCGGCAATCATTCCAGAAGCGGAAACGGAATGTGAAGGACATGGTCCTCGGAGCCGTACGACTACTACGGGAAGACGAAACCAGGCGTACCGCCGACATCGATTTCGACTTGCCTGATGGCTTGCCTCCGGTGTTCGTCGATCAGATACAGATTCAGCAAGTCCTTCTTAACCTCATCACGAACGGGATAGAAGCCACGGAAAACTCGGGACGCACCCCTAAGATTCTCATTACAGCAAGTCCCCTTGACGACCGGTCCGTGCTGCTCGAGGTCATCGATAACGGTTCGGGCATCGTCGGTGGCGACAGCATATTCGACGCATTCGTTACGACCAAGAGCAAGGGAATGGGCATCGGGCTTGCGGTGTCCCGCTCCATAATCGAAGCTCATGAGGGTCGTCTTACTGCTTCCAATAATGAGGGTTACGGAGCAACCTTCAGCGTCGTCCTGCCAGTCTTGCCTGTCCAGATTTTCCAACAGGAGATGGGCGCCAAATAATGCATCCGGGGCGACTTTTTCAGGTCGCCCGCCGGCTACCCGGTCACCATCCGAACCTCGCTTCGACGCCCGCATGATGCATCCGCTAGGCGGATGCCGACGGCTTCCCCGCGCGGCTTAAGTGCGAGTTTCACCATGCCGCACGGGCACTACAACCTGGGTCAAGCGTCCACAGAAACAACATATAACGTTGTGCTCGGCCAAGACATTGCATGTTTATGTAATCCGAGGCACGTCCAGGTGCTTGGCCTCGTTGCTCAACAAGCGTCGAGCACCATTAGCCTCGCCGGGTTGATTCCAGATTCATGTAATAGCCGTCCTTCGCTTCGCTAACTACCATCAATAACATGGCATTACGACCCGTTCGATTCAGTCACTACGGCTTGGTGATTGCATCCGACCTATAGTAATTTTTAACCTATGGAGATGTGAAATGGCGACGATAGCTGCCGACTACATGGTGGGTGCATTAGTAAATGCCGGAGTGAAGCGTGTGTTCGGTGTCGTGGGGGATTCGCTTAATGGATTCACGGACTCCCTGCGCCGGGATGGTTCGATTGAATGGGTTCACATGCGGCATGAGGAAAGCGCGGCCTTTGCCGCTGGCGCCGAGGCTCATCTCACGGGGCAACTCGCAGTCTGCTGTGGGAGCTGCGGGCCGGGGAATCTGCACCTTATCAACGGCTTGTTCGACTGCCATCGAAGCGGTGTTCCTGTTCTCGCCATCGCCGCGCATATCCCAAGTACGGAAATCGGCACCGACTATTTTCAGGCTACCCATCCCGAAGTGCTGTTCAAGGAATGTAGTCACTACGTCGAACTCGTGTCGAGTCCCGACCAACTACCGCAAATCCTGGGCCGTGCTATCCGGACGGCAATTGCGCGCAAAGGCGTCGCTGTTGTCGTCGTACCTGGAAATGTGGCACTCGGGCCTCTCACAAAACCTGTGCCGAACTGGAGCGCACCTTCGGCCCCGGTGATTCGCCCATCTAATGACGACGTCGCGGAACTCGCACGTCTGTTGAACCGGTCGTCGCGAGTGACGTTGCTTTGTGGGGCAGGTTGCAAGGATTCCCACGCGGAAGTCGTAGAACTCGCCCGCAAGCTGCAAGCGCCAATCGTTCACTCGCTGCGAGGAAAGGAGTACATCGAATACGATAACCCGTTCGATGTGGGAATGACGGGCCTCATCGGGTTCGCCTCCGGTTATTCCTCGATGAAGAGTTGCGACATGCTTCTGATGTTGGGTACCGACTTCCCTTATCGACAGTTCTACCCGGAGAAGGTGACCATCGCGCAAGTCGATACAAGAGCGGAAGCGCTCGGCAATCGATGCCCGATAGAACTCGGCGTATTGGGAACAGTGAAAGATACGCTCAATGAACTTCTTCCAAAGATTCAGGAGAAAGCGGACAGCAGCTTCCTGAATCGCGCGCTCGACGACTATCGCAAGGCTCGCGAGAGCCTGGATGCGCTGGCGGAACCGGAAGCGGGCAGCAGCACCATCCATCCGCAGTACGTCACCCGGCTCATCAGCGAACTCGCGGACGACGATGCCATCTTCTCCTGCGACGTCGGCACCCCCGTCGCATGGACAGCCAGATATCTGAAGATGAACGGCAAACGACGACTGGTTGGTTCGTTCAATCACGGCTCGATGGCCAACTCGCTGTTGCACTCGATTGGCGCGCAGGCCGCTTTCAGGGACCGGCAGGTGATTTCGATGTCAGGTGACGGCGGCTTCTCCATGATGATGGGTGAGTTTTTGACGCTGATTCAAACTGGTTTGCCGGTCAAAGTCGTCGTGCTCAACAATGGAACGCTGGGCTTCGTGGAAATGGAGATGAAGGCCAGTGGGTTCGTTGATACAGGATGTGACCTGAAAAATCCGAACTTCGCCGCAATGGCCAATGCGATCGGAATCAAAGGCGTGCGAGTCGAACACCCAGCGGAGCTGGAAGGAGCCCTACGCGAAGCATTCGCCCATCCGGGTCCGGCTCTCGTTGACGTAGTGAGCGCACGCCAGGAGCTCGTGATGCCTCCTGCGACCACCGCTGACCAAACTTACCACTTTGGGCTGTTCATGCTTCGCGCCGTCATAGACGGTCGAGGCCAGCAGCTCATCGACCTCGCAAAGGTCAATCTGTTCCGGTAGTGCAGTCCGCAAGTGAGTAGGGACCGTTATCCAAACAATGGAACTCGAACCATGTCCAGCAAGGTCGTAAGCACGATAAATATTCCAGCGGACCGCGAGCCCATACACATGGGTTTTGTCGTCGCCTGGCTTTTCTGTGCGGCGTTCTACTTCATGCAGTACATGCTGCGTTCCGCGCCGGGCGTGATGATTCCCGAGTTGAGTGCGGCGTTCGCCCGCGACGCGTTGGGCGTGGGCACGCTCGTCGGCCTGTACTACTACACCTATGCGCTGTTCTCGATCGTTTGCGGTGCGTTGCTCGATCGGCTCGGCGGCAAGGCTGTCATTCCGGCTGGCATCGTTCTCGTTGCCGTCGGGGCGGCACTGTTTGGTCTGGGCAGCGTGGAGGCCGCGCAGATCGGCCGCCTGCTGCAAGGCGCGGGTTCGGCGTGCGGGTTCATCGGCGCGGTGTATCTCGCCACGCACGGCTTTCCCCCGCGTTCTCTCGCGACGGCGGTCGGTTTCACTCAATGCTTCGGCATGCTGGGTGGCTCCGCAGGTCAGTTCGCCGTTGCGCCGCTCATTCACGGCCTCATCACGTGGCAGCAGTTCTGGTGGCTGTCCGGCCTCGTCATCTTATTGATCGCCGTGCTGGTGTTCTTCGCGACGCCGGCAGCCCACGATGACACCCCGGCCAGCCAGGGCTCGTGGATGAAGATGTTCGCGCCGTACAAGGAAGTGCTGTCCAATCCGCAGTCGTATCTTTGCGGCTTCTGCGCCGGCCTGCTGTTCTTGCCGACTACGGTAGGCGACATGATCTGGGGCATTCCGTTCCTGCGTAACGGTCTCGACGTCAGCTATGCGGAGGCTGTCAATCGCGCGAGCATGGTGCCGCTCGGCTGGGTGATCGGCTGCCCGTTGTTAGGCTACCTGTCTGACCGTCTGGGTCGCCGCAAGCCAGTGTTGATCGCCGGCGCGCTGCTCATGCTTGCGTCGGGCGCAGGCATTCTCTATCTGCCAACCGGTGTGGCGCCGCCTTACGTGCTCGGCCTGCTGCTCGGCATCGGCTCCGGTGCGGCAATGCTGCCCTACACGGTGATCAAGGAAGTCAATCCGGACAACGTGAAGGGCAGCGCCAGCGGCGCGATCAATTTCCTGGTGTTTACGTTCAGCGCGCTGCTCACGCCCATGTACGGCAAGCTTCTCGCTCACCTCGCGAACGACGGCTCCATGAACCTGCCGGTGTTCCGCGCAGCCGGCTCGTGGCTGCTCGGTGGCATCGTGCTCGCCATGGTGCTTGCGATGTTCATGCGCGAGACCGGACCGCGCGGACGCTCGAACGTGTGAGGCTGACCATCCAGGCCAGCGTTTGGGGATGCCTATTTCGGCACGTCACGTTGATTGCGCGCTGCATCTTTTCAGGAAATCAACGTCGCTACCTGACGGGACTACGCGCAACGATCGTTTGACCATGTCATGCGGCTTTCCGTTGCTTTTCAGGTCAATCGCCGGAACTCCTGTTTGTCTAATGAGAATCGAGGAATCGCATCATGCAAGCTCCCTTTGAAGCAGACAGAACGTGGCAGTCAACGATCGCGCTCCTCTCGAGCGAAGGCGAAATACGGCGGCCCATTGTGTCCAGTCGCGTCCGCCCGATGTGCGGCGAAGACTACTTTTCGAAATGTGCCGTCCGGGTTCTGGAGCGCAATAGACAGACCTCGGCAACGGTTGCGTGGAGCGACTCGACCTCCTGCTGTTACGGCGAACAGTCATGGCGGCGCTGCATCGCGAGGAAAGCCGGGATTTGCGCCCTGAGTGGCCAGACTATCGCAACAGGCGACGCCGTGTATCGACCCAGGCTTGTTCAACCTGCACCGCGAAACATCGAAGCGATGATCCTGGCCACATTCATGGAAGCTATCCCTGTGGAGGAACGTGTCTGACGGTTCAGATCCGGCTCTTCGTCAACACCGGCGGCAAGATCCAGTGGGGATCGATCTCCCGACGAATAGCCTCAGCCCTTCCGACCAAGCGCGGCAGCGACGATCGCGACCTGCACGCCAATCATTCGCCGCATGTCTGCGCCATCGCGGGCGATTTCCTTAAACCCCTTGATAGCAAACACGATCGTCTCCGCCAGGTCCCCGGCTGCTATACCTAGGCCCGATTCGGCGAGTGGTGCACTGATGATTTCCGTCAGCAAGTCTCCGAACGCGGAAAATCCATTACACACGGACGCGAAACCCAGATCAAACA
>Ga0073928_10008090_pt1 | contig 13330 bp, 10 predicted proteins | sample PaiPotPPA55metaG_FD_76969 | JGI IMG/M metagenome (GOLD analysis project Ga0073928, IMG submission 76969) | Iron sulfur acid spring bacterial and archeal communities from Banff, Canada, to study Microbial Dark Matter (Phase II) - Paint Pots PPA... ...
ATGCGGTAGGCGCGATTTCTCGCGGCGGACAAATGGTTATCGTGGGGGATCCAATGCAGTTGCCTCCGACGACGTTCTTCCAGCGTGCAGCTTTAGACGCCGAAACCGAGGAAGACGAGCAGTCGAGAACGGTCGCGGAGGAAGGCGAGAGCATCCTGGACGTCGCCAGTACCCTGTATCAGCCCGTGCGGCGTCTTCGCTGGCACTACCGCTCCAGGCACCAAAGCCTGATAGCGTTCTCGAACAAGGAGTTCTACCATGGCGATCTCGTTATTTTTCCGTCCGCTTACCGCGAGCGCAGTGATCTAGGCGTGAAATATCACTCTGTCAACGGGGGCGTCTTCGAGAACGGTCGCAATGCACCCGAGGCGGCCGTGGTTGTGGAGGCAGTCCTGGATCACATGGAGAGACGACCGGAGGAATCGCTCGGCGTTGTGACCCTTAACTTCGAGCAGGGTGAACTCATCGAGGAGTTGCTGGACCAGCGGCTCAGAGTTGAACCCTTTGCGATCGCATACCAGGAAAAGATGAACGGTGGATCAGAGCCATTCTTCATTAAGAACCTGGAAAACGTTCAGGGTGACGAACGCGATGTCATGTTCATCTCAGCAACGTACGGTCCGGACGCGCGGGGCAACCAGTATCAGCGATTTGGGCCGATCAACGGCCCTAATGGGCACCGGAGGCTGAACGTGCTCTTCACGAGGGCGAAGAAGCGAACAGAAGTATTCAGTTCCCTCGACCCGCATAAGATCCAGGTCGGTCCTGGCAGCGCTCGGGGGCTCCGCGCGCTGAAGGAATATCTGATCTTTGCGCGCACGGGAGTTCTCGAAAGCCCCGACGACGGTACGGAGCAGCCGGGCAACGACTTCGAACGTTCCGTCGGTGCGATGTTGAAAGAGAAGGGTTTTGAGGTCACACCGCAGGTCGGCGTCGCTGGATTCTTCATCGACTTGGCCGTAAAGCACCCGACCAAACCAGGCAGCTACGTCCTTGGGGTCGAATGCGACGGGGCGACCTATCATTCCGGGCGGTCTGCGCGCGACCGGGACCGTTTGCGCGAGGAGATACTGGTGAATCTTGGGTGGAAAATCCATCGAGTCTGGTCAACTGATTGGTTCAAGAGCCGCGCTGCTGAGAGTGAACGGCTGCTCAAGCGTCTCGGTGAGATTCTGACCGCCGACCCCGACTACCAGAGAGAGCGGACTAGACAAGGGCGCACAGAGGCCTTGCGCCACACCTTGCTTGGCCTCCGCGACGAGATCCACAGGGAGTTTTCCGATTCGCCCCAGGACAGGTGTCTCCTTAGAGACGAGGTCCTCGAGGAGCTAATGTTCAGGCGGCCACGGTCCAGAGAAGACTGGTTCAGGCTGATCTCGGAGCCGCTACGGGCGCAGACTGAATCGAGGCAGGCAAGTCGATACCTGCCCAGGATACTGGAAGCAATCGCCGAGGCCGCACTCGATAGATGAATCGCTGCGCTCGAAGCCGTGCTGGCGTCTATTAAGGCGAAGCGGGAGCTACTTCCAGGCCCCCAAAAGGCGCCGTACTAGAACAAGCTGGCCCAAGTGGTAAGCATTGTGGTCGGCGACCAAGAGAATCTCGCGCAGGATAGTCTGGCCGTCGCCGTGCGGAATACGGGCGTGCAGATCGGTGGCCGGATCTTCCGCGAGTTGACGGAGGGCGGCGAGATCGGCGCGGAAGCCCTTCAAACTTTTGGTCCAGGCAGCGGCGCTGGCGGGAGCGGGCTGCGACGGCCAGTAGCCTGCGGGCCACGGCGGCGAGACGTGCTGCGGATTGCGGCTGAACTCCAGGATGTCCCACTGGGCCATGCGCATGTGCTCGACGAGTTCCCACGCGGAGTAGGGCGCGCCGCGCGGGCGCTTGCCGCGCAGGTCGGCGGGCAGACCAGCGACGGCTTTATCGAAATTCAAGTGCGCTCCACCGCCGTCTAAGAGGTAGAGCAGGTGTTCGCGCAGGGATCGATCAGGGTCCATGCAGGCAGCGTAGCACTTCGCTAGACTAGGCGGTTGGCTCAAGGGAGACGCGGAGAATATGCAAAAAATTGAGATGCCGGCGCCGCCGGAGATGACTGTGAAGGCCGTGCTGCTGGGGCTGCTGCTGGCGCTGGTATTTGGCTCGGCGAATGCTTATTTAGGGATGAAAGCGGGGCAGACGATCGCCGCGACCATTCCGGCGGCGGTGATCGCGATTGCACTGTTCCGCATTCCGCAACTCCGGGGGGGGGTGCTGGAGCAGAACATCGCGCGCACGGCGGCATCGGTGGGCGAGGCGCTGGTGGCGGGGGCTATCTTCACGATTCCGGCGTTCATGATGGTGGAGATGAATGGCGTCAAGCTGTGGGCGGACCTGCGGTCGCATTATTGGCAGTCTGTGCTGATTTTGTTGACGGGCGGGCTGCTGGGAGTGTTCTTTATCGTGCTGTTGCGGCGGCCGCTGGTGGTGGAAGCGGGATTACCGTTTCCGGAGAGCGTGGCGAGCGCTGAAGTGGTAAAAGCGGGCGAGGCGGGCAGCGACTCGCCGAAGTACGTTTTCGGCGCGATGGGATTCGCGGCGTTGCTGCAAGTGCTGAAAACAGACAAGGGCCTGCAGATTTTCCGCGAGACGCTGGAGGGGTTTTGGGCATTCCCCAAGTCGGTGATCCACCATTTCGATTTTCAGAAGCAACCATTGGCTGATGTGACGCACACCGGCGGAGTGTATTGGTCGACTCCGAATTTGTCGCCGGCGCTCATGGGCATCGGGTACATCATAGGGCCGGAGCTGGCGTCCATCAACGTATCGGGCGGATTTATCGCGTGGTGGGTGCTGATTCCGATACTGCTATTTTTCGATCCGGACTTGCCGCGGCGGCTAGGCGTTCCGGGGGGGGGCGCGGCGGGCTGGGACGTTACGGCGTACTCGGTGTGGTACAACGTGGTGCGTCCGATCGCGGTGGGGACCATGCTGGTGGGCGCGTGCTCGACGCTGTTTTCGATGCGCCAATCGATCATGCAGTCGCTGGCGGGAGCGTTCGGGGCATCCAAGCGGGCGGCGCATGAGGGCACGCATCTGGAGCGCACGGATCGCGACATCTCGTCGGGATGGCTGATGGTGGGCACGGTAGTGCTGACGATAGCTGTGACGGGGATTTATTACTACTTCACGGGGAGCTGGGTGGCGGCGGTGATCGCCGCGGCCATCATGAGCATCACCGGATTTTTGCTGTCGGCGGTGGGCGGATATTTGGTGGGGCTGGTGGGCAGCTCGAACCAGCCGCTTTCGGGATTGACGCTTTCGGCGCTGGTGTTGTCGGCGCTGGTGATGCTGGCGATCGGCGTAAAGGGGATGTCGGGGGTGGCGGCGGTGCTGGGCGTGGCGTCGGTGGTGGCATGCGCGTGCTCGGTGTCGGGATCGCTGATCCAGGATTTGAAAGCGGGGCACCTCCTGGGCGGGACGCCGTGGAAAATGCAGGTCGTGGAGATCATGGCGGTAATTCTGCTGTCGATGTTCTTGATGATTCCGATCATGCTGCTGGACGAAGCCAACCGGGCGACGGGCGGGATCGGTGGGCGCGCGCTGCCTGCTCCGCAAGCCGGGCTGATGGCGCTGCTGGCGAAGGGCATCGTGGGCGGGCAGATGGCGTGGGGGCTGATCGGGATCGGGGCGGCGTTCGGGATTGCGCTGATCTTGTGTGGGGCGCGGTCGCCGATGCTGATCGCCGTGGGCATGTATCTGCCGTTCGATACGACCTCGGCGATTTTCGTAGGGGGAGTGATTAAGTGGGTGGCCGACAAGATTACCGCTCGGTTTGACGCGGAGCGCAAGGCGCACGCGGAGGAAAAAGGCACGCTGCTGGCGTCAGGCCTGATCGCGGGCGAGGCGCTGATGGGGATCGGGCTGGCAGTTACGTACTTATCGGGGATTAGCTCGATTTCGAAGCTGCTGACGGGTTCGGACGAGCTGAGTTTCTATCCGGCTTGGGGGGGCTGGTTGTCGCTGGTGGGGTTTGCGGCGGTGGCGTGGGTGTTGATCAGGATTCCGGCGAACAGACGGCCTTCGGCCGCCGGGGTCAGGGGCTAGGGCTGGGCTGGGGCTGGGGCTTTCGCGACCTTCAATGGGACTGGCTAGCGCTGACCCGCTCCACTTCGCGCATGACGCGCAGCGTGTTGCCGCCTAGAATCTTGAGTATGTCGTCGTCGGAGAAGCCGCGTTCCATCAGGCCGCGCACGAGATTGGGCATCTTGGAGGCGTCTTCCATGCCTTCCGGGAACTGGTCGTCGGAGCCGTCGAAATCGGTGCCGATGCCGACGTGGTCGATGCCGGCGATTTTCACGGCGTGCTCGAAGTGATCGAGCAGGCGGCTGAGCGGGATGCGTCCGAGCTTGGCGATACGCTCGGCGTTGATTTTGCGGTTGGCGGGACCGAGTTGGCTGCGGTCACCGAACTTCGGTGCGCGCCGGTCATTGGCGTCCTGCGCGTCCTGCGCGGCATTCAGGGCGCCGAAGTGGTGCAGGAAATCGGTGTCCAGGAAGCCTTCGAAGAAATTGATGTGGACCACGCCGCTGTTTTTGGCCAGTGCGCGCAGCATGTCGTCGGTCATATTGCGGTGCGCGACGTCCAGTGCGCGGCAGGAGGAATGCGACGCGATCACCGGGGCGGTCGAGGTCTTCAGCGCGTCGAAGAACGTTTCGTCGGAGACGTGCGAGATATCGATCATCATGCCCAAGCGATTCATTTCGCGCACCACCTGGCGCCCGAAATCGGTCAGTCCGTGATGGACGGCCGGTACGGCCGACGAGTCGGCCCAGGGCGTGTGCGACGTGTGGGTCAGGGTGAGGTAGCGGACGCCTAATTGATAATAGATACGGAGGACGGCGAGATCGGAGTCGATCATCTGGCCGCCTTCCATGCCCATCAGGGCGGCGATGCGCCCGCGGCTGTGCGCATCGAGGATTTCGGCGGCGGTGGTGGCGAGCGCGAGGCCATCGGGATGGCGGGCAACTTCGCGATGTACAGCGTCGATTTGGTCGAGCGCGCGGCGGATGGATTCGGGCGGCGTGTAGAGATGGGTGTCGGTCCAGATCGAAAAGAAAACCCCACCATAATGGCCCTGGCGCATGCGTGGGATATCCACCTGGCCGAAACTGTGGCGCTCGCCGAGGTCGTAGTTCTCGTCGACCAGCATTTGGGTAGTGTCGTCATGCAGGTCGATAATGATGGCGCGTTCCAGGAGCCTGTCGACGCGCGCGGAATCGACGCGCGGCTGGGCCATGGCGGCGGCGCCCATCAGCAACAAGGGAAGCAGCTTGGTCACGCGTTCGCCATCATGACGGGGCCGGCTTCGGCGATTTCCGGGCCGACTTTGCGGAACGTCTCGAAATTCTTGGTGAAACGCGCGCTCAAGTCGAGAGCGGCGCGATCGTAAGCCTGCTTATCAGCCCACATGCCGCGGGGATCGAGGCACTCGCTGGGCACTTCGGGACACGCCTTCGGCACCATCACTTTGAAGAACGGATGCGGCTCCATGGGCACGTCGTTGAGGCGGCCTTCGAGCGCCGAGTTCAGCATGGCGCGGGTGTAAGCGAGTTTCATGCGGTGGCCGACGCCGTAGGCGCCGCCCACCCAGCCGGTGTTGACCAGCCAGCAGTTCACCTTGTGGCGGCGCATTTTTTCGCCCAGGAGCGACGCGTATGCGGCGGCCGGTCGCGGCAGGAAGGGCGCACCGAAGCAAGCGCTGAATGTGGCCGAAGGTTCTTTGCCAAGGCCGCGCTCGGTGCCGGCCACCTTGGCCGTGTAGCCGCTCAAGAAATGATACATAGTCTGCTCGGGCGTCAGGCGCGAGATCGGTGGCAGCACGCCGAACGCGTCGGCGGTGAGCAGGACGATGTTCGTGGGATGGCCGCCCACGCTGGGGATGACGGCGTTATCGATATATTTCAGCGGATAGGCGGCGCGGGTGTTTTCGGTGAATTCGACCGAATCGTAATCGAGCAGGCGCGACTCCGAATCGATGGCGACGTTTTCAAGCACCGTGCCGAAGCGGATCGCATTCCAGATCTGCGGCTCGGATTCGCGGCTTAGGTGGATGCACTTGGCGTAGCAGCCGCCCTCGAAATTGAAGACGCCGTCGTGGCTCCAGCCGTGTTCGTCATCGCCGATGAGGCGGCGGCGCGGGTCAGCGGATAACGTGGTCTTGCCGGTGCCCGATAATCCGAAGAACAGCGCGACATCGCCATCGGCGCCCATGTTGCTGGAGCAATGCATGGGCATGATATCGCGCGCGGGCAGCAGGTAGTTCAGAATCGTGAAGACGGACTTCTTCATTTCGCCGGCGTAGCTGGTGCCGCAGATCAGCACGACCTTGCGGGTGAAGTCGACCACGATGGCGGCCTCGGAATTGGTGCCGTCCTGGCTGGGCGTGGCCTGCAGGCGCGGCGCAAAGAACAGCGTAAATTCGGGGATGTGCTCGTGCGTGCGCAGCGGATCGGGGCGCACGAACAACTGGCGCGCGAAAAGGGCATGCCAGGCGTACTGGGCAACGATGCGGATGGGAAGCGTGTGGCGCGGGTCGGCGCCCGCGAAGCAATCCTGCACGTACAAGTCGTGGCCCTGCCAGTACGCGAGCATCTTGGAATACAGCCGGTCGAAGCACGAGTCCGACATCGGCTGATTCACCGGGCCCCAATCCACGGTGGACTCGGTGGAGGCGTCGCGCACAATGAACTTATCTTTGGGCGAGCGCCCGGTGAATTGACCGGTGCGCACCACGTACGCGCCGCCCCGCGCGAACAGGCCTTCGTGCCGGCGGACGGCATGTTCCAGCAACTGCGAGGTGCCCAGATTCCAGTAGGCGATATTGATGTTGCGGATGCCGTGTTCGATCAGGCCGTAGCGGCTGGGGCGGACACCGGCATTCGGGGTGGCTCGCGACTCTTCTGTATCCATAGCTCTCTTATCGTAATATGGATGCATGAAGGTGGGATGGGCGCGGTGCGCCACTTTGTGGCTGGGACTGTCGTTGGGCGTACCGGGCCAGGTGATCGAATTCGAATCCAACGGGCTGAAATACCAGACCCTGACCAAGCGGGGCGTGACGCTGATGTTCGCGCACTTGCCGGTGCATGTCAGGGATTTCAGTATACTGCAAGTTGCGGTGTCCAATGGATCGCCGGGGCCGTACGTGATCCGGCCGGAGGATTTCGTGTTTCACCGCGAGGATGGGGCGCTGGTGCAGGCGTGGGCGGCGCGCGCGGTGGTGTCGTTGTTGATGGAAAAAGGCGGCCGCTCGGACGTGATCAAACTCGTGTCGACCTATGAAGGGGCATTGTACGGCATCCCGCACATGCGGCCGACCAACGGCTACGAGCAGCGGCGAGAGGCGGCGCTGGCGGAGGTGTCGTCCACCAAGTTGAAGGCGGCGGCCGCAGCTTCGGCGCTGGCGCTGGTACAGACCAAGCTGGCGCCGGGGGAGTCGACGGATGGCGCGGTTTTCTTTGACACGAAGGCGTTGGGGACGGGGAAGCTGGTGGTGAAGACCAACACGGACACGTTCGAGTTTCAACAGGAGTAGTGCCGCGGCTGCCAAGGCGCCTATTCGCTAAGCGCAAAGACGCTGCCGCAGTCGTTGGTAGCGCCACCCGCGACACCGTACAGCACGCCGCCGCTACCGATCGCCAGACGGTACGGGGGAAGCGTGCTGCCGGTAAACCTGTAAAGCACCACCTGGGTCCAGGCGCCGCCGGAAGTGGCGGGCGGTTTCAGGACGTAAACACTACCGTTGTTGCCCCCGCTGATGCCAGTCGTGCCATACACTGTTCCGTTCTTTCCTACGAGTATCGGTCCTGGCTGCAGATTTTGAGAGCTGTCTGGGAACTGGTAGAGTTCCGCGTAGGTCCACGGGGCGCCTAGTGTCGCGGGCGCCGTAAGGGAATAGATCGTGTCGGGGCCCCAGGTGACGCCATAGAGCACGGGCAGCCCGTTGGATTCGCCAGCAATCACCACACTCGATCGGATCGACCCGGCCGTGCTGGGTGCTGCATAGAGCACGGCTTCCGTCCACGGACGGCCTGGTATTGCCGGCGGCGTCAATGAAAATACCGTGCCGCGGTCCGCCGGTCCGCCGCCGTAGGTCGTGCCGTAAAGTACTCCACCTTTGCCGATCGTAATGTTCGCAACCGGGTCGACTCCGGTGGTGCTGCCGGTGAAACTGTACATCACGTGTTCGCCCCAGGGCGCGCCCGAAGCAGTGGGTGGGGTGAGCACGTTGATCGTTCCGTAGTTCGCGGTTCCACCCACGAGGGTGGGGACGAAAAGGTCGCCCGTATCTCCAACGGTGAGACCAACCGGGACGTCGCCGTGCCCGTTGGCTGTGAAACTATAGAGCACGTTTTCGGTCCACGCCGATCCGCCGGCTGCCGGCGGCGTTAGCGAGAATACCGTCCCGTAGCCGGAAACTCCGCCCATGGGCGTGATGCCGTACAGCACCCCGCCGCTGCCGACCGCCAAGGGCGCCTTGGGCAGTGCGCCGTCGCTGCCGCCCTTGAAGCTGTACAGAATCGTCTCCGTCCAAGGGCCGCCCGCGGATACTGGCGGAAGGAGCGAAAAGATCGCGCCGTTATTGTCCGCTCCGCCAATGTTGGTGGTACCGTAGATCACGCCGCCCTGGCCCAGGACCAGGCGCGCCTCCGGGCGGCAGCCATCGGGTTGGCCGGCGAAGGTATAAATTGTCGTCAAGCTCGGCGGCGGTATTTGCGCTGCACCGTGCGCGCTGCACAGTAGCAGCGCCAGGAGAAGTCGTCGAGGTTCCATTTCAGCTCCAGTGGTGGTTTCCTGAAGTGCGCATTCTCTCCGCGCCCCTTGTCGGAAGTTCGTCTTCGTTACGGGGCGATGCGAAGAGACGTTGTTCAGCGAATTGTAGCACCGGGCACGCGGGCTCCGATGGCACCCGGCCGCCTCGGCCCCCACCACCGGCGCACCGATACGTCCGACAATGTGGATGCGGACTTCTTGCGCATATATGACTAACTTCCCAAATTCTCCGCTGTCCCTATGGCTGGCTGAATACGGCCCCTACGAGGAAGCCCCCCCTCTGGCCGGCGACCTCACCGTCGACGTCGCTATCATCGGCGGCGGCTTCACCGGCCTTGCCACCGCCCACACGCTCAAGCAGGTGCAGCCCTCCCTGCGCGTCGCCGTCTTCGAGCACGAAGTCGCCGGCTACGGCGCCAGCGGCCGCAACGGCTCCTTCGCCATGACCGTCGTCGGCCTCGGCTTCTCCGTCACCGCCATGCTCAAGGGCAAGCAATTCGTCAAGGACGCGCATGCCTACATGGAGCGCGCCGTCGACGGCCTCGAAGACCTCATCCGCGCCAACAATCTCTCCTGCGACTACATCCGCCCCGGCTTCCTGCGCATGGCCACCACGCCCGCTTACGTCAAGCGCATCCAACACGAAGTCGAGTTCGTCCATAGTCTCAGCATCCGCGGCATCGAGTGGCTCGAGCGCGATGCCGCGCGCGCAAAAGTCAATTCCGAGCAGTATCTCGGCGCGATGTGGGAGCCGCGCCTCGGCCTGGTCAATCCCGCCAAGCTGGTGCGCGAAGAAAAACGCCTGGCGACCGCCCGCGGCGCGCTGGTCTTCGAACGCACTCCCGTCACCGAAATCCGCCGCAACGGCGCTTTCATGCTCCAAACGCCCGCCGGAACCGTGCGCGCCGAAAAGCTGGTCTTCGCCGCCAACGCTTACTCCCACCTGATTCCCGAGCTCCGGCGCAAGCAAGTCCCCGCTTGGACCTATATGATCGCCACCGAGCCCCTCAGCGACCGCCACTTCGCCGAAATGAACTGGCAGCAGCGCAACGGCGTCGAGGATGCCCGCAATCTGATTCATTACTACCGCATCTCGCCCGATGACCGCCTCGTGATGGGGGGGGGGCCCGTCGGCCTTACATTCGGCGGCGAAATGGCGCACGATTCGAGCGCCGATGCCTGGCGTCACCTCGAAGAACACGCCCGCCTGCTGTTCCCCGTCCTCAAAGACGTGCGCATCACGCACCGCTGGGGCGGCCCGTTCTCCGTCACGCTCGATCTCACTCCCGCGCTCGGCTACCTGGGCGGCCATCGCGCCGTCTACAGCCTCGGCTGCATCGGCCACGGCGTCTCCATGACCCACCAGAATGCCAAGACTCTCACCGACCTGCTCCTCGAGCGCGAAACCGAAAACACCGCCTGCCCCTTCGTGAACCGCCGCGTCATCCCCTGGCCGCACGAACCGCTCTGTAGCGCCATCGCCCTGGGCCTGCGCAGCTATTTGCAAGTGGAAGACTGGCTGCACGAGCGCTAAGAGTCGTGGCGCAGGCACTTGCCTGCTACGCGGACACTCTGTCCGCGCTCGCACCAGCCACTCCTTACCTTCGGGAACAGCCATTGGAAGCGAAACTCTGCGGCGTCCGCCTTCCGACAGGATGCTTACAAACTGCACCACATCTGCCGGCGGTGGCTCAGATCCAAACGGATTGTCCATCTCTAGTCGAATCAGATCTCTGCCGTCGCAGAAAGCGATGGGTCGCTTCAACCGGTAGCGTCCGGCGCAATTCAGCGAGGAACTTTACGCGCACCCAGGTTTGCGAACCACGAGCGTGCCTGCAGCGTCCACGTTCACGGTGTCGTAGATACCCAGTTCTTTGGCCAGCACGCTCGGGCGAAAAGCCCTGTGCCCTCCAACGTGGATACCCCGGAAGAAAACGATCAAAGCATGGGTAGTCTTGTCTTTGCTAAGACAACACTACCAAGCCATGCTCCCCATTGTGGCAGGCTTATGATAGTTGCATGCCCAATCTGATCGAATTATGGGAGGCGCATACCGCGCACGAGTTCTCCACGCGCGATACCGAGGCGACCCTCGACACCATGGCCGACGATGCCTACGTCAACCATATCCCCGTCCTCACCGGCGGATACGGGAAACCGGCCCTGCGCGCCTTCTATTCGGCTGACTTCATTCCGAAAATGCCGCCCGACACCACGCTCACGCCGATCTCGCGTACCGTGGGCGACAACCAATTGGTCGACGAGATGATCTTCGCCTTCACCCACACCATCGAGATGCCGTGGATGCTGCCCGGAGTCGCGCCGACCGGCAAGTACGTTGAAGTGCCGCTGGTCGCGATCGTTCGTTTCCGCGACGGCAAGCTTGCGCACGAGCATATCTACTGGGACCAGGCCTCCGTGCTCAAACAGCTCGGACTGCTCACCGACGAGTCCCTTCCGGTCCGTGGCGCGGAGACTGCGGAGAAGGTCCGGCAGGGGGCGAATCCGGCACTGCCAGGACCCTCTTCATAGGAAGTCAGAATGCTGACCGATGAACAAATCTCGGAACTGAGATCGCACTTCCCGATTCTCCAGGAAAAAACTTACCTCTATAACATAACTGCTCCCAAGGCGCCCTATGCGACGCCGTCGAAGCCGACATGAGAAAATACCTGGCAAGTTGGCGGACCTTGGCAGCCCCCTGGGATGAATGGATGGAAGCCTACGAGGCGATGCGCGGCGCCTTTGCGCATTTCATCAACGCCCAGCCCAACGAGGTTGCAATCATCACCAGCGCCTCTGCGGGAATCAATCCGATCGCCAGCGCGCTTCAGTTCGATGCACGCAACAAGGTAGTGTTGAGCGAGTACGAATTTCCGCCGTCGATAAAGCGGACGCGAATTGTGCCGCTAACGCAGGTCTCCTTCGTCAACGGATTCCGGCCGGACGTCGCGGCGATCGCGAAGATCGCCCACTCCCGAGGCGCTTTTGTTTTTCTCGATGGCTATCAGGATTGCGGGACCCGCCCGGTCGACGTGAAGGCGTTGGACGTCGACTTCTTCGTCACAGGCACCTCTGAAGTATCTGCTCGGGCCGCCCGGGCTGGGTTTCCTCTACGTGCGGCGCGAGCTCATCGAAACTCTCACGCCGGCCATGACATGGGATGGCCCAGCGCGACCCCTTCGTGTTCAATGCCAAGTGCCTCGATCCCTCGCCAAATGCCCGGCGCTTCGAAGGCGGCTCGCCCCCCATCCCAAACATCTATCTTGCGCGGCCGGCGATCGATCTGCTGGCAAGCATCGGAATGGATAATGTCGCCGCTCAGGCCGAGCGTCTGACGCGGGCATTCCTGAATGGCGTTCGCGACTTGCGCATCGATTCCAAAACCCCGTCATGGAGTGTGGGTCCCCTGGTGGTGCTCCGCTCCAAGGATGCCGGCGCTATGCTCGCTAAGCTCACCGGACGCGGAATCGCCGTTTCGAAGCGTCGCGACGGGATACGCTTTGCATTCCACGTATACAATACTCTGGACGACGATGACTGACGCCGCTCCGCGATCGGTACCGGGCTCTTTCTCGGCAGTTCGCGCGCGGTGGGCATCGCCGGCTCTGGCATCATCATCAGCTATCTGATCGGAGCGGCCATCGCCCTACTCGGCATGAGTGCGCTATCGGATGGGCCGGCTTCAGAGTCCGCTACACGTACTGGGCGGCAATGCATTGCCATCGGCGGCGATAGCAGGCGCCAGGGTGGTCTTGCCCGACTGACGCGGGCCGGTCAGCGCGACGGCGTCTGCCGCCGGAGTGCGCTTTGTACGGGGCCGATGACCCGGCGTGGGATCATCCTTGCCTGATAGCACTCAGGGGCCTATGAGACTGTGGTGCGCAGAGGGAGACTTGAACCCCCACGAGATTGCTCCCGCTAGCACCTCAAGCTAGTGCGTCTGCCAATTCCGCCACCTCCGCAGGGGCGCTGTTATTTCTTCTGAGCCGGCGCTGGCCGGGGCCTTTCCGACGGGCGGCGGCGGGATGTTGACCGGAATGGTCTGGCCCGGTGCGGCTGCCCTGCCTGCCGGCGCGCTGGCTGAACGGCCAGCGCACCTTCCCGGTCTCGACGAGCAATTACGGCCTGTCCGCCAGCGCGCAGGCGTACTCGCTCAATGCCACGGTGGTGCCGCAAGGTATGCTGGGATATCTGACGCTATGGCCGGATGGCGAGGCGCAGCCGGTGATGGCGCGATCGATTCGACCGCGGCCATCGTGCCGACGGGAATGGCTCGATTAGCGAATTTGCCACAGCGGTACGGCATTGATCCTGGACTTCAACGGATACTTCGCTCCGTGAGCTTATAAGGCCGCTAGCATGGCGGTGATTTCGGGCAAGCCGATTGCTTCAAGCTCATCTTCGACACCATGAGACCGCAAAGGGCTGAGTCTCAAGGGGTTGCAATTTTCAAAATAGCCTAGTGACACGCTTCTCCCTCCGGCGTCATCGGCGGCGCCGCTGGCGAGGATGGACG
>Ga0073928_10008091_pt1 | contig 13330 bp, 8 predicted proteins | sample PaiPotPPA55metaG_FD_76969 | JGI IMG/M metagenome (GOLD analysis project Ga0073928, IMG submission 76969) | Iron sulfur acid spring bacterial and archeal communities from Banff, Canada, to study Microbial Dark Matter (Phase II) - Paint Pots PPA... ...
CCGGCTCATCTTAAAACGATATTCACCAGCTTCTTAGGTACCACCACTGTTTTCACAATTTCCTTACCATCGATCAAAATAGAGATGCGCGGATCCTTCAGTGCGTGAGCTATCGTTTCATCCTCGCCAAAACCATCTTCAACCAAAATCTTACCGCGTAGACGGCCGTTTATTTGAATGATTACCTCGACCTGCTCTTCGTGCGTAAGGTCTTCGCGGTATGCCGGCCACTTCACGTCAAGAAGACCGCTGGGATGGCCAAGCTTTTCCCAAGGTTCTTCGGCAATGTGCGGCGCAATCGGAGAAAGCATCAACACAAGAATCTCAAGGACGCTCTTCAGAATAATGGGCGAAACTTCCACGTCCAACGGTTCCTGCGCTTGCAGCTCATTGAGCAGTTCCATAATCAGCGCGACCGACGAATTGAAATGCCAGCGAACCTCAAAATCATTTGTAACGCGCTTCAGCGTTTTATGCGCTTTGCGCACCAATGTTTTCTCTTTGGCCGTAGCCGTCGCGAAATCCGTTTGCGCGGCCTGATCGGTTTGGATGTGTCGGACTCGATCGGCATGCTTGGCAACCAGCCGATAAACCTTGTTCAGAAATCGCGAGCAACCTTCGATTCCCTGCTCGCTCCACTCAAGGTCGCGTTCGGGTGGCGCGGCGAAGAGCGTGTACATACGCGCCGTGTCGCAGCCATATTTGTTGGCCATGTCGAGCGCGCCGACAACATTTCCTTTCGATTTCGACATTACGGAGCCGTCTTTATGCACCATCCCTTGCGAAAACAGCCTCTTCACCGGCTCAGTCTCGGTGACCAGCCCCAAGTCATGCATCACTTTGCAGAAAAAACGCGAGTAGATCAGGTGCAATATGGCGTGTTCGATGCCGCCGATATACTGATCGATTTGAAACCAGTACGCTGCCTTCTGTTTTGCGAAAGGAACTTGATTGTCGTGCGGGTCCGTGAAGCGGTAGAAATACCAGGAAGAATCAACGAACGTATCCATGGTGTCCGTTTCGCGCCGCGCAGGGCCGCCGCATTTCGGACACATGGTGTTCACAAATTCCGGCACTCCCGCCAGCGGCGACTGTCCTTCTCCTGATAGCTTCACGTTCTCAGGCAATTGCACAGGCAGTTGCTCATCCGGCACCGCAACAATGCCGTCTTTATCGCAATAAATCACGGGGATCGGCGTGCCCCAATAACGCTGGCGCGAAATGCCCCAATCTCTCAACCGGTAGGTGGTTTCCGAATCGCCAAAGTTTTTCGTCTTCGCATCCCCGGACATTTTCTTGATCGCCTCATCGGACCGGAGGCCGGTGTACGGGCCCGAATCCACCAGCTTGCCGTATTCCGTGAAAGCTTCGCTCATTCGATCCAGCCGCAGCGGAGCGCCATTGATCGGCTGCACCACAATTTTTACCGGCAAATGATATTTGTCGGCGAATTCGTAGTCGCGTTGGTCGTGCGCCGGCACACACATCACCGCGCCCGTGCCGTAATCCGCGAGAACGAAGTTTGCGACCCAAATCGGAATGTTGCCGGTCGAAAACGGATTCACCGCGAAACGTCCGGTGAAGAAACCTTCTTTCTCCGCCGTAGCGATGTCGGCAGCGCGCATACTTTTTTGCCGCATGGCTTTCAGCTGCGATTCAATGGCCGAGCGTCCGGGCACTCCTTCCAGCAAACCATCAAGAAGAGGGTGGTTCGCCGAAAGCACAATCGCGGACGCGCCGAAAATCGTGTCAACTCGCGTGGTGAAAACTTCCAGAGATTTTTCGGGCATCTGTGCGACGCCGAATTTCACCCGCGTCCCGTGAGATTTCCCTATCCAGTTGCGCTGCTGCACCAGCACGCGTTCCGGCCAGCCGCCAGCTAACGCCTCCGTTCCCTCCAGAAGCGAATCCGAATAATAGGTGATGCGCAAAAACCATTGCTCCACTTCTTTGGGTTCAACGATCGTGGTTTCATGACGCCAGCAGCAACCGTTCACCACCTGCTCGTTCGCCAGAACTGTTCCACACTGTGGACACCAATTCACGCGGCTGCGTTTGCGGTAAGCCAGATCCTTCTCCAGCATGCGCAGGAAAAACCACTGGTTCCAGCGATAATATTCCGGCTCGCACGACGAAATCTCCCGCTGCCAGTCGTAACCAAAGCCGAACCTTTCGCACACGGCCTTCATTTGCGCGATGTTCGAATTCGTCCACTCGCGCGGCGGAATTCCACTTTTTATAGCGGCGTTCTCCGCCGGCAAGCCGAAGGAATCCCAACCCATCGGGTGAAGCACGTTGAATCCGCACATGCGTTTATATCGCGCAACGGCGTCGCCGATCGTGTAGTTGCGCATGTGGCCCATGTGCAAAGTGCCGGAGGGATAGGGCCACATCTCGAGCAGATAATATTTCGGGCGCGCAGGATCCTCTACCGCGTGGAATGCATTCTTCTCCGCCCACACTTTTTGCCACTTCGTTTCGACCTGAAGCGGATCGTATGCGAACAAGTTCACTTCCCCTGGGAAATTCTTCGCGCTGCCTTGCGCGGGCGCGCTTTCGGCGCTGTTTTCCGTGTACTTACATTTCCGCGCGCACTGGCTTGAGTTTTCTTATTACGGCGCGGTCTCATCCCATCCCGCGCGCCGTTAACAGGAAGGAACACGCCCATCAGCTTCCACAACGCCGCGACATTTCTGCGGTCATCGCCCGGCTTGTCAATCGGCGTCTCAAGAATAAAAGCGCGCCCAGCGAGCTGCGGATGATTCACGATCCGTCCGAACGATTCCAGCCCAATTTTGCCTTTTCCGATGTGCTCGTGACGATCCACGCGCGAGCCAAGATGCGTTTTCGAATCGTTCATGTGAATCACGCGCACGCGCTCGAGACCGATGGTGCGGTCGATCTCCTGCAAAGTTTTCTCTAAACCTTCGGCCGTGCGAATATCCCATCCCGCAGCGAAAGTATGGGCCGTATCAATGCAAACGCCCAGTGGCAAGTTCGGAGACGCATCTAGAACTGCTCGCAATTCTTCAAATCGCGAGCCCATCGCCGTTCCCTGCCCCGCGGTATTTTCCAGCAAGATTTGCAGACCTTCGAGTTTCAGCCCGCGCGTGGCCTGTTTCAACCCAAGTGCAATCGAGGCAACCGCGGCATCCGCTCCGCTTTCCATGCAACAGCCCGGATGCGCAACTAGAAAATCCGCTCCCAGTACAAGAGCGCGCACAATTTCCTGATGAAATGCCTGAACCGAACGCGTTCGCAGCACCGGATTCGGCGACGCTAGATTAATCAAATAATTGTCGTGAATCACGAGCGGACCAAGCCCCAGTACCTTGCGGCGCTCTCGGAATCGAGTAGCGTCCGCTTCTGTAATTCTCGACGGTCCACGCACCCACATCCGCGGGCTGGATGAAAATATCTGAAGCGCGTTGGCGCCCAAGTCGTGGGCTAATTCCAGGGCTCCGGAAACATCTCCGGCAATTGAAGTGTGGATTCCAATCCGGGTGCTGCCGTTTTTCCAGGCAGGAATCTCTGGTGGTGGCGGTGCTTCGGGGCGATATTCGTCAGCTGGATCGAAAGTTAGATTGATACCGCGGTTTTCTTCCGTCATTACCTCTGGGTGTCCGGGAGCCAGGCAGGCCGCAGATTCGCGTGCAGCACACACAGCCGCGTCAGATGCATCTGCTTAAACAATGATTCTAACGGAAAAGCGCGCATTCCGCAAACGTTCTGGTCACACGCGAAAATCGAAAAGTCTATTAAAAAATCTGAAATGGCTGGGGTGCTGTAGCAGGCCCGACTAAGACAACGCACCCGCCGAACCGGCGCCATAAAAGCTAAACCACGGCTTCGCCGCCACAAGTTTCGAGTTCACGTTATTGATGTTCTTGACTCCCTCATTCTGCAGCCAGTCTTCCAGCGCTCTTGCGCCTTGTTTCGCGTAAACCGGGATGCCTTCCTTCCAAGTGGCTCGGCCGCAGAGCACCCCCGAAAAGTTCACGCCGGATTCCGCGGCAAGTTCAAGCGTTTCGGCGAAAACGTCGTTATTCACGCCTGCCGAAAGATAAATGAACGGTTTCTTCGCTGCCGCGGCGGCCTTACGGAAATGATCTTTGGCCTGGTCGCGCGTGTAAACCGATTCGCCCTTGCAAGCTTTGGACCCGGCGACAAAAGCCATGTTCACCGGAACTTCTACCTTCAGCACGTCCACGCCATACTGTGGCTTCGAAAACTCTTCCATGCTGCGCGTCACGATTTCCGGCTTCTTGCGCGCGAAGGCGGCGCCTTTCTCGTCGCCGTTCTCTTCGTAGCCGACGAACTCGAGGAAGAACGGAACATCGGCCGCCGTGCATTCGCCGCCAATACGCTCAACCCACGCATGCTTAATGTCGTTTATCTCAAACGAATCGAACGGTGTGTAATAGAGGAGAATTTTAATGCAATCGGCTCCGGCAGCAACCAGACGGCGCACGGACCAAATGTCGAGCAGGTCAGGAAGCCGTCCGGGACGCGTGTTGTCGTACCCGCTATTTTCGTACGCGAGCAGCAAACCGGCATTCGAAGCGCGGACTTTCGCGGCGGGTAGTCCGTATTCCGGATCGAGCAAAATTGCGCTGGCGTGTGGCGTGAGTACCCGCACGACGGCAGTCTTGAATTCTTGCAGCATCTGCGCGCTCACATCTTTCTTATCAATGCCTTTTTCCTTTGCGATCGCGCTCTTCAACGAACCGCGCTGGTCCATCGCCGCCGCCGCGATTACACCGCGAGGGTCCGAAACGGCCTTCATGCCTTTCTGTTTTCCCGGCGTGATCTTCATCGAGTTAGCCTCCAAAGTATTGCAAGTGAATGAATGACCGCGCATTTTAACACGGGATTTAGCGCATTTGGGAGAAGCTGCACTTGCCGAGTGCTCTCTGAACACCGCTTTTGCGAGATTATAAGTAAACGATGTGATGTTGCTGCGCTTCCACTGTGGCGAGCCGCGCAATGTCGTCCACAAACGCGGACCCGTATTCGACGAGCCACGGCAATGGCGAAAGAGAGCGCTCCTGCAAAGCTCGATGTGGATAGAGCGAATCGAGCAAGAGGCGTTCGTATCGATCGAGCACGCCAATCCTCAGGTTTTCGGCCCGCCCTGCCTTGCCTTTCAGCTTCGCAAATTGGTGAAGCATTTTGCGTTCCGCCGATTCCAGCGCGCCGACAAGCGTGCGATCCAGCCGCATGAGCGGAGCTTGATAACTCCTCAAAAGTTTGCGCAACGTTTTTTCGCCCGCGTCGAAACGGCTGGCAAGAGCGCGCGGCAGAGCTTTTTGTTCCATGCGCCCCCGCAAATGCTGATGCCCGCGGAAAACGTCGCCAATTTCAAGCCCGAATTTTCCAAGCAGGCGTGCGACGGGCGCTTCGACAATCGTAAAGCTCGCGCGCGGGAGAATCGCCGGCATCCGTCCCAAAAGCTTGTCGTAAACCACCTCGGCCTGCGCCATGTAGGCAATTTCCGCAGGCCCGCCAATATATGCGGCGGTCGGCAAAAGCGTGTCCTGAACGATCGGCCGCAAAAGCACGTTTGGGGTGAAGGCTTCTGGACTTTTGTCGATCGCGGCCTGTAACTCTGCCAACCTAAACGAAGCATGGCCGGCGGTAAATTTTCCGTTGCGGCTTCGCAGCGGCTGGCGGCGCCCATCCACATCGTAAAAAAGCAGCGTGGACTCGCCGGTAATTTTCACTTGCGCATGATATCCAGCCTTATCCAGCTCTTTCGACCGCGCTATGAGCGAATCGCGCAAGGGGGCAGCTTGGTCCAGAGCGCGCCGGTAAACGCTCGCGGCCAACCTATGGAAACGCGGATCGAGTGGGTCCAGAAAAATAATCCCACGTCCCGCGAGAAGCCGCGCCATCAATTTTCCGAATGCGGATCCGTAGGTTTCATCTCGTGTATAAGATTCGCGAAGAGCGTTCGCAACTTCCTTTCCGAACGGTCCTTCTAGACTTCCCAGGGCTTTCGCCACCAATGCGGTGACGGGTGCCCCCAGTTTTATTTCGCCTACCCGATGTCCGGCTTCTGATTCGCGCTCAGCCATTTCAAATTCAGCGAGACCTTTTTTTGAATTCGACGCTACGTGATTGATTTCAGCGAAGTCATGATCCTCGGTCGCGAGCCAAAAAATCGGTACGCTGTCGACGCCGGCTTTTGTTATTTCCTCCGCATAACGAACCGCGCTTATCGCTTTGTAAAGGCTATACGCCGGTCCGGCGAAAAGCCCCACTTGCTGCCCAGTTACGATAGCCGCCGCTCCGTTCGCGAGCCGTTCAAGGTTTCCGATCGTCGCCGGCCCCGAGCCGAAGGCTTTGTTCTGCTCGCGCAAGACCTCCACCACCCCTCGACGGACATTTTCATCTAGCTGAATTTTGCGTGCGGCCGCCAGAACTCCCGCCACGGTCGGCGGCTGTCCATAGTAGGCGGCTACTTTGCCGAAATCCTCCGTGAACGCTGAAAACAACTTTGAGGTGTGTGGGATTTTCTGAAACGGAAGACAGTGGCAGTCCATGGAGGGATTCATGATACACGTGCGCAACGGGCGCAGCTATGGAAGTGGGACGCTCGCCAACTCGTAAAGTTAGCAGCGAACCGAGAAGCTCTGGACATACTCATAACGTCAGCAGAGCAAGGCAGAAACGTTTGCACCATTTTCATCGCCTGAGCAGAGGTCCACTACAACTGATGCGCGGTTTGAGCGGTAAGATTCGAGAGCATTGCATCTATTTCGGTTTGCGCCGAGGCATCTACAGGAAGAAGCGGCGCACGCGGCGAGCCGCCGAAGTAGCCCAGACGGTCGAGCCCATACTTCAGGCCGGCGATGCCGTACTGCGGCCCAAACATCTTGGCGGGCGCCATAAGTTTTTGCGCTAACGAGTGTGCCTTCGCTCTGTCTCCGGCTCGCGATGCTTCGTAGATTTCGACACACAATTCCGGAAAAGCACATGCCACCGCAAGTATGGCTCCTACGGCGCCCTTTTCCAGCGATTCGTACAAAGTGGATGCCGAGCCTACCAGCGTCTGGAATTCTTTTGGCGCGGCGGCGATAATACTAGCGACGCCTTCCACATTTCCAGAACTGTCCTTCATCCCTATAATGTTCGGATGTTTCGAAACCCGCGCAACCAGCGGTGCTTCAACGGTCACATGAGTGAAAACCGGTACGGAGTACACCAAAATCGGAATCCGCGCAGCGTCCGACACCCGCAAATAATGTTCAGCAAGAGCACTTTCCGACATGGCAGGCTTGTAAAAACTTGGCGTTCGCACCAACGCTGCCGAGTAGCCCAATGACGCAGCGCGATTTGTGTGCTCGATCGTTTCCGCCGTGGATTCAGCGCCTGTCCCGGCAATTAGAATTTTGCCCGGAGCGGCAGCATCTCGCGCAGTTTCCCAGATCCGGTAAACCTCGTCCCAGGTCATCAACACCGACTCGCTCGTAGACCCGTTGATCGCGTATCCGGCAAGACGCGTCTTGTTATAACCCGCGATGTTCTCGCGCAACTTCGAAAGGGATACTGTGCCGTCGTGAGCGAACGGCGTTGTAAGAGGTGGGAATATTCCGTGCAGTTTCACAGTGGACATTTTATATCAAGGAGCAGGCTTTACCGTTCAGACTTCGAAAAATAATCGCGAATGCGGTTACGAGCGTTCCGCGGCCGCCGCACTCTTGTGACGATGTAGGTCCTGAAGTGTTCCCACCTCAAGCGCATGTCCAGCCATCGCGCGAATTCCTCGCGCAGCCGCGCTTGCAGCCGAAAGAGTGGTGATACACCCGATGTTGTAACGGATCGCAGCCCGGCGAATGGACTTCTCGTCCCAGAAAGACTCGCGCCCCAACGGAGTATTGATCACCAAATCCACTTTTCCAGTTTTGATCAAGTCCACGATGTTCGGCCGGCCTTCATTCACTTTGAAAACAGTCTCCACTTCGATGCCCGCGCTCGCTAGCGCGGCAGCGGTACCGCGTGTAGCCACAACCTTCAGCCCCGCAGCCAAAAGATCCTGCACCACAAATGCCAGATAACGTTTGTCGTGATCGTTCACGCTTAAAAATACAGTACCCTTTAGCGGCAAATGCTGGCCTGCCGCAAGTTGTGCCTTTGCAAACGCCAAGCCAAATGTGGACGCAATGCCCATCACCTCGCCGGTTGACCGCATCTCCGGCCCTAATATCGTGTCCACGCCGCGGAATTTGTTGAACGGAAACACCGGCGATTTCACCGCATAGAAATTTCCGGCAGTAAGCTCTTTCACGCCCTTGTTCTCGATGCACGGCAGATTCAGCTCGCCGAGCTTGCGGCCAGTCATCAATCGCGCAGCCACTTTTGCCAGCGGCACGCCAGTCGCCTTGCTCACATACGGCACAGTACGCGACGCGCGTGGGTTCACTTCCAACACGTAAACCTTGTCGCGTTGAATTGCGTATTGCACGTTCATCAGGCCTACTACATTCAGCGCACGAGCCAGGCGCGCGGTGTAATCGCGTATGCGCTCCAAAATAACAGGCTTTAGCGTCACCGCCGGAAGTACGCACGAAGAATCGCCCGAGTGAATCCCGGCTTCCTCGATGTGCTCCATGATCGCCGCGATAACCACGTCTTCGCCATCGGCCAGCGCGTCCACATCCACTTCCGTCGCGTCTTCCAGGAATTGGTCGATCAGGATCGGCCGCTTTGGATCCGATGCCGTCCCGATCAGCGCAGCTTGCGCAACATATTCCTCCACCGTCTTGAAATCGTACGCAATCACCATTCCGCGTCCGCCTAGCACGTAGCTCGGCCGCACCAGCACCGGCAGCCCAATCTCGCTTGCAACTTTTGCCGCTTCTTGCGGTGCAAGCGCTGTGCCCCCGAGCGGCTGAGGTATTTTCAGCTCGTTCAGTAACGCGCCAAAACGTCGCCGGTCTTCGGCCAAATCAATCGACTCGGGCGCGGTTCCGATTATTTTCGCTCCGTTTCTCTTCAACTCGAGCGCCAGATTCAGCGGTGTTTGTCCGCCGAACTGCACGATCACGCCTTGCGGTCTTTCGCGGTCGATGATTGCGAGAACATCTTCCAGAGTGAGCGGCTCAAAATAAAGACGGTCCGACGTGTCGTAATCCGTCGAGACCGTTTCCGGATTGCAATTCACCATCACAGTTTCGTAGCCGTCCTCTTTCAGCGCGAACGCCGCGTGGCAACAGCAATAGTCGAACTCGATTCCTTGCCCGATTCGGTTCGGGCCACTCCCAAGAATCACAATTTTCGGACGATCAACCGCGTCTGACTCGTCCTCTTCCTCGTAGGTGGAATAGAGATACGGAGTAAAAGATTCAAATTCCGCCGCGCAAGTATCCACGCGTTTGAAAACAGGCCGAATCCCCATTTCTTTGCGCCGCGCACGAACGTCAGCCGGCGTCGCGTACCACATCTTTGCCAGTTCCACGTCACTCGTCCCCGAGCGTTTTGCTTCCAGCAGCAATTCAGCGGAGACTTCTCTAATATCCGCTGCCGCTACCCGGCGGTCAATTGCGATCATTTCCATCATCCGGCGGATGAACCACGGATCGATTTTCGTCAGGGAACAAACTTCTCCGCAAGACATCTCGCGTCTGAGCGCCTCAAACAGCCAGTGAATGCGGTCCGGCCCTGGGACGGTAAGTTTCTCGCGCATCATTGCTACGGAAACCTCAGAAGGTGCGCGCCACGGTGTGTGCGGCTCGAGCGATCGAATCCCCTTGCCCAGCGCTTCTTGAAACGTGCGCCCAATCGCCATCACTTCACCGACTGACTTCATCTGCGTGGAAAGTGTTGTGTCGCTGCCCGGAAACTTTTCAAATTGCCATTTCGGTATTTTTACAACCACGTAATCAATGGTCGGTTCAAACGAGCACGGTGTCTTCTTGGTGATGTCATTGGGAATCTCGTCCAACGTCATACCCAGTGCCAGTTTCGCCGCAATTTTCGCAATCGGAAAACCGGTCGCCTTGCTAGCCAGTGCGGAGCTGCGCGACACGCGCGGATTCATCTCGATCACTACCATACGTCCCGTCTCTGGCTCGATGGCAAACTGAATGTTCGATCCGCCGGTTTCGACTCCCACTTCACGAATGATCGCGGCAGCCGCGTCGCGCATGCGCTGATATTCCTTGTCGGTGAGCGTTTGCGCCGGAGCAACGGTAATCGAATCGCCGGTATGAATCCCCATGGGATCGAAATTCTCAATCGAGCAGATCACCACGAAGTTGTCGCGAACGTCGCGCATCACTTCTAGTTCGTACTCTTTCCAACCGAGCGCGGATTCCTCAATCAGCGCCTGGTGCACCGGACTGGCGTCCAAGGCGCGCGCAATCAAGTCGGCAAATTCTTCGCGATTGTAGGCAATCGATCCGCCCGTGCCGCCCAGCGTGAACGATGGGCGTATTACCACCGGGTAGCCCAACTCGTCCGCCAGGCGCACAGCATCAGGAATCGTGGTTACAACTTCTGATGCCGGAACTTCCAGGCCGATCTTGCGGCAAACGTTCTTGAAGAGCAGCCGGTCTTCCGCAATCTTGATCGCGTGCAGCGACGCCCCAATCAATTTCACATTATATTTTTCGAGTATGCCCGCTTCCGCCAACTCCACCGCAAGGTTCAGTCCCGTCTGGCCGCCCACTGTCGGCAGCAAAGCGTCAGGACGTTCCACCGCAATAATCGCTTCTAGATATTCCTTCGTCAGCGGCTCGATGTACGTGCGGTCCGCCGTCTCCGGGTCCGTCATAATCGTCGCCGGATTCGAATTCACTAGCACCACGTCGTAGCCCTCAGCCCGCAGCGCCTTGCAAGCCTGCGTGCCCGAATAGTCAAACTCGCACGCCTGCCCGATAACGATCGGCCCCGAGCCAATAATTAAAATCTTCTTGATGTCAGTCCGTTTCGGCATGGTGATCTACGTTTGTTTCCGCATCGTTCGCCTTTGCCACGTGTCCGTCGTGACAAAATATGTCGCTCCCGGGTGCGTACGATGTTTCGGTCTCGCCATCCGCTTCAGGGGCTAAAGCCCTTCTCCTCCCGCCCTATACGGCGGGGCTGAGCCCCGCCCCTCCACCCTGCAATCTTGAGTGCCGGCCTAAGGTCCAGGCCTTACTGCCACGGCAAAAGCCCATTTTTCATTCCTCGCCAACCGTCATCAGCGAAATGAAATCATCAAACAAATATCGCGCGTCGTGCGGGCCCGGCGACGCCTCCGGATGATATTGCACGCTGAAAAGCGGCAGCGAACGGTGGCGCATGCCTTCGTTCGTGTGGTCGTTCAAATTTACGTGCGTGATCTCCACATCGCTCGATGGCAGCGACTCCGGATCTACGCAAAACCCATGATTTTGTGAAGTAATCTCCACCTTCCGCGTGCGCAAATTCTGTACCGGATGATTTGACCCGTGATGCCCAAATTTCAGCTTGAACGTTCGGCCGCCCAGCGCCAATCCACACAGCTGATGCCCGAGACAAATCCCAAAAATCGGGACGCGCCCCAGCATCTTTCGAATATTTCCCACCGCGTAGCCGATGGGTTCAGGATCGCCCGGCCCATTGGAAAGAAAGACACCATGCGGCTTAAGCGCGAGTACGTCTTCTGCCGAAGTTTGCGCGGGGACTACCGTGACGTGGCAGCCGTGATCGACTAGCAAGCGCAGAATGTTTTGCTTGATCCCAAAATCGTACGCGACAACTTTGTAGCGCGACTTGCTCTCTGATCCTGAGACGTCTTTCTCCTGACCAACAACCCGCGCGCCGAAGGCGTCCAGCTCGATCGAACCTCGCTTCCAGTCGTACTGTTTCGACGACGTAACGCGGCTAGCCAACTCCAACCCCGCCATTGTCGGCAGGGCACGAGCCTCGGCAATAAGCTTCTCCACCGCCGTGCCGTCGCTGGCCACCACGCCGCGCAACGCTCCCACATCGCGCAAGTGCCGCACCAGCGCGCGCGTATCAATATCCCAAATTACCGGTACGCGATGCCGTTCCAGATAGTCCTGCGCCGATTCACTCGATCGCCAGTTGGACGCCAGCGCGGAAAATTCGCGCACAACGAGCCCTTCGATATACGGCTTCGCGGATTCTTCGTCGTCAAGATTCGTGCCCACGTTCCCGATATGCGGATACGTAAGGCAGACAATTTGGCCGGAATAACTTGGGTCGGTGAAAACTTCCTGGTAGCCGGTGATGCTCGTATTAAAAACGACTTCTCCGCCGCGGCGCGTGCGAGCGCCGGCTGCGCGGCCTTTAAATACTCGCCCGTCTTCGAGCGCTAAAATAGCGCGTGCTTCGGGATCTTGCGTCAGTGGCTCCTCCAACTTTCATCGCGACGCCGCATTCACCGTTGATGACATTGTTAGCGATCCAAAATGGTCCACCGGCCAGTACGCAAACACAGCCTTCCCATAAATGTACGGACGTCCCACCGGCCCAAACACCCGCGAATCGTTCGAACTATCGCGGTGGTCCCCCATCACAAAATAATTTTCTGACGGAATTGAAATTGGCCCGTAACTTGAGCCGTCCAGAAAGCTCGGAGGAATGTAAATTTCCTTCTGTTCTTTGCCGTTCACGTACAGACGCCCGCCCCTCAATTCGATGGTTTCTCCCGGCAAACCAATCACGCGCTTGATAAACGATTTCGACTTGTCGAGAGGATACCAAAACACCACCACGTCGCCGCGCTCGATGGGTTCGAAACGATAGACAAACTTGTTGATGAAAATGCGCTCTTGATCGCTCAGCAGCGGCGCCATGCTGGTGCCTTCTACCTTTACCGGTTGGTACAGGAAGATTATGATCACCAGCGCGAGGCCCAACGCGACGGCCAGATCGCGAGTCCAGCTGCGCAGCTCGCGCCGCAGTTGCGGAATGCGCGAGTTGTCGTTGGGAGTCTCCGGACCAGGGTTGGATGTATCGAACATTCTTCGCCTAATTATTTATAGCATGCCCGGGGCACGCACTCCAAATTGCAGTTGGTTCTGTGCGCCGGGCGTTAGCCGAAGAAATATGGAAGTGGAGCGGAATAGCCGCGCACTCACGCATTTAGTCACCCAGTGCGTATCCTAGAATTGCCAGCGCCGCCACCACCGCCGTTTCCGTGCGCAGAATGTTTTGTCCCAGCGATACCTCAGCGAAGCCGGCAGCTCGCGCGTCAGCTAACTCGTCATCCGTCCAGCCGCCTTCCGGTCCAATCGCCAAGCTTGCAGAGGGCTCCGCATAGACACTTAGCGCATCGCGCATTAATTTCGCGTCCCGCCGCTCCGACAGCACCAACTTGCAAGCCGCACCCGCTACA